>ERZ772979.362-NODE-362-length-33284-cov-18.618556_pt1 | contig 33284 bp, 31 predicted proteins | sample MGYA00511130_ERZ772979 | MGnify/ENA primary metagenome ERZ772979 (study PRJEB29015, sample SAMEA2738103) | human oral metagenome | biome: human oral; feature: human-associated habitat; material: saliva | place: China | collected 2186 ... | reverse complement strand
CTAAATGTCTTGGTGGGAATTTAGGGGATTTTGGGGGGATTTTGCAAAGGTCTCATTTTGTAAGCGAAATACCAATATGCAGCAACCCACGATAGGGTAAGTAATAAAATTAATAATTCTGATGTATTCATCTTTAAGCTTAAAACCTCATATTATTAAATATATAATTAGGATGCGGATTATTTGAATCTATTATCAGCGGTAATCAAATTCTCTTCGGCAAGTATCGTGGTTGGGCTTTAAAAAATAAATTATTTTATCAAATTGTTATATTAAAACCACACTAAAAAACGATACAAATTCCTACCTGGCCTAGAAATTATGCACCATAAGTAAAATTGCCATTCTATCGCTCCGATTCAACATGATTAGAAGCTAATATTTCAGGCCGTCTGAAAAATGCCTGAAACAGCCATAAATTTAACTTAAACACTTCCAGCTACGACAAAACAACCGAATTATTTGAATGAAAAGCAAAAAATATCCCCGTCTTCCCCGTCTGAAAGAAGAAACAGTCCGCATCAAACGCGTGCCTCCACTCAGCCCCGCTTATTGCGGCAATGTTGTCCACCTGATTCGTCTGTACCTACGGATTTGCCGCAATCCCTATCTGCATCTGCCGCGCGTACGCGCCAACCGTACGCCATGGCATTTTATCGAACTGGACGGTCATTTTTACTTGGATTTGGGTCTGGATTTACCCGCAGGCCAAAGCGAATGGGGCTTTATGCTTCAAACCTGCCAACTGCCCGCTTGCCTGCAAGAGGGAGATGAGGAGGCTGAAGAGCATTTCTGCGACATTCTCAAGGCAATGTTGATGATGTTTTATCTGCCCGTATTTGCGCTCAAGCAGTCTCAGTCCTGCGTATGCAACAAAACTGTGCTGCTGCCTGAGGCCGCCAATTCTCCACAAGACGATGAACAGCGCACCGATTTGATTCAAAATTTGTTTTTTAACAGCCATATAATGGATGCGCGCCGCAGGTTGATACAAGAAAGGGGAATTCTGTATTTTACGTTGGACGAAACCGCCCCCGTCAAACGCCGCCCATTGCGCAAATTGATAGATGAAATAGACATTCAGCCTCAAACAAGCGAACCGGAGCGGCAAAAAATACAAACCCTTATGGCGTTTTATCGGGAAATGGCCGATTTCCTGCAATCCGGCCTGCCCAAAAAACTGCCGGAATATTGAGGCCGTCTGAAACCATGTATTACAAACCTGCCTCACTACCGCACCGCAATCTCCCCCCCCCTTTCCCGACTTTCAGACGGCCTATCCAACCGAAAAACCATGCTATTTCGAATGGTACGGCGAGGTGCATCATGAGTCTGACGAATTGCCCGCCCTGCGCGCCTACTGCTCGCGCAACCATCCCGTCTTTCGCGCAGCACTTTGCGCCACAGGCCTGACCAACGGTTGGTTACCGTGCGCCATTCGGGTGATGAACACTGAATTTGTTTGGCGTGTTCCAAGCCTGCGTGAAGCGTGTCTGACTTTAAATTAGCTTACCTTGCCGTAATCAATTCAGGCCGTCTGAAAATTTGTTTTCAGACGGCCTGAATGTTACATAGCAGTCGATAGGGCCTGCCGTTCTATGTTTGGCGGTTTCAGACGGCCTTTCGCCTACAAAATATCGCAGGTGCCGTCCACTTCGCAGTTGGCACGGCGGTAAAGGCGGATAAGGCGTTCGGTGGACGCGTCGTGCGGCTGCAGCGGGATTTCGCCCGTCAGTTCGGCCAGAATGGTTTTGGCCAACTGTTTGCCCAGTTCCACACCCCATTGGTCGAAGCTGTTGATGCCCCATACCACGCCCTGCACGAAAACTTTGTGTTCGTATAAGGCAATCAGGCTGCCCATGTTGCGTGGGTCGATTTTGTCGAGCAGCAGGATGTTGGTCGGGCGGTTGCCGCTGAATGTTTTGTGCGGCACGAGTTTTTCGATTTTTTCGCCGTCCATACCCTGCGCTTGCAATTCCGCGCGTACTTCTTCCGCCGTTTTGCCGCGCATAAAGGCTTCGGCTTGGGCGAAAACGTTGGACAACAGGATTTCGTGATGGCCGGGCAGGTTGCTGCGTTTTTCCAGGCTGGCAATCAGGTCTATGGGGGTAATGTGGGTGCCTTGGTGCAGCAGTTGGAAGAAGGCGTGCTGGCCGTTGATGCCGGTTTCGCCCCAGATGATGGGTCCGGTATCCGTACCAACGGGGGTGCCGTCGCAGGCGGTCTGTTTGCCGTTGCTTTCCATGTCGAGCTGCTGGATGAATCTGGGCAGGTGGTGCAGGTGTTGGTCGTAAGGGGCGATGACGTGGCTGCCTCCGCCAAAATAGTTGATGTACCAAATGCCTATCATGCCGAGCAGGACGGGCATGTTTTGTCCGAAGGGGGCGTTAATGAAGTGCTGATCCATCAGGTGCGCGCCTTCGAGCATTGCAATGAAGTTTTCTTCGCCCAGGTAAATCATGATGGGCAGGCCGATGGCCGACCACAGGCTGTAACGGCCGCCCACCCAATCCCAAAACTCAAACATATTGGCCGTGTCTATGCCGAAGGCGGATACGGCTTCTTTGTTGGTGGAAACGGCAACGAAGTGTTTGGCGATATCTTCTTCGCGTCCGGCTCGCAAAAACCAGTCGCGGGCGGTGTGGGCGTTGGTCAGGGTTTCCTGCGTGGTGAAGGTTTTGGATGCGATGATGAACAGGGTAGTTTCGGGGCGGACTTGTTCCAAAACGTCGCGCAGTTGCGTGCCGTCCACGTTGGAAACGAAGTGCATGTTCAGACGCGGGTGGCCGTAGGTTTGCAGGGCGGTGCACATCATCAGCGGGCCTTGGTCGGAACCGCCGATGCCGATATTGACGATGTCGGTGATGGCTTGGCCGGTATAGCCCGTCCAATCGCCGTTGCGGACGGCATGGGCAAACCGCCCCATGTGCCGGAGTACGGAATTGACTTTGGGCATGACGTTTTCGCCGTCCACATAAATCGGCGTGTCGGCGCGGTTGCGCAGGGCGATGTGCAGGGCGGCACGGTTTTCGGTGTTGTTGATTTTCTCTCCGGCAAACATGGCGCGCATTTTTTCCGGCAAACCGCTTTCGCGTGCCAACTCGAACAGGCCGTTCAAGGTTTGGTCGGTGATGCGGTTTTTGGCGTAGTCGAGTATCAGGCCGCCGACTTCGAGCCAGTAACGGCGGGCGCGGTCGGGGTCTTGGGCGAAAAGGTCGCGCATATGCACGCTTTTCATTTCTTCATAATGCGGCCATAGTTGCCGCCATGCGGGCAGTTCGGACAGGTGTTTCATGATGTTCCTTGATTGTGGGCGGTTCGGGTGTTTTCAGACGGCCTGTGCCGTTTATTCTTTGGTTTTGGTTTCGACATGCCGCCTGCGCAGGCTGCGTTTGCCTTTTTCCAGCTGCAGGCTGGCGGTTTCGCCCAGCCGCAGTGCGAGGCCGATGGCCAAAATATCGATGACGGCCAGTTGCAGCAGACGGGAAACCATGGGGGTGTATTGGCCGCTGTCTTCGTGCGAAAACACGTTCAACACGCAGTCGGCCAGGTGCGCCAGCGGCGAGCCCATGCGCGTGATGGCGATGACGGCGGCACCGTTTTCCTTGGCCGTACTGACCGCGTCGAGCAATTCGATGGACGCGCCGGAATTGGACACCACCACCACCACGTCCTGATCGCTCAGCACGGATGCCGCCATCAGTTGGATGTGCGGGTCGGAATAGGCCACGGTGGACATGCCGAAGCGGAAGAATTTGTGCTGCGCGTCCTGCGCCACGATGCCGGAATTACCCACGCCGTAAAACTCGATGCGGCGGGCATGGGTCAGCATGGCGATGGCGTTTTCCAGTTCGGCTTCGTGCAGGAAGCGGCGCGCGCCCAGCAAAGCGGCGGCGGTGTTGCCCAACACTTTTTCCATCACGCCGCCCATGTCGTCGTCGGCATTCAATTCTTCATGTACAAACGGCATCCCTTCGCTGCCCAATCCGGCCGATAGGGCAAGTTTGAATTCCGGCAGGCCTTTATAGCCCAGCGTGCGGCAGAAACGGATGACAGTGGGCTGGCTGACGGTGGCGCGTTCGGCAATTTCGGCCACGGCGGCATGGACGAACCATTTCGGCTCGGACAGAGCGCATTCGGCCACTTTGCGTTCCGCACCCGACAAGTCGTTCAAGGCTTGGCTGATTTTATCCAACATATTTTTCTCCTTATTTTGCTTTTTGATTTTCAGACGGCCTCCCGTCATACGGGGAGGCCGTCTGAAAACACAGTTTGCCGTTTCCTTACGACCCGAGTTTGCCCGCCAAAGCCGCCGCCGCGCCGGCAATGCCGGGGAATTCGGCCTGCACGATGTAAACAGGGATTTCGGCCAAATAGGCGGAAAAACGGCCTTTGTCTTCAAACCGGCGGCGGAAGGGCGAGGTTTTGAAATACGGGATGAAACGCGGAACGATGCCGCCGCACAGATACACGCCGCCGCGCGCGCCCAGAGTCAGGGCCAAGTCGGCCGCCGCCGTACCCAGCGCGGCACAGAAAATATCCAACGCGCGGCCGCACAGCGGCGAATCGCCGCGCAAGGCGGAGGCGGTGATTTCGGCGGCGGTTTGCGGCCTGCCGCCCGTTTCCTGCCTCAGGGCTTCGTGTATCAGTTCCAAACCCATGCCGCTGATCAGGCGTTCTGCCGACACATGGCCGAATTTTTTCCGCGCATAACGCCACACTTCGGCTTCTTCCTCGTTACCCGGCGCAAAGCTGACGTGGCCGCCCTCCCCCGCCAGCGGGATATAGCCGCCGCGTCCGTCAGGAATCAGCCCGCTGACACCCAGCCCCGTGCCCGCGCCCAAAACCGCTTTGGGCGCATCTTTTGCCGCCTCGCCGCCGCCGACCTGTATCAGCTGGTCGTCGGACAACAGGGTAACGGCCAAAGCCTGCGCGGTGAAGTCGTTCATCAGCAGCAGGGTATCCAAGCCCAAGGCGCGGCGGGTGTCGCGGATGGAAAAATTCCAATGGTGGTTGGTCATCTGCACATGGTCGCCGGTAACGGGGTTGGCAATCGCCACCGCCGCGTGCTTCACCTCGGGTTTGCCCATGCGGACAAGGTACTCCGCCACCGCATCGACGATGCCCGCATAATCTTTACATGCCAGCACTTGCACCTGTTCGAAATGCTGGGGCGCGGTTTCCAGTGCGAAACGAGCGTTCGTGCCGCCGATGTCGGCAATCAAGCGCGGCCAGAGGCCGTCTGAAAAATCAGTCCGCATAATACACTCCGCATTCTCCGGCCATCCGGAGGACTTTGCCGACGGGATAGGTTTCAGGTTCGCCGATTGCACGTTCGTAAACCGCTTTTTTCTCCGCCCCGCCTATGGCCAGGTAGAGGTGCGGCACGCGGGCGATTTCCGCCGCCGTCAGGCTGATGCGGCCGTGAGGCGCGGTAACAGGTTCGGTGTACATCAAAGGCTGCGCGCAGTCGGGCGACATGGCCGCGGCCAATTGCGGCGACTGCGGAAACAGCGAGGCGGTATGGCCGTCCGCACCCATGCCCAACACCAGCACGTCGGGGCGGCAGTAATGCGCGGATGCCGCGCGCACTGTGCGTTCGGGCTGCAAATCGGCCGCATCGTCTTCAATCAGGGGAATCCACCGTGCGGCGGCGGCGCGGTTTTGCAGCAGGTTTTGCCGCACCAGCGCGGTATTGCTGTCGGCATGATCGGTCGGGACGACGCGCTCGTCCGCCAGTGTAACGCCCACCTTACCCCAGTCCAAATCCGATTGCGACAGGGCGTGGAAAAAGGCAACGGGCGAACGTCCGCCCGACACAGCCAATACTGCTTCGCCGCGTTGTTCGAGCGTTCGGCGCAAATCCTGCGCCACCGCTTCTGCCAAGGCCAGGGCGGCCTGCTGCGCGGAAGGGAAGGAATGGAATCGTATGGTCATGGGTGTTCCTTGTGCGACGGCTCAGGCCGTCTGAAAACTGGTTTTCCTGCAAAGCAGAAGCATTATGATTAAAACCCCGGATCCGGCCGTGCCTTTCAGACGGCCTGAGGGAAAACAATATATTGCGGCGGCACGCTTTCGGTCAGCCATACGCCGTTGTCGGCCAGATAGAATTTGTGGCCAGCGGCCGTCATGGCGGCGGTGTCGATGCGCAAAACAACGGGTTTGCCGTGGCGCGCGCCGACTTTGACCGCAGTCTCCTCATCGGCAGAAAGGTGGACGTAGTGGCGGCTCGCACCGTGCAGCCCCTGCCCGCGTATGGACGAAAGCGATTTTTCCGCCGTGCCGTGGTACAGCACGGCGGGCGGTTCGGCAGCTTGGTGTTCTATTTGCACCTGTTGCGTGGAATGTCCCTGCGCGGCACGGATGCGGCTGCCGTCTTCGGAAACGGTGAACCGTTTTTTGTCGTTGGTTTCCACAACTTCCATCAGCACTTCGCGCGTGATGCAAAGGCCGGTGCGGTTGTGGAGATTGGCTTTTGCCAACAGGTCGTCTATGTCCGCCCAACCGTTTTTGTCGAGTGTAAGCCCGATTTGCTCTGGGCGGTGGCGCAAAATCAGGCTGAAGAATTTGCTGACCGATTTGCGCTGCTGTTCGTTTAATTCGTTGTTTTGCATTATTTTATTCCAACACACCGTTTTCAGACGGCCTAGGGAGCAGCAAAGCCGCCACCGCGCCCGCCACCGCCGACAATGGAGGAATGGTTGTTATCACGAGTATTACCGACCACGGTTGATCGACTGCCAACGCCGCGGCATTCACAACGACAAGCCACATGATGATCACAATCAGTGCTGCCGCCGCAGCCAATATCACCGACAACAATATCCCGGCCGCAGTGTACCGAAGCTTGAAGAGTTTGGCTGCCGCGGCATACAGCAAGGCGGTCGGCAATGTAAAAGCCATAGACTGCATACACAGTTCGAAAGCGAATGACAGCATTTTCATGCCGAAGCCGCTTTTTGCATCCAAATAACCGATAACCAGGCCAAATCCCGCCGCAACCGCGCCAACTATTAACGGCAGCATGACGGCAGGTTTCCAATATGACGAAATTTTGATTTGATCCATACGGTTCTCTGCATCTGTTTTCAGACGGCCTGATGATTGAAACAGGCCGTCTGAAACTTCAGTCCTGCTCTTCCAGCCACAAATCGCCGTTTTCGGCCAGCATGGCGCGGGCGGCTTCCACCCCGTGGCTGCCGGCGGGATAAAGGTGCGGCGGCACGGGCGATGCCGCCCAATGTTCCAACACAGGGGTCAGCCATGCCCAGGCGGCTTCGAGTTCGTCGCGGCGGTTGAACAGGTTCAGACGGCCGTCTATCACTTCGCGCAACAGGAGTTCGTAGGCTTCGGCACGGCGGCCTGCCGCGGCCTGCGCCAAATCCAACACCATTTCGGCGGGTACGGTACGGTCGCTGCCGACAGCCTTGACGGCCAGCCGCACGCGCACGGTTTCCTGCGGCTGCAGGCTGATGACGATGCGGTTCGGTACGGCGGCATAGAGTTTGCCGTCGTCGGGCTGCGGTTTGAAATTCAGCACGATTTCGGCCGTCCTGCCTGCCAGCCGTTTGCCGGTACGCAGGTAAAACGGCACGCCCGCCCAGCGCGGATTGTCGATTTCGGCTTTGATGGCGACATAGGTTTCGGTGCGGCTGCCGGCGGGGACTTTGTGTTCCTGCGTGTAGCCGTTCAAGCCGGCCGACGGGGCGTATTGGCCGCGTATGGCCTGCTTGTCGATGTCGTTCAGCGGTTTGAGCGATTGGATGACTTTGAGTTTTTCGTCGCGCACATCGTCGGCCGCCAGTGATTTGGGGCGTTCCATGGCGGTAAAGCACAGCATTTGCACGATGTGGTTCTGCACCATGTCGCGCAACGCGCCGGTGATGTCGTAAAACTCGCCGCGCTCTTCCACGCCCAGCGTTTCGGCAATGGTAATCTGCACGGATTGGATGTAATCCTTATTCCACAAGGGTTCGAACAAGCTGTTGCCGAAGCGCAGCGGCAAAAGGTTTTGCAGGCCTTCTTTGCCTAAGTAATGGTCGATGCGGTAGATTTGGTTTTCTTGGAAATAGGCCGCCACGTCTTCGTTGATTTTGCGGCAGGAAGCCAAATCCGTGCCGAGCGGTTTTTCCAGCACGATGCGGACTTTGGGCGCGTTCAGGCCTGCGGCGGCCAGTTTTTCGCAGGCGGGGGCGAAAAATTTGGGCGCGGTGGAAAGGTAGACGACTACGGCGTCGGTGTCAGGGCGTTGGTTCACTTTGTCGGCCAATGCGGAAAAATCGGCCGCTTCGCCTACGTCCAGCGACAGGTAGTCTATGCGTTGTTCAAACTGCGCCCAGGCCGCATCTTCGATGTTTTTGATGTGGATTTTGCTGTCGCGCCCCACTTTGGCCAAAAATTCTTCGCGGCTGAATTTGCTGCGGCTCACGCCCAAGATGCGCCCCTGCGGATGCAGCAATCCGGCCGCATGCGCCTGATACAGGGCGGGCAACAGTTTGCGCATGGCCAAATCGCCGGTTGCGCCGAATAAGACCAAATCGAAATTTGTCTGCGGTTTCATTTTTTTCCTTGATATTGATGCGGAAAAGGCCGTCTGAAAACGTGCCGCACGGTAAAAACGTAGCAATGCTACACGCGGCTACATGATTTGTCTACGACCCGCCGTACAACGGATAATTTGTTGCGGCACAACACGCGCGGCACAGTCGGCAGTATAATATGTTGCAAAACTACACAACAAGGCCGAACACCATGACCGCCATCCACCCGCAGCTTGCCGCCGTTACCGAGCGCATCATCGAACGCAGCCGCCCCACCCGACAAACCTACTTGAACCGCATCAAAGCCTACGAACGGCAGGGGCGCGTGGAACGCGACCGCTTGGGCTGTTCCAATCTGGCGCACGGCTATGCGTCGATGCCCAAAACCGTCAAAATCCAAATGCAGCAGCCCAGCGTGCCGAACTTGGGCATCATCACGTCCTACAACGATATGGTTTCCGCACACCAGCCGTTCAAGGATTTCCCCGATTTGATTAAGGACGAAGCGCAAAAACACGGCGCGACGGCACAGGTGGCCGGCGGCACACCCGCGATGTGCGACGGCATCACCCAAGGCTACGAAGGCATGGAGCTTTCGCTGTTTTCGCGCGACGTGATTGCGATGAGTACCGCCATCGGCCTGTCGCACCAAATGTTTGACGGCGCGCTGCTGATGGGCGTGTGCGACAAAATCGTCCCCGGCCTGATGATAGGCGCGTTGAGCTGCGGCCACCTGCCCGCAATCTTCGTGCCCGCGGGCCCGATGACCAGCGGCATCGGCAACAAGGAAAAAGCCCGCACCCGCCAGCGTTTCGCCGAAGGCAAAGTCGGCCGCGACGCGCTGCTTGAAAGCGAAATGGGTTCGTACCACAGCCCCGGCACCTGCACGTTTTACGGCACGGCCAATTCCAATCAGATGATGATGGAAATGATGGGCGTACACCTGCCCGCCGCCGCCTTTTTCAACCCGCACACGCCGATGCGCGAAGCCCTGACCCGCGCCGCGGCCGCACGCCTTTCAGACGACATCAAAAACCGCAGCATCAAGCCCATAGGCGAAATGCTGTCCGAAAAATCGTTTGTCAACGCAATCATCGGCCTGATGGCCACGGGCGGTTCGACCAACCACACCATGCATTTGGTGGCCATGGCGCGCGCGGCGGGCATCATACTCAACTGGGACGACTTCGACGACGTCTCCGCCATCGTCCCGCTGCTCATCCGCGTTTACCCCAACGGCCAGGCGGACGTGAACCATTTTGCCGCGGCGGGCGGGCTGCCCTTCGTCATCCGCGAACTTCTGGACGCGGGTTTGCTGCACGACGACGTGGACACGGTGGTCGGCCGCGGCATGAGGGCTTACACACAAGAGCCGTTTTTAATCGAAGGCCGTCTGAAATGGCAGGACGCGGTAGCCGAAAGCCGCGACACCGAAGTCCTGCGCCCCGCATCCGCGCCCTTCTCGCCCGACGGCGGCCTGCGCGTAATGAAGGGCAACATCGGGCGCGGCGTGATAAAAGTCTCCGCCGTCAAAGACCACTGCCGCATCATCGAAGCCCCCGCCATCGTGTTCGACGACCAAAAAGAAGTGCTGGCCGCCTTCGAACGCGGCGAACTGGAACGCGATTTCGTCTGCGTCGTCCGCTTCCAAGGCCCGCGCGCCAACGGCATGCCCGAACTGCACAAACTCACGCCGCCCCTGGCCATCCTGCAAGACAGGGGCTTCCAAGTCGCGCTGGTAACCGACGGGCGCATGTCGGGCGCGTCGGGCAAAGTCCCCGCCGCCATCCACATGTCGCCCGAAACCCTGCTCGGCGGCGGCATAGGCAAAATCCGCACCGGCGACATCATCCGTTTCAACTCCTACACCGGAGAACTGACCGTACTGGTGGACGAAGCCGAATGGAACGGGCGCGAAACCGCCACCGCCGATTTGAACGGCAACCGGCACGGCATCGGCCGCGAACTTTTCGCCGGTTTCCGCAGCATCACCGGCAGCGCGGAAACGGGGGCAATGAGCTTGGGCGGGGATTTCGGCTGAACGTTTCAGACGGCCTGCCGCAACGCAGAGGCCGTCTGAAAACATCACCGCACCTTCACAAACCGAAATAAATACATCCGACACAACCGTGGGCGGCATCGGAACATGCCTCAGCAAACCGCAGGCCGTCTGAAAAACACATCCTCCGCCCGCACCAACCGATAAGGAAACCGAAATGACACCGCGCGAAATCCTGACTGCCGGCCCCGTCGTCCCCGTCATCGCCATCGACGACCCGCAAACCGTGGTCGGGCTGGCTCAGGCACTGCTGGACGGCGGCATCCGCGTACTCGAAATCACCTTGCGCACGCCCGCCGCCGTCGAAGCCATCCGCCGCATCAAGCGCGAAGTACCGGCCGCCGTCGTCGGCGCGGGCACCGTCATCAACGCCGCCCAACTCAAAGCCGTAACCGAAGCGGGCGCGATGTTCGCCATCAGCCCCGGCATCAATACACCCTTCGCACAAGCGGCAGCGGCGGCCGACATCCCCGTCATCCCCGGCGTTTCCGGCGCGGGCGAACTCATGCTGGCACTCGAATACGGCTTCGACACCGTCAAACTCTTTCCGGCCGAAGCCGTCGGCGGCATTAAAATGCTCAAAGCCCTGCACGGCCCCTTCCCCCAAGTGCGCTTCTGCCCCACCGGCGGCATCGGCCCTGCTGCCGTGCCCGACTATCTGGCGCAGCCGAACGTACTCTGCGTCGGCGGTTCGTGGCTCACCCCCGCGCAACTGGTCGCCGAAAAAAACTGGCGTACCATTACCGAACTGGCCGAACAGTCCGCCAGACTGAAACCCGCACCCCACCGATAAGGAGAAAACCATGAACCGCCTACTCTTCCTGCTGCCGGCCGCCGCACTCGCCGCCTGCCAAAGCCCCGCACCGGCCACGGGCGAAAGGCCGTCTGAAACCACCGGCAACCTGATTATCGGCTACGACCCAGCCGTGGGCATCGAACCGCTGCTGGCCGCCGCATCCGACTACCGCGCCGAAATCCTGCACCGCTACACAATCATCAACGCCGTCGCCGTCAAACCGCCGGCAAACACCGACCCGCAACAGGCCGTACGCCATTTCAAAAAGGTACGCGGCGTATTGTCGGTGGAACCCGACCGCATCATGCAACTGCACGCACAGCAATAAAAGAGGCCGTCTGAAAACCCGTTCGGATTGTTCAGACGGCCTCTTTAATGGTTAACAAACCATTTCCGGCAGCGGTTTACTCCGTGGCTTCGGGAGCGGGCGCGCTGCGGACGTTTTGGCTTTTTTCCTTATGTTTGATCAACGCGCGGTCCAACTTGTCCATCAAAATATCGATGGCGGCATACATATCCGGCTCGATGGTTTCAACGTGCAGGTCTTTGCCGGACAAATGGGCATCCACCTCGGCCTTGTGCTCCAATTTGTCTACCGAAAGGGTTACGGTTACGGAAATCAGGTTGCCCGCATGGCGGTTGATGCGCTCCAGCTTGCCGGAAACATATTGTTTGATGGCTTCGGTTACATCGAAATTCAAACCGGTGATTTTCAAGTTCATAGTCCTACTCCTTACGGTGGGTTGGTAAGGCCGTCTGAAAACCCGTTCGGATTGTTCAGACGGCATGAAAACTAGATCCTGCGTTGGTGTGCCGGCGCGATGTTGAGGCTTTCGCGGTATTTCGCCACGGTGCGGCGGGCAATGTCTATGCCCTGCCGTTTCAACAGCTGCGCCAGTGCTTCATCGGAATGCGGTTTGTGTTTGTCTTCGTTTTCTATCAGTTGGGCCAGCATGGCTTTGACCGCGCTTTGGCTCGTCCCCTCCTGACCGTCTTCGGCATTGACTGCCTGGCTGAAGAAGTAGCGTAGCGCAAACAACCCGCGCGGGCAAGACAAATATTTGTTGTTGGCGGCGCGGGAAACGGTACTTTCGGCCAGCCCCAATTCGGCGGCGGCATCCTTCATCAGCATGGGCACCAAGCCGATTTCGCCGAAGATGAAAAAGTCTTCCTGCCGCGCGACGATGTATTCGGCCAGGCGGATGACGGTGTTTTTCCGCAGCTCGAGGCTGTCGATTTTCTGCCGCGCCTCCTGTATTTTTTCGCGCCAAACTTCGTCTATGCCTTCGTCTTTCAATGCGTCGGCCAATTCTTCGTTCATGGCCAGCTGCGGCCAGGCCTGTTCGTTGCCCGCCACTTCCCACCGCCCGTCTTCGCCCTCGCGTACCCAGACATCGGGCTGGATGAAGGCCGTCGGCTCGGCCGAGGCGAAACCGTAGGCGGGATAAGGGTTCAGCCCGGCAATCAGCTCGAGTGCGGATTCGATGATGTCGGCGGTGTAGTCCGGCAGGGCTTTTTTGAATTTTTCCAGTTTTTGCGTTTTGCTGCGGTTGAGGTCGTCGAGGAAACGGCTGACGATTTGTCCCGCGCACTGCCGCGACGGGCTGGCGGGCAGGCGTTGCAGTTGCAGCATCAGGGATTCGCGCAAATCGGCCGCACCCACGCCGGGCGGGTCGAAGTTTTGCAGCCGGTCGAGCGCGTCCTGCATATCGTCTTCGTCCAACATCCATTCCAGCGGGGTGTTGTCGATGATTTCTTCCAGGCTGTCGGTCAGGTAGCCTTGTTCGTCCAGCGAGTCGATAAGTATGTGCACGCGGGCGGCTTCTTGTTCGCTCAACGGGTGTTCGCACACTTGGTTGTGCAGGTAGCGTTTGAAATCTTCTTCGTCGGCGATGGTCGCCCAAACGTCTTCGGCATCTTCGCCGCCGATTTGGTTGCGGCTGGAAACGGCGGCCGACAGGCGGGTCGGTTCGAAACGGCCTTCTTCCGCCGGTTCGCGCCGCTCCAACAGCGGATTGTCCTGAAGCCAGTCGCCCACTTCGCGCTCCAACTCGAGGCCGGACATCTGCAAGACGCGCAGCGATTGTTGCAAACCCTGGTTGAGCTGCTGGGTTTGCCTGAGTTTTAATCCGAGCAATGTCATGTTGTTTTTGTGTATTTGCTTTTGTGTTGTCGGTCAGGCCGTCTGAAAAGGATTGTTCGCACCCTCACGCATCTTTTCAGACGGCTTGTCAGTAATTGAAGTTTTCGCCGAGGTAAACGGCACGGACCTGTTCGTTGTTTACCAAGTCTTCGGGTTTGCCCGAAGCCAACACCGCGCCGTCGCTGATGATGTATGCTCGGTCGCAGATGCTGAGGGTTTCGCGCACGTTATGGTCGGTAATCAGTACGCCGATGCCGCGCGATTTGAGGAAGCCGATGATTTTCTGAATGTCGATGACGGCAATCGGATCGACGCCCGCAAACGGTTCGTCCAACAGGATGAAGCGGGGCTGCATGGCCAGCACGCGGGCGATTTCCACCCGCCGCCGTTCGCCGCCGGACAGCGACGGCGCGGGGTTGTCCCGCAGACGTTCGATGTTGAGGTCGGCCAATAGGCGTTCCAATTCGCCGTCGATGCGTTTTTTGTCTTTGATGCTGATTTCGAGGATGGCGCGGATGTTCTGCTCCACCGTCATTTTGCGGAAAATCGACGCTTCCTGCGGCAGGTAGCCCAAGCCCAGCCGGGCGCGTTCGTGTATCGGCATATGGCGCAGCTCCTGCCCGTCGAGCATAATGCTGCCGTTGTCGGCGGCAATCAGGCCGACTATCATGTAAAAGCTGGTGGTTTTGCCCGCCCCGTTGGGGCCGAGCAGGCCGACGACCTCGCCGCTTTCGATGTCGAGCGAAAAATCTTTCACCACTTGGCGTTTTTTGAAGGTTTTTTGCAGGTTGCGCGCGACAAGGCGGCTGGTCTTTTCCGGAATCATGCTTGTTTTTTGAGAATATGACACAGGGTCATTGTACTTTGTTTTCAGGCCGTCTGAAACCGCAAAACCGCTCGCGGCGGCTGCGGAATGCGGGCTGCCGGACGAAAGGATTGGTTTATGGACATCAACCGGCGCGGTTTCCTGTTTTTGGCCGCAGGCGGCCTGCTGCTGCTCAACGGCTGCGGCAGGAAAGCCGCCCGTTCCGCCCTGCCGCGCGGCAGCCGCGTTTTGGCTTTGGGCGATTCGCTGACGGCGGGTTTCGGCGCGTCTGCCGGCGGGGATTATCCGCGCCGCTTGGCCGGCATCACCGGCTGGCAGGTGATTAACGGCGGCGTGTCCGGCGACACGTCCGCCCAAGCCCTTGCCCGCCTGCCCGGGCTGCTGCAGCCGAAACCGGATCTCGCGCTGGTGTGCATCGGCGGCAACGATTTCCTGCGCCGCATCGGCGAGGACGAAACCCGCGCCAACATCGGCCGCATCCTGCAAATCCTTCAGACGGCCTCCGTACCCGCCGTTTTGGTGGCGGAGCCGCATTTCACCATCGGCGCGCTGGTCGGCAGTTTGAGCGACCATCCGCTGTACGGCGATTTGGCGGAAACCTACCGCGTGCCGCTGCTGGACGGCGCGTGGTCGGAAATCCTCGGGCGGAGTGAGCTGCGTTCCGACCAAATCCACGCCAACGACGAAGGCTACCGCCTGTTTGCCGAAAAAACGGCCGATTTTTTGCGCCGGCAGGGATTCTTCCGACCGTAAGCCGCTATGCCCTAAATTCCCGCACAAGCGGGAATCCGAACCGTCCGGCCGACAGTCCCTTTCCAATAAATTCCTGAAAACCAAAACCCCGGATTCCCGCCTGCGCGGGAATAACGACATAGCATCCTTATTTGGATTTACCGTATCTTTAAATGCGGATTAAATTTAAATGGTACGGTGTTGCTCCGCCTTGTCCCGATTTAGATTTAATCCGCTGTCAAACGGCAAAAGGCCGTCTGAAAACCTGCAGCGGTTTTTCAGACGGCCTTTTCCATCGGATATTTCTAGCGGTGCGACGCCATATTGTCGCGGTGGATGAGTTCGTCTTCATGGGCGTAGCCTAATTTTTCGGCGATGCGCTCGGACGGAGTTTGCAGGATTTTGGCGGTTTCGCCGCTGCTGTAATTGGTGAGGCCGCGGGCGATTTCTTTGCCGTCGGTATCGAGGATGGCGACGAGTTCGCCGCGGTGGAAATGTCCGTCCGCGCGGATGCAGCCGACGGGCAGCAGGCTGGCGTGTTGTTCGGTCAGCGCTTTTACCGCGCCGCTGTCGACAGTCAGGCTGCCTGCGGTTTGGACGTGTCCGAGCAGCCATTGTTTGCGGGCGGCAACGCGGCTATGCGCGCTGGTAAAGAGCGTGCCTATGCTTTCGCCTTGTTTGAGGCGGACGAGGATGTCGGGTTCGCCGCCCCATGCGACGACGGTGGCGGCTCCGCTGAGTGCTGCGCGTTTGGCGGCGGTGACTTTGGTGTACATGCCGCCGGTGCCGACGCTGCTGCCTGCGCCGCCCGCCATGCTTTCGAGGTCGGGATGGTCGGCCGCTATGGTCGGAATCAGTTTGGCTTGCGGATTTTTGCGCGGGTCGCTGTCGTACAGGCCTTTTTGGTCGGTCAAAAGGACAAGGGCGTCGGCTTCGATGAGGTTGGTGACAAGCGCGCCGAGGGTGTCGTTGTCGCCGAGCTTGATTTCGTCGGTGGTCACGGTGTCGTTTTCGTTGATGACGGGGACGATGCCTTTGGACAACAGGGTTTGCAGGGTGCTGCGGGCGTTGAGGTAGCGGGTGCGGTTGCTCAAATCGTCGTGGGTGAGCAGGATTTGGGCGGTGCGGATGCCATGCGGTGCGAACGCGTTTTCGTAGGCTTGGGCGATGCCGGTTTGTCCGACGGCGGCGGCGGCTTGCAGCTCGTTGATGGCGGTGGGGCGTTTGCTCCAACCCAGACGCTTGATGCCTTCGGCGATGGCGCCGCTGGAAACGAGGACGGTTTGCACACCTTGTTTGCCCAATTCGGCGATTTGCGCCGCCCAGCGGTCGAGTGCGGCTTGGTCTATGCCTTTGCCGCCCGCGGTAACGAGGCTGGAACCGACTTTGACGACGAGGAGTCCGACTTGGGACAGGTTGTTGATGCTCATGGTTTCTCCTTTTATATCAAGTTATTGTTTATATCGGGTTATTGCTTGTCGCGCTCCTGCCAGAAATATCGCCAGACAAAGCCGGGGAAGGCGGCCACGAGGAAGAGGCAGACGGTTACGGCGTAAAACTCCCAATCCTGCGGATGGACGCTTCCCGCACGGCTTTCCAGCAGGTAAGCGAGCGCGGCGGTCAGCGCGAAGCCTGCGGCCAGTTCGATTAAGTGGTGGCCGATGTGTTTGCGCGCCATCGGTTTGACGGCGAACAGGCGGGTGGTCAGAAACGGCAGGTTGGCGAAAATGACGGCCAACAGCAGCAGTGTGTACATGGGTGCGGTCATGGTGTGCTTTCTTGTAGTGAAGATGGTTTCGGACGGCCTTTATGGTTCTGCATCATACTGGAGGCCGTCTGAAAATGTTTTCGGGCGGACGGTGCGGCTTTTCAGACGGCCACGGCGTTATTTCGGGCAGGCTTCTTGCCGTTTCGCGTCCCACCAATAGTCGATATGGCACTGCGCCTTTGCCGAGTAACGGATGCCTTCCATTTGATCGCGCTTATTCAGGTAGCCGTTTCGGTCGGTATCGAGCCTGCGGAAACTTTCGTGGGTAATGGGAAAAGATACAGCCAACCCTTCAGGTACCCTGCCAATGGCCAGAAATTCTTTCAGGCTGACTTTATTATCGTGGTTTTTATCGGCCTCTCTGATGAAAATTTCCGAAGGGTCCGCTACGTCCAGCGCATAGGAGGGGGCGGCACTGCAACACAGTGCAAAAACAAATAATAAGTTTTTTTTCATTATCTTTTCTTTCGAATGGTGTATGGCACTGCTTGAGGCCGTCTGAAAGGCCGTCTGAAAAACAGGTGCAGGTTTTTTTATAGTCAATTCAAATGAAAACCGTCCATATCGATATTGGCTTACGCAAGGCGTTTTCTACCCCGGGAGGGAATGGCCGCGCGGGTATTTCTTATTTCAATTCGCCATACCCTGCCGAGGCTTTGCTTTCAGACGGCCTCCTTCGTTATTTTACCCGCAAAATCCGTGGTTTCGCGACAAGCGGCCGTTGCACCGTCCGGCTTCAGGCAAACGGCGGCACGGCATAACCCGCCTGCCGCAGCAGTTCGCAGGTTTCGTATGCGGGCAGGCCCATCACGCCGGTGAAACTGCCCGACAGTTCGCGCACGAAAATGCCGCCCAAACCCTGTATGCCGTATGCGCCCGCCTTGTCCAGCGGTTCGCGGCTGCGGATGTAGGCGGCGGTTTCGGCTTCGGTCAGCGGTTTGAAGGCAACGTGGTTGGTATTCAGGGCATGAAAGATGCGGCCTCGGTAATGCAGGCAGACGGCGGTATACACCTGATGGCTGCGGCCGGACAGGGCAAGCAGCATTTCGCGTGCGTGTTCGGGCGATTCGGGCTTGCCCAGTATCTTGCCGTCCAGCGCGACGGTGGTGTCGGCCGCAATGACGGGGGCGGCGGGTTCGGTTTTGCCCGCCGCCTGCCAAACGGCAAGCGCGGCGGTGTTTTTTTCGGCGGCCAACCGTTGCACATAGTCTGCGGCATCTTCTTGCGGCAACGGGGTTTCGTCTATATCGGCGGCAATGCGTTCGATACGGTAGCCCAGGTTTTGCAGGATTTCGCGGCGGCGCGGGCTGGCGGACGCGAGATAAAGCAGCGGCGCGGTCATTTTTTGCCTTGTCCTTTCACGGAGGCGCGTTGCAGGACATCCAGCCAGCGGGTCGGCAGGATGCGTTTGAGATACCAAAAGGCAACCGTCGGCACGGTAACGAGATAACGGGCTTTGGGGCGGCGGTCGGTCAGGGCGCGTATGCAGACGGCGGCACATTCCTGCGCGCTCAGTGTAAACGGAACGGCCGCGCCTTCGGCCTGCAGGCGGTTAAGCTGGCGGCGGTAACTTTCGGCGTGGACGCTGTTTTCATAGTCGATGTGCCGCCTGAATTTAATCAGGGCGTTGGCGCGGAAACGGGTGGCGACGGGGCCGGGCTCGACCAGGCTGACGTGTATGTCTGTGCCGTGCAGTTCGTGGCGTAAGGTGTCGCACATGCCTTCCAAGGCGAATTTGCTGCTGTTGTACGCGCCGCGCCAAGGCATGGCGGCAAAGCCCAAAATGCTGCTGTTGACCAGGATGCGGCCGTGCCCCTGCCGTCTGAAAACGCGCATGGCGGCATTCAGGCACTCCCACGCGCCGAAAACATTGGTTTCAAACTGTTCGCGCAGGGCTTGGCGCGGAACGTCTTCCACCGCGCCGACCTGCCCGTAGCCCGCATTGGAAAAGAAGGCGTCGAGCGTGCCGCCCGTTTGGCTCAAAATGCCGTCGAAGGCCGTCTGAATGCTGCCGCCGTCGTCCACATCCAATTGCAGGGCATACGCGAAGCCTTCCCGGCGCAAACGTTCGGCATCTTCCGCACGGCGGCAGGACGCGAACACCTGCCAACCCATTTGCTGCAGCATTTTGGCGGTTTCATAACCTATGCCGCTGGAACAGCCGGTAATGAGGATAGATGGCATGGAGTAGTTTCCTTTCTTGACCTTTAACGCCTTCTTCTAAAGTTTCAACCCATAACTTTTTGCATTATAAAGAAATTTCCCAACAAAAATTTTTTGGAGAATATGATTTTGTTTATAGTATCTACCCCTGCTGCCGATATGGCCGACTGCGGTTCACAATGCCGCAAACAAGACTTTTTACCGCGAAAACGCGGATTCTACCACCCGGCGGGCATGCCTGCCGACAAGGAATATGGGAATAGCTACGACGCGCTTAAACAGGGCAGTTACAGGGTTTGAAATATCCACTTCCAATACAACCTGCAATTGGGGCCGGTGGCCAACAAACCGACAAACAAACGTTACTACGCAAACCAATACAGCCGTCGCTCAAACAGTGGCAACCTCTACGGCAAACCGCGCAATGCCGTATTCAATCTGAAATGGAAGATGCAACCGCCTGACAAAATAAGGCCGTCTGAAAACCCGTTTTCACAGTTTTCAGACGGCCTTCAGGCTTTGCACGGCCAATTCAACCAAGAAACTCCCCATGTCATCATTAGCTCACGCAAATCCGCTTCGTCATTCCCCCTACGCTGGAATGACGAGGCAAACTTGCATAACCTCATAATCATATGGAAAACTCCCATTTTGAATTTCCAACACCCCAAGAAACCGTCATGAACCCCCAAGAACTCGACACCCTAGACCTAAACGAAACCCTTGCCGAAATCCTGCAGGCCCACGGTTATGCCTGCCAAACGCGGGGCGACAAAATCCTGCCCGATTTCACCGTGCCCGTGCAGCTTGAAACCTGGGCGTTTCCGCGCGAACACGCCAACGGCGCGGTGGTGAGCCGTTTCGATGTCGGCATCACCCTGCCCGACGGGCGCGAACTCTACGAATGCTGCGGCGACATCGGCGAGAATTTGGAAGAAGCCGTCTCGCGCAACCTGCACAGCTTCTGCACCAACAGCCTGCACGTTTTGCTGGACGCATTCAACCCCGGCGAAAACCATTGCCCGCACGAAATCTGGACAGCCCGCAACGGCAACCGTTTCCAAGCCATATTGGGCGACTGGACAACGAAAAAACTGGGCGGAGACACCGACGGCAGCAATGAGGAAACCATCGGCAACATCATCCCCGAAGCGTTGGAAAGTACGCTGCAATCCCTCATCTGCCATCAAAACCTCACAGCGCAATACCATCTAATCCGCTTCTTCTACGCCCAATCGGGCAACGAAACAACGAACGTGGAATTTATGATTGACAACCAAGACGATGCCGCCGACGAAGAAAAACAGCTGGCAGACCTCCCTTGGCCGCGCCGGGAAGCCTTTTATAGCGTGCGCCGCTGCATCATGCTCAAACCCTTGGATTCGGCATAAGCTACCCGAAACCGTACAGCCCAACCCGTCTGCTAGATTTCAGGCCGTCTGAAAACTTGAAAGCAGCCTGCCCCTCCGACATCAAAGGAAACATCATGTCCTTCCACAACCACGAACACAACCACTCCCACGCCCACAGCACCAACACCCGCATCCTGCGCGTATCGCTGGCCGTGATTGCCGGCTTCATGCTGGTGGAAGCGGCGGCAGGCTGGCTCAGCGGCAGCCTCGCACTCTTGTCGGACGCGGGGCACATGTTTTCCGATGCCGCCTCGCTCGCCCTTGCCCTGTTCGCCTTCAAATGGGCGGAAAAGACCGCCAACTCGCAGAAAAGCTACGGCTACCAGCGCGTAGAAATCCTGGCCGCCGCGCTCAACGGCCTCACGCTGGTGGTAATGGCGGCATGGATTTTGGTCGAAGCCGTTATCCGCGCCTTCAAACCCGTGCCCGTGGCGGGCGGCGCGATGCTGGCGGTGGCTGTGCTTGGGCTGTTGGTGAACCTGTTTGTCGCGTGGTATATGTTGCGCGGCGAGAAGGACAACCTGAACATGCGCGGTGCGTTTTTGCATGTGGTGGGCGATTTGCTCGGCTCTGTTGCCGCAGTGGCAGCCGGCCTGCTGATTCAGTTTTACGGCTGGAACTGGGCGGACTTGGCGGCCAGCGCGGCGGTGGCCCTGCTCATCGGCAAAAGCGGCTGGGGCGTGCTTTCAGGCAGCCTGCACATCTTGATGGAAGGTGCGCCCAAAGGCACGGATTTGGTGAAAATTGCCGAAGACATTCAGAAAATCAACGGTATATTGGGCGTTCACGACTTACACGCCTGGACGATTACCAGCAAAAAACACGCCATGTCCTGCCATGTGATCGTGCACAGCGGCCTGACCGTGGCGGAGGCCGACGCACTGGCCAAACAGGTGCAGGCCGTGGTGCAGGCGCACGGCATCGGCCACATCACCGTGCAAACCGAACCGGCAGACTCCGATACGGCATGCGTTCAGGCATGCGAACAGGTTTCGCACGGATGCGGGCACGCACATGACTGAAAATGCGGCAACACAGCCGAATCCGATCAAACAGGCCGTCTGAAAGCGGGGAAGTGCTTTTCAGACGGCCTGTTTATTTGTTTGACCGTTCGGCCCTTTATGCCCTGCCCTCCCGTGAGGCAAAAACAAACGGGATGCGGCGCAATCCGGTTTAGCGGACAGAAGGCAGGCCGCAAGAGGTAAAAAGGCCGTCTGAAAAACCGTTTGTACAGTTTTTCAGACGGCCTCCAAACAAAGCAGGTGCCTTATTTAAAACTTCCAATCCAGTTTCAGGCTGACCGTACGCGGTTCGCCATAAAAGTTGTTCATACCCAGCGTGCGGTTGGCATTGTTCTCAAAATAAGTACGGTCGGCGAGGTTGGTACCGATGAGGTTGAGTTTGGCATGCGGGCCGAATTCATATTGCACGAAGCCATCAATCAGGCCATATCCGCCCTGTTTGACGTTATAGAGGCTTTTGGTTTTGCTTTGTGCGGATACGCCACCCCCTACGGTCAGCTTGGTGCGGGGGATGCGGTAGGAAGTCCCCAGCCGGAATATCTGTATGGGGGTATGGCTGCTGAAATTGAAGGCATCGTCGGCACGTTTGGTATTGGCTATTTGCCGGGCGTTTACTTCATCTTCGTTTTTAAATTTGCTTTTGTTGTATGTATAACCGGCAAAAATTTTCCAATTGTCGGTCATCTCGCCTGCCAATTCAAACTCAAAACCTTTGCTGCGGACACTGCCCGCCGGACGGGCGATGGTCTGCCATTGCCCCTGGCCGTTGTCGCCGCGGACGTAGCCGAAATCGACAATCGTTCGGTTTTTCTGATCAAGGACGAAAATTGCCAGCGAACTGTTCAGACGGCCTTTCAAAAAGCTGCCTTTCCAGCCGATTTCGTAGTTGGTGCCGGTAAGCGGCGGCAGGAGTTGTTTGCTGCTGACGTCCACTTCATCCTGTTGTTTGAAAATCTTGGTGTAGCTGGCATAAAGGCTTTGCTGCGGGGTGAAGTCATAGGTAATGCCGGCATAAGGGGTGAATTTGTGCCCCTTCATGCGCGCGGTGTAGTGGTCGGCATCAGCAGCCAGCGAGGACTGGTTTTGGAAGGCGGATGCGGGGTCGCCGTTGCGCACGCTCATATCTTTCGATTGTGAGGACTTGTAGCGGGTGTAATGCATGCCGCCTAAAAGATGCAGTCTGTCGGTGGCGTTGAAGCGGGTGCTGACCGTAACGGCATGGGTTTCGTTTTTGTTGATGTAGCGGGAATAGTTGTATGCGGCCTTGGCTACCGAAGGGTCGGTCTGCCCGGCGACGGCCACGGTGGCGTTTTCACAACCCCTGCGTTTGAACCAAACGTTGCCCCTGTCATTGTATTTATCCCAATCCGGTTCGGCCAGTTCGTTGCCTGTCATGCCGAGCGGCGACATTTGGAAAGGTATGGCTTCACATACGCCCGCTCCCGGATTGGAAGTTTTGACACGGTGGTTTCGATCGAAGATTTCCAAATAGTCTGACTGGATATTTTCATTATTATAGGTATAGCCGGTGTAGAAATCGTGGCTGCGGCCGAGGAGGCTGTATTTACCCGAAAGGTCGAGTTTGAAACCGTATTGGACATCTTTCTTTTTATGCCGCATGGTGCTGGCATTGAATTGAATGTGGTCGGTATCGCGCTTTCTTTTGGCCAAATTGTAGTTGAACATGCCATAAGCGTAGCTGTAATCGACAATACCCATTTTGCTCAGTTCTTCGGCGATATAACTGTCTTCGGTATACCATGCCCAGGGGTTTGCAGCTTCGGCTTTGGCTTTAGCCGCTTCATAGGCATTGCGGTCGAATTGTGTGGCGCGGTATTGCGTTTTGGCCTGTTCGTATGCCTCTCTGTCTTTTCGCGCCTCTTCGGCCAGTATCCGTCTGACTTCGTCATCAGGCGTGTCATACGGTACGATGGTGCCGTTAGGCAGGATGGCTCCCGTGGCGGGGCTGCCCGCTATGCCGGCAGTGTGTTCGTTGCGCAGGAAGAACTGTCCGACTTTGGCATCCGAACGGTTTTTTGTATAGGATGCTTCGGCATTGAGCCGCCAACCATTGTCGAAATCGTATTTAAAGCCGGAAAAAAGATTGGTTTTATCGGCACGCAAACGCGACCAATCCATACCAAGGTAGGTATTTCGCGGCAGTCTGACGGGATTATTGCAGTTGTTTTCGAAAACGCTGTATGCCTTAGGGTTTTCGCATGGCAGCATCACTCCTGCAAAATCAGGAACTTCTTTGCTTTTCTGATGCATGCCGCCGAAAGTGAGAATGCCGTGGTCGCCGATATCGGTTTCTACAATGCCGTAGAGCATATTCTTTTTGCCCCACATTTTGTCCTTGAACGATTTATGGTCATCGTATACACCGACTAATCGGCCACGCACGCTCTGTTCTTTGTTAAGACTGCCGGAAACGTCAAGCATCAGGCGTTTGCTGCCCCGCTGGTCGGTGGAAATCTCCCCCGTATGTTTAAAGGCAGAAGTCGGCCGTTTTCTAATGAGGTTGATGGTGCCGCCCGGTTCAGAGTTGGACTGCGTCAGGCCGGTTGCACCGCGTACAACTTCGATATGGTCGTAAACCGATAAGTCGGTACTGGGAGAAACATCAATTCTTGCGGTATAGCCGGAGCGTCCGGCCACATTGGTGGTGATGCTGTCTTCGCCGATTTGATCCACATAAAAACCGCGTGATAAAAACCGTGTTTGCAAGCCCGAATCACGTACAACGTTTACTCCCGTGGTATTTCTCATCGCCTCTTCAAGTGTATGGATGGCTTTGTCGTCAAGTTGCTGGCGAGTAATGACGCTCACAGACTGCGGGGTGTCTTTGCCTGAAATTCTCAGGCCCGTGGCGGTGGACATGCTGCCTATGGTATAGGATTTACTTTGTTCGGTTTTGTCGTTCCGCCGCGTGGCAGTAACGGTTACGCTTTCGAGTGACCCGCTTTCCGGTACGGGTGGCTCGGCCGTATCGGCAAAAGTATTTTGATAACAGGCTAACAACATAATCGGTAATATTTTTTGCTTCAAATTCGGAGTCATTTTTTCTGCTCTAAACAAATCAAGTTATTTAACGTTAAGAAGACATACAACATTATGTTAAAAAATTAAAATTTAATTATCCTAAATAATAACTGATTTTAATTTTTATTTAAAAATGTAAATTCTAATAGATTTTCTTACCAATTTAAATAATAAGAACCATTTTTATTTTATCTAATCATCTAATCGACTGAATTTTTTATTAAATTAAAAATATAAAATTCCAGATGCAAAAAAGCCTTTACCGAAGTAAAGGCCGTCTGAAAAGTACGGGGGATTTTGTGTCTAATCGCATGGAAGGCAAAGGCTGATAATGCCTTATCGATTTCTCCGGCGCGTTTGATGTTTCCAAACGGCTTGCAAAGAAAGTGCCGTCCGCATCAACAAGAGGCCGTCTGAAAAAATAGGAGGCTAATGGATTTCCTGCCCTGCCGTCCATACCAAATCGCAGATGCCGTCCGTCGGCGCGAAGGCGGTTGGGGCGGCAAGCAGGATGCGGCGCAATTCGGTTTGGTTGCCGCTGTCGCAGGCAGCCGAAAGTTGCGCCAGCAGGTTTTCCAGTTGCGGCCAAGGAAGCATGGTTTCGCTGGCGGTCAGGATGCGAGGGTGGCCTGTCGGAACGGCGTTGTCGCCGATAATCAGTTCTTCGTACAGCTTTTCGCCCGGACGCAGGCCGGTAATGCGGATTTCGATGTCGCCTTTGGGGTTGGCCGCGTCTTTCACGTCCAAGCCGCTCAGCCGTATCATCTGCCGCGCCAGGTCGATAATTTTTACCGATTCGCCCATGTCCAAAACAAATACGTCGCCGCCTTTGCCCATCGCGCCCGCCTGTATCACCAGCTGGGCGGCTTCGGGGATGGTCATAAAGTAGCGGGTGATGTCGGGATGGGTAAGCGTAACGGGCCCGCCGGCGGCGATTTGCTGCTCGAAGGCCGGAACGACCGAACCGGACGAACCCAATACGTTACCGAAGCGCACCATGCAGAAGCGGGTTTGGCAGCCCGTTTCCGCCGCCAAGGCCTGCAAGACGAGTTCGGCCATGCGTTTGCTCGCGCCCATGGTGTTGGTGGGACGCACGGCTTTGTCGGTGGAAATTAAGACGAAGGTCGCCACGCCGCATTCTTGTGCCGCTCGGGCGCAGGCCAGTGTGCCGAAAACGTTGTTGCGTATGCCTTCTATGGTGTTGAGCGCGACCAGGGGGACGTGTTTGTAGGCGGCGGCGTGGTAGATGGTTTCCACGCCGAACGCCTGCATGACGTTTTTCAGACGGCCTTTGTCCTGCACAGAACCCAAAAGCGGCAAAATTTCAATATTGCCGCCCTGCCGCCGTGCCAAATCCTGCAATTCTCGTTCGATGGTGTAGAGCGAATATTCGGACAGTTCGAACAATACCAGCTTCGCCGGACGGCGGCCGACTATCTGGCGGCACAGTTCCGAACCGATGGAACCGCCCGCACCCGTTACCATCACCGTTTTACTTTCGATGTCGCGCGCCATCAGTTCGGCCATCGGCTCGACCGGCTCGCGTCCCAACAGGTCGGCCACCGATATTTTTTTCAGCAGGCCGATGTGGATGCGGCCGTCCACCAAATCCTTCATGCCCGGAATCGCCAGCACTTCGCAGGGGTAAGCCTCAAGGCTTTGCAGGATTTCCCGCCGCCTTTCCGCACCCGCGCTGGGCATGGCCAACAGGATTTTCTTCACGCCGTAGCGCGCAATCAAATCAGCGGTTTCAGACGGCCTGAACACGGGCAGATCGCCGACGATGGTATGTTGCAGGCGCGGATTGTCGTCCACAAAAGCCACGGCGCGGTATTCGTTCACCTGCTTCATCGCTTCAATCAACTGCCGCCCCGACTGCCCCGCGCCGTACACGATGACGGGCGCGGCGGCATTGCGTTCGCTGCGTTCGGCCAAAATCAGCCGCAACAGCAGGCGCGAACCGGCAATCAGCACCACCATCAAGAAAAAGAACACCACCGGCAAAGCCAGGCGCAGTTGTTTTTCAAACAACAAGACGCTGAAGAAAAACAGCAGCATGGATGCGAAACTGCCGAACAGCGCAACCGCCAAAATCCGCAGGCTGATGTAGCGCGTTACGGCGCGGTACAGCCCCAACCGCACAAACAGCAAGACCGTAAACACCGTTGTGGCCGCCAAAGCCTGCCAGTTGGCGGGGTCGTACCATTCGTGGTCGTAATCGGCTTTCAGGCTTTGGGTAAACCAGAAGGCGCAGAAAATCAACACTGTGTCGTGGATGACGAACAGGATTTTTTTGGTACGGCGCGGCAGGGCGAGCAGGGTTTCGAGCATCATGAATGGGCAATCGGCTACCGCGTACGTTAAAACGGCAGGCCGTCTGAAAACGGTAAAAGGCCGCTATTATAAAGCCGTCGGCCGCAACCGTCGGTTTTTGCCGCCGTAGAATGCGGCGGGATGGGCGGTTTTGCAACAGGCCGTCTGAAAAAACGGTTCAGGGTGAAATCAAGTCAGACAGGACGGTTCGACTGCCTTCGCCGCATGGTTTTCTGGATGTAAAAGGAAAGTATAAGTGGGAAAATCGCAGGCAAACCGCCGATGTCCCTAAGAAGAAAATCGATTGGACGTGCGAACGAAAAGTGCGGATAACAGTTGGACGTGCGAACGAAAAGTGCGGATAACAGGATGAAGGTAAAAACCGTTGCAAGGAATAAAGGCTTGGCCGGTACGTCGGCAAAAACAAAAAAGGCCGTCTGAAAACTTTCAGACGGCCTGATATTATCTAAACAAGACGGTTAGTTTTTAGCTTTGCCAAAACCGAATACGGTTTTAGTAGCCTGCCATGCGAAGCAGCATGCACCGCCGATAAAGATTAAGTCAGACAGGGTACGGATCCAGCGCAGAGTTTCCAGCAAGTCTTGTTGCAGGAAGTTTTCGCTGCGGGCATACCACAAACCGGTTGAGATGCTGGCAGCAGCTTGAATCGCACCAATCGGCAGCAGGCTGGTGGCAATCATGCCGACCAAACCGCCGTTCAACAGCCAGAAGCCCCAAGTCATCAATTTGTCGTTGAAATGCTCTTCCGGTTTCAAGTACAGGGCAACCAGCAATACGAAGCCCAGAGCCAAGAAGCCATACACACCGAACAAAGCTGCGTGTGCGTGAACTGCGGTAGTGTTCAAACCTTGGATGTAGAACAAGGAAATCGGCGGGTTGATCAAGAAACCGAACACACCGGCACCGATCATGTTCCAGAAGGCTACAGCAACGAAGCACATCAGCGGCCAACGCAAACGTTTTGCCCAAGGAGCAGCGTTTTGATAAGACCAGTGTTCGTATGCTTCACGGCCCAACAGAATCAGCGGCACAACTTCCAAAGCGGAGAAGCAGGCACCGATGGCCATAGAAGCTGAAGTCGAACCGGAGAAGTACAAGTGGTGCAGAGTACCCGGGATACCGCCCAGCATAAAGATGGCGGCAGCGGCCAAAGTAGCTGCGGTGGCAGTATTGCGGCGGACAAAGCCCATGTTGTAGAAGATGAAGGCGAAGGATGCGGTTGCAAACACTTCGAAGAAACCTTCCACCCACAGGTGAACCACCCACCAACGCCAGTATTCCATTACCGCAATCGGAGAATGCTCGCCGTAGAACAGGCCGGGCGCATAGAACACACCCACACCGAACATGGAAGCCACAAAAATGGCCAACAGGTTTTTATCGGTATTTTTCTCTTTAAATGCAGTAAAGGTGCAGCGAATCATCAGGAACAGCCACAGCAGCAGGCCGACCATCAGCAGCAATTGCCAGAAACGGCCCAAGTCCAGGAACTCATAACCTTGGTGGCCGAACCAGAAGTTCATGGCCGCAGGCATATTGTCGCTCAAGGCAAGGAAGTTGCCGCCGTAAGAACCCAATACCACGATAAACAGTGCGATATACAGGAAGTTCACACCTGCACGTTGGAATTTCGGATCTTTACCGCCGTTGATAATCGGAGCCAGGAACAGGCCCGCAGTCAGGAAGCCTGTGGCAATCCAGAAAATTGCAGACTGAATGTGCCAAGTACGTGCCAAGGCATAAGGCAGCCAATCAGAGAAGTTAATGCCGTAGAAATGCTGGCCTTCAATGGTGTAGTGAGCAGTCAAACCGCCCAGCAGCACCTGTGCCACAAACAGCGCAACAGTCAGGAATACATATTTGCCCAAAGCTTTCTGCGACGGAGTCAGCTGGATTTTAGACAGCGGATCTTCTGCAGGAGGTTGCACCTCTTCATGTTTGGTCAGGAAAGAGTAACCCCACAACAATAGGCCGATACCGCTCAACAGCAAAACGATACTGGTAAACGACCACATATAGTTTTCAGTAGTCGGCACGTTGTTGATTAACGGCTCGTGCGGCCAGTTGTTGGTGTAGGTAAACTCTTTATCCGGGCGGTTGGTCGATGCAGACCAAGCTGTCCAGAAGAAGAAGTTAGTTAATTTTTTACGCGCCTCTTCGCTTGGCAATGTATTGTTTTTCATTGCAAAGTTATCACGCGTTTGAACCATGTCGGGATCATTGCCGTACAACTTGATGTAATACGGCGCAACCGCCTCAATGGCTTTTTGACGGGTTTCGCTGATGACAACCGTTCCGTCTTCTTTCACTCTGGACTGGTTACGGTATTCGTCAGCCAATTGCGTACGCAAAGTCGCCTGTTGCGCAACATCCAATTGTTCGTAGTTTTTGCCGAATTGAGCCTGTGCAGTGAAGTCCAACCAGGCAACCAATTCGCGGTGCAGCCAGTCGGCAGTCCAGTCCGGAGCCTGATAAGCACCGTGACCCAATATAGAGCCGACCTCCATACCGCCGGTAGACTGCCAAGCCGATTGGCCGGCCAAAATATCGTCCTTAGTCATCAATACCTGACCGGACGCCGTTACAACTTTTTCGGGATATGGCGGAGCTTTTTTATAAACCTCCGAACCCATATAACCCAGGATGGTAAAGCAGACTGCCAGCACTGCAAACAGCAGATACCAGAGCTTCTTATATTGTCCCATAATAAAACTCCTTGGGTGGTTGTGTTAAAATTCATGAAATATGAATGTTAAAAATTGTAGCACGACTAACACGGGAAATAAAGCAATCTGCCTGAAACATCTGTGGCAGTTGACCAACATCATACAAGCAGAGAACAATGTAAATTCGTGCACAATTCTAAATATAAGCGCAAAATAAATCGATTTCTTATATTTTAAGCCTTAGTTATGTTATGTTGAAACATGTAAAACTAACGAAATAAAATGTTAATGCCGCCTATTTGATTTATATCAAATAAATGTTAAGATAGGTAATCCATAATGCCATTACTTAATTTGTAAACGTAACCCAGTAAAAGGAAAGTACCTTATGAAACGCCAAACTTTAGCTGCTCTGATTACTTCAGCATTTGTTTTAGCGGCCTGTAACGGTCAACAACAAGCAGCACAAAAACCTGCTGCACAAGAAACTCCGGTTGCAGCTTCTTCTACCCCGGCTGCTTCCGGTGCAGCTTCTCAAACTGTCGAAGCCGATGTTCCCGTTGACCAGCTGCCTGTTATCGATGCAGTTGTAACCCATGCTCCGGAAGTACCTCCCCCAGTAAACCGCGATCACGCCGCTTTGGTTAAAGTAAAAATGGAAACCATCGAAAAAACCATGAAAATGGCTGATGGTGTTGATTACACTTACTGGACATTCAACGGTGACGTTCCAGGTCAAATGATTCGTGTGCGCGAAGGCGATACTGTGGAAGTAGAATTTTCTAACAACCCAAATTCTACTGTACCGCATAACGTCGACTTCCACGCTTCTACCGGCCCTGGCGGCGGTGCTGCTGCTACATTTACCGCACCTGGCCGCACTTCTACTTTCCGTTGGAAAGCACTGCAATCCGGCCTGTACATCTATCACTGCGCTGTTGCCCCAGTAGGCATGCACATCGGTAACGGTATGTATGGTTTGGTTTTGGTTGAGCCTAAAGAAGGCCTGCCGAAAGTAGACAAAGAGTTCTACATCGTTCAAGGCGACTTCTACACCAAAGGCAAATACGGCGAGCCTGGCTTGCAACCTTTTGACATGGATAAAGCCATCCGTGAAGATGCAGATTACGTAGTATTTAACGGTCACGTTGGTGCCATTGCCGGCGATAACGCACTGAAAGCCAAAGTAGGTGAAACCGTACGTATGTACGTAGGTAACGGTGGCCCGAACTTGGTGTCTTCTTTCCACGTTATTGGCGAAATCTTCGACAAAGTATATGTTGAAGGCGGCAAACTGATTAACGAAAACGTACAAAGCACCCTGATTCCTGCAGGTGGCGCAGCTATTATCGAATTCAAAGTTGACATTCCTGGCAGCTTTACCATCGTTGACCACTCTATCTTCCGTGCATTTAACAAAGGTGCTTTGGGTCAATTGGTTGTAGAAGGTGAAGATCATCCGGAAGTGATGACCAAACGACTGAGCGATGAAGCCTATAAAGGTACTGGCGCAGCAGCAGGTGCAGCTTCTGGTGCTTCTGGTGCTTCAGCTCCTGCAGCCTCAACTCCTGCAGCACCAGCCTCCTCAGCCTCAGGTTCTTCCAATCCTTATGGCGGTGAAGAAGGTCATTAATAGTTAATTTGGTTTTATAGAACCAATTATCAGGCATCTATATTCTTGGATGAGAGGCCGTCTGAAAACATTCATATGATTCAGACAAACCGAAATTCAGGTAGTATAGATGCCTTTTTTCAATCATTCTAAGTATATTTTTTTGAGATAAAACAATTTATTGCAAGATTAGTGCAGCTAAAATAATAAAATACTAATTTAATTGAGGAGCAAAAAATGAAATCTACCTTATTAACCCTCATTGTCGGCTGTTTATTCCTTTCTGCTTGTAACGATCAAAGTCAAACCGACACCCAGCAGACAACTGCAGAAACTCCAAAAAATACAAACGCATCTGCCGTTACTGAACAGCCTGCCGTTGCACCTACACAAGCAAGTGAACCCCAAGTTGATGAGAGACTAAAGGCAGGGAAAGACATTTACGATAAACGATGTAAAGCCTGTCATGGTGCAGACGGAATGGGGGCAAACGACTCATTGCCTCCGCTTGCTAAATCAGACTATTTTTCGGAAGATAAAATGCAATTGGCAGCCTCTATCGCCAAAGGCATACGCGGACAAATTACCGTCAACGGAAAAACATACGATGGCATCATGCCTGCCCTGCCTATGAAAGACGAAGAGCTTGCAGCGGTTTCTACCTATGTATTAAATATGTTTGGCAACAAAGGTGGGGAAATTACTGTTGAAGAAATTGCCGCCTTCCGAGCAGGGAAATAATCTTTCTCTCTCGACAGGACACATGTAAATCATCCAACATGAGGAAATTATGAAAAACTCTATTTTTTATACACTATTACTTACAAGCGCAGCATTATCTTCAGCGGCAGATATGGCAGACATTAGCGGCGGCACCTACCGACCGCTTTACTTGGCCGCTGATGCCCCACTAACTAAAGTGTCTTCTTATAAATTAGACAAACTACCTGTAACCAATGCACAATTCTTTGAATTCGTAAAGAAAAATCCACAGTGGCAACGCGGAAAACTCAGCAGCAAACAGGGTGACAAACATTATCTCTCACACTGGATTAAAGATGGTAACGGTTTTGCTCCCAAAAAAGAAGACTTGAACAAACCAGTTGTATTTATTTCATGGTTTGCAGCCAATGCTTATTGTACTGCCCAAGGTAAGCACCTACCCACTATCAACCAGTGGGAATATGCCGGACAAGCATCCGAACTCAAGCCAAACGGAGCTAACGAAAAAGCTTATAAAGACACCATCCTTAACTGGTATGCACAAGGCAGTCGACAAGGTTTGCGTGATGTAGGCCGCATGAAACCCAATTATTGGGGCATCTACGATATGCACGGCCTAATTTGGGAATGGACTGAAGATTTCAACAGCAGTCTGTTAAACTCCGGAGGTGTAGATAGTGCCATGTTCTGTAGTGGTGCAGCAGCAGGAGCTACTGATCCTACAAACTACGCAGCATTCCTACGCTATGGTTTCCGTACAAGCCTACAGTCAAAATTTTCAGTGCATAACCTAGGCTTTCGCTGCGCACAATAAAAATTAGCGACTGAAAGGCCGTCTGAAAATATTCCACTAAAAAAGCATTAGTTTCTTCAAATACTCTTACTGAAATTTAGGAATAGAAAATAAAAAGGGAATGATAAATTTATCTTAATCAATACCCAAGATAATTCCCCCCTATTCCTTCATTTCACAAAAAAATTAGTCTGCCTTAGATAACTAAGGCAGACTAATTCAAAAAAGCCGAATAGCTAACACTACTCGGCTTTCATTTATTTCAACATTTATTGAACTTTAATTTCTACATCAACACCGGCTGGCAAGTCCAGTTTCATCAGTGCATCAGTAGTTTTGTCAGTCCAGTCCACGATGTCCATCAGGCGCAAGTGAGTGCGGATTTCCAATTGTTCACGAGAAGTTTTGTTCACGTGTGGAGAACGCAGAATGTTGAAACGCTCGATTTTAGTCGGCAACGGAATCGGACCTTTTACAACGGCACCGGTACGTTTTGCAGTTTCAACGATTTCTTGAGCAGAACGGTCGATCAGGCTGTAATCATAAGCTTTCAGGCGGATACGGATTTTTTGGTTTGCCATTTATCGATATCCTTCAATTAAGCGATGATAGAAGAAACCACGCCCGCACCTACGGTACGACCACCTTCGCGA
>ERZ772979.359-NODE-359-length-33493-cov-16.998983_pt1 | contig 33493 bp, 3 predicted proteins | sample MGYA00511130_ERZ772979 | MGnify/ENA primary metagenome ERZ772979 (study PRJEB29015, sample SAMEA2738103) | human oral metagenome | biome: human oral; feature: human-associated habitat; material: saliva | place: China | collected 2186 ... | reverse complement strand
GCCGTGCTGCCGCCTGTGTTTTCAGACGGCCTCAAGGTCGTGCCGTGGCCGCCGTTCGCGTTGTCGGACGGTTTGGGCGTGGCCGTGCTGCCGCCTGTGTTTTCAGACGGCCTCAAGGTCGTGCCGTGGCCGCCGTGCGCGTTGTCGGACGGTTTGGGTGTGGCCGTGCTGCCGCCTGTGTTTTCAGACGGCCTTAAGGTTGTGCCGTTGCCGCCGTGCGCGTTGTCGGACGGCTTGGGCGTGACCGTGCTGCCGCCTGTGTTTTCAGACGGCCTCGGTGAGGCGGGGTCATTCACTTTCTGATGCTGCACCGGCATATCCTCACTCAATCCGATGTTACTGATGCGGATTTTGCTGTCCGCATTGCCGAAGCCGAGCAGGTCAAAGCTGAGCCATACGTCCGCTTCGCGTCCGGCGGCGGTTTGGGCGGCCAGGTAGGCGGATAGGTCGAGGTGGTAGCTGCGGCTGCCGTCGGCGTTGTAGATGCGGCGGATACTCGGGGCAATGGTTTCACTACCGTCTGCCTGCCTATTGAGCAGGCTGTCGCTGCGGTCTAAGCCACCTGTGAACAGGGGCTTGCCGGTGGCGGCGTCCAGCAGCGCGGCTTCGAAGGCGTCGGGCGCATGTGTGCCGCCGTTGTCGGAAATATGGCCGTCATGCAGGGTGAAGCCGAGCACTTTTTGCTTGGCATTCAGGCGGAAGGCCTGCGCCAACCGGGTGTGGCCGTCTGAAGCTTCATGCAGCCATACACTGCCATTGTCCGCACGTACTGCCCCAACCTGACGCCATCCGTGCAGCCCTTGAGCGAAATTGCTATTGATTAATGCCGAATGAGCGGTTTCAGGCTGCCAAAGTTTCGGCGGCAGTACTGGAACAGCGGGCGTATTGCTGTGAGCGCGGGTAGTATACATCCTCAGGTAAGCGGCATCCGCTACTCCAGGGAGGCGGCGTTCGCCCGCATCCAAATAGAGGCTCATCACGTCGTCATTCACCTGAGGGGACATACCAAGCACATGTCCCAGTTCGTGGATGAGTACGGTCAACAGGTCAAGCCTACCGTGTGCGGGACTGTTTTCGGGGGCATCCATGCCTAAGGTACTGCCTTGTTTAAATTCGCCATGTTCGTGCGGGGTGGGGTCGACAAACCAGCCAAAGCCCGCACCGGAAGCATCAAAAACCACCTGCGCACCACGCGTAACGGCAGCAACTTTACCCTCCAAGTTAGCCACACTAAATTGAGCCAAATCCAGCACTTCCGAAGAGGCACCCGCATCGAGCCAGTATTGTTTCGCGGCCGGGAGCAAGGTTTGGATATGTTGCAGCGACAACTGCCGCGTAATGCATTCACGCCCTGCCGCGCCGCCGCAGTTATGCACCCAAATACCGGCCGCACCAACAAAATAAGTATGCGTATCTTCCACTTCGATGTTGTAAACATAGGCGCAGTAGTCTTTCCCTTCGTCTTCTGCGATCTCAACGGGTTCGCCATAATATTCAGGTTCTTCACCCGGCATATAGTGGCAGACTTTTTCGTTGGGCAATAACATGCTTGGTTCAGGCACAGCCCGCGTCACTCCATCAACACTACGCATCCGATAGCCCCTTTCCCAAATGGTGTAGTCGTCTTCGGTTACGGTAATAAATTCATCTGCATATTCACCATAACCGTTATCCCATAACCCGATACAATTCTTACCAAGAATACTTGTTGCCTTTGAAGTAGTTTCAAAGCTCTCAATAAAAGCAAGGCCATTATCAACCGTACGCAGCGCATGCTTATCATACGAAGAAAGATAGAGTGCCGGTATCCAACCATCATGAGTACGCTCGGGAATCAGTTTGCCGTTTTCATCTTCAACTGCACCCTTGAAATGATCTGCCCAAATTGGGTGGTCTTCGGTACAGAACAAATAGCCATCTCCTTCCTCTGTAAGATAGCGCTGATGGATAATCCGCTTCTTCTCCGCCGATTTAAAAGTGGAAACCACGCGCTTGTACACATTTTCGGCATCGGGATTGTTTTCATCTCGTGATAGCACCTTATCGCCAACCTTAATTTTATTGATGGGAACCAGGCCTTTGTCGGTATGCACCAATGTTCCCGCCATAAAGCAGGCATGTTGCGCCATCTCTTTTTCAGACGGCCTGGTATCGGATATTTTTTGATGCAGGTCATAGAGCAATTTGTCTGTTTCTTCCGAAATCAGCAGATAACGTTCACTTTCAAACATTTCCTTAATTGCCTGTAACTGTTCATCTTTACTGACTATTCTTCCGGTATGGGTTTCTATTGTGTCCATTGCATGACGGATTTCATCCCATTCCCCCTTAACAATCGGCTTGACAAAAATTTCCTCAAATGCCTTCCGATGTTTGTCATATTGAAACTTCCTGCCGATTTTTAGCAACATGCCATTGGGCGAGGTTTTAAGGATGGAAGATTCTTTGTATAAATCGTTCAGCCATTGTTTGATGGTCTCATGTTTATAACGCCTTGCTGGAAATGCAAAAGGTTTTTCAAATACAACTTCGTAATCTCCTTTTGAATCCATCAGTTCCATTACGGTACGCCCCTGCTTATCGCGGTAGGTATTGGCCGTATCAAAATAGCGTTCAATACTAGCCGACTCAATCCACTCATCTTTATTTCCCCCTTCCTTAATCAACTTGGCTTCTCCAGGTCTTGCCCTTGCCACCCATTCCATTTTTGCCTCACTGCCATCTGCCTTCCTCAACCAAATATAACCATTGGCATGGTCTTGTGCAAACAACTCTCCCTTGCTGATTTTCCCTTTGGACATGCCAAACGGCTGTTCATGCAAGAAGATACCACCCTCTTCTGTATAGGGTAGGTGTTCGTTCAAATACTCTTTCAATCTTGGTGATTTCTTAGGTAAATGAGACGGATAAACATCTAACTGCTGCATGACTTCAGCGGTTAACTTGGCATCGGGCAAATCGTAGCCGGCAAATCTCGCTGTTTCTTCCGGTTTCGGCGTTTTAATCTGCACGGTTATATTGCCTGACTGCCCGTTTTTTAAAGCAACGGACGTGTTGGACAATTCTGTAAAACAGCCGTTGGTGTTGTGCACCCAAATACCCGTATGACCGACAAAATAGGTGTGATAATCCTCTACTTCAATGTTATAAACATAGTCGTGATATTCCTGATGATATCCACCAATATAAGACCTGTCAGCATCTTTAATAGCCGCCTTAAAATTCTCCGACATGGCACGGCTTTTCTCCGTCATCAATGTATCACCGCATTCTTCGGTGGGCAACAAAGGACCAAGATTGTCATCATAAATAAACACGGGCCGCCCTGCACTAAAATCAATGGTGCCAGCATAATCACTGGGATTATAGAGAAAAACAACTTGACAGTCGGGGTCGGGAAAGGCAGTGCCTAATAATTTTGCAGAATCTTCAAATGTACTGACATATGCCACATCATTATCAAATGTCCGCAAGGAATGGCGTTCTGTCCCCTCCAATTCTAACGCAGGCGTCCAACCTTCCGGCTCGCGAACCAGCGTTTCTACTCCATTTTCATCTATCTTGTGCTCAATCAACCTGTCCGCCCAAAACGGATGGTCTTCAGTACAGAACAAATAGCCCGTACCATGCCGTGCATCAAAGCTTTGATAAATAATCCGCTGCTTTTCTGCCGATTTGAAGGTGGAAAGCACGCGTTTGTAGGCGTTTTCGCCGTCTGGGTTGTTCTCATCACGCGACAAGACCATATCGCCGACTTTGATTTGGTCGATGGGGACAAGGCCTTTGTCGGTATGCACCAGTGTGCCCGCCACAAAGCAGGCCCCCTGATGGCGGATCATTTTTTTGATGTTGTCGGGGTCAAATACGTCGTCGATAACTTTGCGGTACAGGACATCGCCGCCGTATTTGTCCGCATAGGCGGCCAGGCGGGCGTCAAAATCGAGCAGTTGTTTGCTGCTTTGCGACTCTAACCGTTCAATCACTCGACGGTCAAAAATGCCGGCGCGCGCGGTTCGGATCAGGTCATTGGTCAGCCTTACCGCCTGCTCCGCCTGTACGCGCAGATTGTCGGCAGGATTGAGCAGGGTTTTCACATCCGCTATCTGTTCAATAGCCCAATCGGCAGCACCGGCAGAGTTCAGCTCGCCGGCTTTGGGGATTGAAACGGTTTTGCCGCTAACCGGATAGCGTATGCTGCCGCCTATATTTCTGGAAAACAGGTTGAAATTGATGGTGTCGGCCAGTGTACCGATGTATTTGCCGCCGAGCTTCTTACCGATTGGCACGACTGTGTTGAGCAAGTTGCCCGACGCGTCCATTACGCCGCCGACAAACTTGGCCCCTGGTGTGGACAGGGCACTATAGGCTTTTCCTATTCCGACACCGCCGCTATAAATACCTGCCCCAAACAGGCCAGCCAATAGGATTTGGCTGCCTGAATAATTGAAGCCGGTATGGCCGTAACGGCCGCCGCTCCATGAATATTCGATGTTGCCGCCTGCATTGCGTACGGTTTGTGCTATTGTTTCTTCAGCCATTCCACCGGCTCCCCAAGCTATGGCTTTGCGTAAGAAGGTGCCTTTTGCGGTTTGGGTAAGTGCTTTAACGGTCATACTGCCCGCGCCGCCACCCGCAAACAAGGCTGCTCCCCCAGTGGTTAATCGGAAATTAATCATGGTGTTTCCCCGTATTTCGTCAATTGCCCCCCGGGCAACATCATCTTGGACTTTGGCTTTGTATTCATAGTAGTCGTTGAATAAAAGATTGGTTGCATGGTATCTGGCTTTATGGAAGTAGTAGGCTGCAGCATCAAGTATCCCTCCACTATTCTTCATCTTTTCCCTGCTTGCGGGATCGATTTTCAAATCCCGCATCACTTGGTTGTCGTATTTAAGGTTGGCAATACGCTCTTCCAACTTTTGTGCTGCTACTTCGATTTTTTTAAACGAATCAACAACGGATACCGGGTTTAGTCTCACCGGTTGACCGGGAATGTTGTAAGTACCGATGCCGGAAATCCAAAAACCATCGTTCAAGTCGTAACGTTGCGGTGTTGCCGCTTCTAATTGAGTATAAGTCTCAGGATTGTGACGGCCACCTACATACCTGTCTACCGGATCTGCGGCAATATTGAATCCGTTCATATCGGAAACGTGCAAAGCTGTCTGAATCAGGCCGGCTGCATCCCATACCATCAGGGTTTTAAAAGTCCTACCTGAGTTGATGCCTATCGGGTAGCTAATCATAACGTCAGCGTACAATCTGCCGTTTTCGGAAAGGTGCAGGTGGTCTACGGAACCCCACTGTATCGGAGTAGTGGTGCCAAGGAATTTTTGTTTACCCTGTTTATTGAAGGGATCGCGGATGATGCCAAGCTTGCCCCCCATCTGCCTACCCGCACCATAACCGTTTTCAAAATTCCAAAGGACGTGGTTATGTTCTCTGAAATGGTCTGCAACAATGGCATATTCAATACCGGCATATTCAAGTACTACAATACCTGAGGCATTCTGCAAGGCAGTCTGTATCCTGTGTCTCCATGCTCCTACACCTACACTGGTATTGATCCGCTTAATTTCCGCTTTGCCGGTCATTAAGCCGTTTTCGTCGGTTAACACCTTCAGGGTATATACCCCCCGGTTGTAATCATGCAGAGCAGTAAACATAAACTCCCCACTTCCTGTGCCTGCAGTAATAAAAGCCGGATAATTTCCACTCCTTTCTGGTAAATCCTCTGCTTTTATGCTTAGGAGATGTTTTTTGTCCAATGCACCTACCGGACTGATTTTGGTTGTATCTATGATGTAAATATTGCCTTTCCAGTTGGGGGGGGATGAGCTAACATGATAAAAACGGTGGCCCTGCGGTTCCGTCAGGGCAAGGTAATGCCCGTTGGCTGCCGCTATCGCCAAAAAACCTTTATGATTTTCAATCCCCAAATTTACAACCTGCATATACTCCAAAAAGAAATAATCCGCTTGATCAATGCTGACACGGATAAGTCGGCCCTCTTTGCCGTTTTGTACCAAATACAGCCAATTATCCAATACAGCCATACTACCGATAACAAAACCTTCTGAAGACGGAATATGAATGGTGTGAACAATATCTTGAGTCAGATTGTCAAAGACATAGACTTTACCGTTACGTCCCGCGATAAAAGCTAAGGAACCGTCATTACTAAAAGCTATTTGGTTTCCGTGCTGCCCAAAAAGTTCAATAGGTTGTTTTTCGTTGTCATGCGTAATAGTAGCAACAATTTTTTGCTGCTTACCTTTGGTATCTTCATCGGTACGCATTACCAACAATTCTTTGCGTTTAGCAACAAGTACGTTATCTGTACCTGCTCCCCACAAACGTACAGGCATACTGGCCACAGGGAAAGAAACCCAATCTCCGCTGCCATCGTCAGAACCTAAAGCAATTCTTTGCACGTATACATTGTGCATCGCCAATGCAACTCCTTTCGGGAGGGTAATTTCCATTTCTCCATTGTGATTAGGAGTTGCTTCAAACCCTTGCCAAATCAACCCGCGGTATATTGACTTACCTCGTTCCGTAGGCTCTGTCAGTTGTTCACCACGCGGCATCAATACTATTTGGTATGAAAACGCTGAAACAGACTGCCCATTCGGAATAATATTTTTACTAGTGATGCTTAGTTTCCGCGTTTGAGGGTCATACCCATAATCTGAAATAACCGGAGTATGAATGGAAATGTCGGGATGAGGCGGAAATTCTCCTTTTTCTATAGCTAAGGCAAAATCTTGACTCAGCAATTCTTTCTTATAACTGCCAGCAATTGTATAGCTCATAAAGGCAATATTCGTGGAGATGGCAGCAAAAATACCCATTGCAGCCGTACTTACCAATGGAGCAGGCGACATGGCGATAAATGCCGTTGAGGACCAAAATGCTTTCCATAATGCGGCATTATCGATAGATTGCACCTTCATCTCACCGGTATTTTCATTAACTTCCTTATACGTTACCGTATAAACTCCGCTATGCTGCACCCCTTTATACGGCGGGCTTGCAGTTCGAGCCACGCCGTCCTTGCCGATGTAGCCGTTGTCTACTAACCACCAAGTATCGTGCTCAGTGCCATCGGTGTCGCGTATCGTGCCTTTTTTCCAGAACATGACTTCCGTGCCGGCTTTGAGCACTTCTTCTCGTCCGGTTTTGGCATTGACTGCCTTGTTCGGCACTTTGACGGCCAATTGCAGCGGCAAGCCGGCTTTGTTTTGGCCAATATCTACGGTAAAGGCATTGAGTGTGGTAATGACACCAGGTGCAGGAAGCGGCATACCTACTTCATCCAACCCGATTTGTTTGATGCCAACCTCGGTCCCGGCTTTCAAACTGCCTGCGGCTACCATGAGTTGGTTGCCATGTTCGTCTTGAACCACTACGCCTTGTTTTTCATGGATGACGGCTCGACCGATTACAGGTTCTTGGATATCGAGTATCAGGTCGTATTGGCGGCCTTTATTGATGACCGACACTTTGGCTTTGCCTGCGCGCTTGGCGGTAATCAGGCCGTCTGCGCTGATGTCTGCCAGGTTGCGGTTGCTGATGTGGTAAGTCGTGCCTTTGACGGAGGCATCGATGCGGCTGCCGTCTGCTTCGCTTACTTTTAGTTGTCGCTGCCCCGATACGGGCAGGGCGATGGTAAGCGGATAAACGTCCAATTCGATGCCGCCGTATCCACCTTCTTCCACGCCGACGCTGATGGCGTTGACGCCTTCTATGCCGCGTGCCTGCACTTTGACATGTGCAATGCCTTCGCCTTTGGCATGGAGGTTACCTTGAGCATCGACACTGAGTATGTTTTCGTTATCAGAAACGAAATGCAGGTAATCGGAGGGTAAGGAAACACCTGCCTGGTCCTCAAAATCGCCGGTAATGTTCAAGCGTTTATTTTGTCCGAGAGCTAGGCTTTGGATGCGTTCGATGTTGATGAGTACCAGTTTGGCACTGCTGACCTTGATGTTCAGCTTTATAGGTGCGCTGCGGCTATAGCCGTCATCAGCCTGCACGGTAATACTTGCCTGACCCGTGTAACCTTTCTGCGGTCTGAATACGAGGGTGTGGCCGTCTGAAAGCAGTTGAGCCTGTCCATGGCTGCTGCCAAGGACACGCCAAAAGACAGTATCGCCTTCAAAGTCGCGGGCGGCGGCCTTAAGGCTGCTGCTGACATTTAAATCAACATGTGTACTGGCAAAGGCTTGTCCGTCCGCATTTTCGGCAACAGGGGCAAGGTTTGCTCGGTAACCGTAGTTTGCGTAGAGGATTTGACGATCGGCGGCACTGATTTGGCCGTCACCGTCAAGATCGCCTACACGAGCTTGTTTGTGGTATGCCTCATCCCAGGCACTACTGTCTTGCGCATCCACTTTGCCGTCCCGGTTGAGGTCGGCGGCAACCGACAGGCTGACTTGGCTGCTGCCGTTACCTGTCAGTGTGAATTGTTGCAGGCCTGCCTGATTGATGTTCAGCAGGGTAGTTTGGATATTGCCGGCGATATAGCTGCCGATGATGTTCTCTGATCCAATTTGGCTGGCCACATGATGACGTACGGCAACGATAACCCTGCCGGATGCGCCGGAAACCCGAGCGGTGGAAGCCAGCTCACTTTCGCGTACCGCAAAAGTGAATGTCTGCGTGCCCTTCAGACTGCCCCGCCACTGGCCGCCGCCGTTAATCCATTGCGCGGCGGCACCGAGATAATGGCTGCCTTTGCCAAATAGTTGTCCGTTATCCGTGTATCCATAGTGGGTACCGAGATTATCGGCAGTGAGGCTGCGGACCAGTGTCAGACGCCCCTGTCCGTCGTAGCGGTAAATATAGGTTTCGCTACGGCCGGTGGTGGCAGAAATACCGTTGATACGCTCAATGCGTCCCCGACTGTCGCGCACGAATTCGATGCGACGGTGTTGCTCATCACCTACTAGGGCGATGCCTGAATCGCTGACAATCCATTGTGCGCCGTCAGCAAAGCGTACGGCCTCCAATCTGCCTTGTCTATCCAGGCTGTATTGTGTGCCGTCTGGACCGCTCAATGTATACCGTTCAGGCAGCCACGGCAGGCTGTTGTCCGCTTGATAGAGGCGGCTGCCTTGGTATTGCAGGGCGGTATCGCCCGCACTGAGAGTCCAGCCCCGGTCTGTCCCGAATACGGCTTTCAGACGGCCTGAAACATCGGCTTGGGCACGCAAGGTAAAGCGCAATTGCAACATCTGTGCATCAGCCTGATCCAAAGCGGCAGGTATGGTCAGCCAAACCGTTGCACCATCCCGCCAGGCTGCAGGTAGTCCTTGGCTGTCAGTAATGTCTTGATCATGACTGAGACGGGTATCCAAAGCGGTAAACGACCCGTTGCCGAAATCGTGTCCGCCTGCAACGTTGAGGTTGCGGCTAAGGACAAACCGACGGTTGCCCAGTTGCAGCACGGTGTCGATTTCCTGTGCGGTAGCAGCCTTATCCGTGCTGTCCACCATAATGCGGGCATATATCTCGCTGCTGCGCCCTGCCAAGTCAGATACACGCAGACGCAAACGATAAATTCCGTTGGCAAATGCCTTAGGATCAAAGTCATCCAACGCATATTCGTCATTAGCAACTTCTGCGGCAAAATCCTGTGCTGCCAACATTTTCCAGTCTTCACTATGGGCGGATGCGATGTCCAGACGGTAGTTTGTCAGCTGCTGCTCGCGTATAACGGCAGCCAACTCGGTGGCACTCCGGATACGGACGGGGGCTTCGCTATCGTTAGCGGGCGCAAGTGTGCCTCGCCATTGGATACTTGGCGCAGCGGCATCTTGGCTGTCACGCACCTTGATATGGTGGATTTCGCTGTGGCTGAAACCGTCAGCATCGGTGACGCGGATATTCAATTCGATGATGCCGGCAGCTTGTGTAACCAATTTCAAACGACCTGCATTATCCAATGCAACGGGCTGCCAGCTATCGGGTTCTGTAGGCTTAAGTCCCGCACCGCGTGCCTGTACCGAAATATCGGTTATATCTGCATAACTCTTAGCACGAACGGTGGCGGAGACGGTTTGTCCCGGCAGTATGGCCGAGGCAGGAGTAAGTGTCAGTCCAATCTGCGGCCGTATGGCTGTACGGTCGGCGACAACGCGCAAGGTAAATACTTGGCTGCTGCTATTGCGACCATCATTCGCTTCTGCACGGATCAGGTAATCGCCTGTTTGCGTAGGACCGGGGGTCCAGACCAATTCTCCTGCCGCAGCATCATAAACCGTGCCTTCAGGAAGATTGTGGAACGCGATGTTCAATGCCTGGGTTTGTACTGTACCGTCGGCATCGTAAAAGTTGATACCCCTGTGATTCCGGTTGTCTTGACTGTCTAAACCGCCTTTTGTTACAGGCAGGCGCAACGTCTCACCTGCCACTGTCGCATGGCGGCCTACTCGAACTTCCGGACTGCTGTTTACATCCAATACACGCACCTGTACTGCACGCTGCACCGTAACTTGACCATCAGTGGCAGTAAAGTTGAAAGTATAGGCGCGGCTGTCGGCAACAGCGTTATCGACGGTATCCAAAGGCGGTGTCCACTCAAATGTGCCGCTTACACCGTTAAATGAGATACCCTCAGGCGTCGTTTCATCATAAATCAAGGAATAACGCATGACATCACCGTCTGCATCGGACGCAGTTAGCCGGAAATTAAGCGTTTCTCCCTCTCGCACCAGTTGCAGCGGCATAGCTGCCAATTCAGGTGCTTGGTTACGGTTGGCAACATGAATTTCAACGGAATGCTGTGCCTGTGCACTACCGTCCGAAACATTAAGCTTAAATCGATAGATGCCATTGTTTTGTTGCGCAGCGGCATAGTCGGGCAACCAATTCAGAACCAGAAGGGTTTGGCCGTTGTCCAAGGGTTGGACGGATACGGTCATACCTCGTGGCAATGCTTGCCCTGTCCAATGCGCCGCATCCAGATCGGCATCACGTACCACAGCTTCTATGCGTAAGGGAACACCTTCTTCGGTGTGTATCAGCGTACTGCCGTCTCGAACTTCAGTTTTCAGGCCGTCTGAAGAATTAAAGGCTCGCACGGTAATAATTTCAGGGGCGAGGTTGCGCTCACGCACAGTAATGCGCACGTTAGCGGCGGCAGTGTTTGCAACAGGAGGACGGCTTGAATCCCGCACATAACCTGCATTTTCAGGAGGGAGTCCGCTGTCTTGCACCACAAGGGTTAAATCGTGGGAACCCAATTGCCCGGCTGTAGGTGTCCATTCGATACGGGCATGGCCGTATTGTGTTTCCTGCACTAGTTTGGCTCCTACAGGCAAGCCTTGCACGGTGTAATGCAGCGCATCTTGGTCAGCATCGCTGACACGGATAGGAATTGAAAGCACTTGTCCCGCTACGGCACTAATATGAGATGGTAATGCGATAACCGGCACTTCGGTTTCGTTTCGAACAGTCACGGTAAAACGGCTGCTGTGACTCAGACGTGCATCGGAGGCACCATCGCCATCATCAGTGGCAGTAAGGGTGACGGTATAGTCCCCTTTGTCACCCTGCTGCGGGGTAAGTCGGATAACACCGTGCAGAATCTTGCCCTGAGCGGTTTGCTCTACTCGGGTTTGGACAAAGGTGGCAAACGGCGGCAGTCCGGTGAAGACAAGCTCCATATCGTTTCCATCCGCATCCGCCACTGTAACGGGTATCTCCAAGACTTGACCGCGCGAAACGACAACGCTGTCCAAATTGCCGATTTGCGGGGTACGATTGGCGTTTTCCACGATAATAGGAAATTTCAAAGTGCTTCTCAGGGGCATACCCGTGCCGTCACCGTCGTCGGTAGCGGTAACGCTGATGTGGTAGGTGCCGGCCTGCGTATATCCGGGCTGCCATAAAATTTCCAAAGTTTCGGCATCAAACCTTGCGCCTTCGGGTAACCCTTCTACCTGATAACGGACGCTGGCAGGCTGCTCACCGCCGTTTTCGGAAACGGCCTCGCGATCTGCAGACATGCGGATTTTAGGTGTGAAATTCGGATTATCCGGATCAAAAGCAAATACACTGATTCGCAACGGCTGACCTTCCAACGTCCGCCATGTCTGCGCCGCTTCGAACTCGGGCACACCGTTGGCATTGGACACATCCAGCACTACATCTTGCGTAACAGTCGTAGTTACAGCACTACTACCGTCAGCAGGCGTATGAGTAGCAACCAGCCGTATGGGAATAACGGTGCGTCCTGCCTGATTGAAAGACGGTGTCCACGTCAGCCAGCCTGTCTCGCTGTCCAACACGGCACCCGCAGGCAGCACACTGCTGTGATAAGACAATGTGATACGGCTACCGTCTGTCTGCCGCAACCCGCCGGCCATACTGCCTGAAAGCTGTAAGGCAAATCGCTCGCCTTCACGCAGCTGCTGTACAGCGACAGGTGCCAGTTCGGGTTTAGCATAGCCTTGTGTCACGGTAATGTTAAAGCGTTCGCGTACGCTATGTTTACCGTCGTGAGCAACGGCTTCTATGTCCGTATAAGTTCCAGCTTGGTCATAGGCAGGTTGCCAACGCAGAATGCCGCTACCGGCATCGTATTGCGCACCTGAGGGCAGGTTTTTCAATAGCACGGTAACAATATCGCCGTCTTCGTCAGATGCTGTCAGCGGCAGTTCCAACACCTCTCCTTCGGCCAGGGTAATATTTTGCGGCACCGCAAGCTTCGGCAGGCGGTTTGCGCCTACTGCATCCAGTTTATAGCGTTTGAGCACGCTTGCTCCCCTGCCGTCGGTAACACGTACCAAAATTTCATTGTCGGCACGGTCGTCCGGAACAGGTGTCCAATGCAGAGTGGCGGTTTGGCGATAGCGTCCAGCCGATGTCTCATCAACACTACTACCGACAGCCAGTGTCATTCCACGCGGAGCTTGCAACAGCGTCCAGGTAAAATATTGTCCATCGGTATCTTCGGCAGCAAGCACGCCTGTCCAAGCCTTACCTATGGTTGCAGCTTTCAGACTTCCTGAGACAGTATCCAACGGTGTACCGGAACTGTTTTCGGATAGTATGCCAACAACGGGCGGTGTATTGGCATAGGGCACAGCATATACTCGATGCGCCAAATTAGCTTTAACCAGTGGCGCATTAGCGGCACTGGTTGTCAGTGTACCCGCAGAAACCATGCTGACAGTAATACCGCGTAAGGTCTGCCCTTTACCCAGCTTGCCGCTTTGTTGTGACAACAATTCGGTAGCATTGATGAGCCATAAACCATCTTGGCTGCCCGAGAGAGCTTGGGCATTGACAATATGCGCACCAAAATAACGTCCAGGATCAAGCAGCAGCATCAAGGGGCCGCGGATGTCTTCATTTCCAATGTTGGTAATGTCTACATCATAGCTGACGCTACCTGCTCCTCGATCGGCACGGGTTTGTCTGAAGCGAATACTAACTCGCTCACTAAAATCGGTTACCGTCGTAAATGTCGCCACGTACACCCCATCCAAACGCAGACGGTTTCGGCCTTGGATCAGTGTGGAGACTTCCAAGCGCCACTGTTCGGGCGCAAGGTCCGGTAAAGTGAGGATAACCGATTGACTTGCTTCATCATAACGCACCGATTCGGGCAATACGACCCGATTGCTGCCTTGTGTAGTACTGATTAAACGATAGTTATTCGGGTTGAGTACACTGGCAGCATCACGGCTGTCTTTACCATTGCTGCCCGTCCACATGGCTTGGTCGAAACGAAGGGTAATCTGCCCCAAAGGCAGCGGTACCAATGCACCATCCTGTATCGAACCTGCAAGTATTTTAGGTGCTTTGGCAGGTGCGATTTCATCAACTGAATTCGTCTGTGCTACCAAGATGCGGCCATCTGTCGTAGTTAGAACCGCTTCTGCACGTGTCCCGCCCGTTGCTAACTGTATGCTTTCACGCGTTGACAGTCCAATCAACCATAGTGCAGCCGTATGCGGAGTGGGGGTAGAATTGCTTGAAACAACAGACTGTCCATTGTGACTGGCCGCAACCAGCAATCCATCCAAAACACTGCCTGTCCGTCCGAAGGCAATACTGTCAATCTGCCCTGCCAAACGGTATTCCAATTCGGCACGGCCTTTGAGTTTGCCGGACATTGGGAAGCTGACAATATCGGTATGAGTTTGTGCAGCTATACCCCCCTGCCATGACACTCCCCACAATCTACCGTCAGTACCGAAAGTCAGACCGGCAACGCGGTGATTGGAGAAATGTTGCCATGCACGGCCATCGGATGCGGACGGGTCGAATATTTCGATGCCACTTCCGCTGGCGACATAGATTTTTTCGGTATCTGGATCAATTGCCAATGCATGGGTTAGCGGTTCGTTATTTGGTAGCGAGTAGCGTTCCACAATGCGTCCGCTTTGGACATCGGCAAGCCATAACTGATGTCCTGTCATCAGCCATAGTCGGCCCTTTTTATCCACAGCCATATCCAGTATAGGTTCGTCGGTTTCAAATAAGGCCACACTGCTATTGCCACCTTTTTCAGCATTGTAGGCAAAGATTTGCTTACGTTGTGCACCTCCACTTACCAATAGGGTGCCATCCGGCAATACCGCCATTGCAGAGGCACCTATACCGCCTTGACTCTGCATGTAACCTGAAGCCAAACCCTTAGCAGTAAATGGTGCTAAAACGGTTTGAACATCGCTGCCATGGCCGCCTGAACCGTCTGCCAACAAGCCAGGCAACCGTTTTTTTACTTCAGCAAAAAGGACATTGTCAGCATAGCTGCGATCATGCCGCGCTAGAGGCGTACTACGCGTAGTCTGCAGGGTTTCCTGTACGCCCAGCCGTTCTAATACTTGCGCAAGCGTACCATCATCCGGCAAAACAGCATGACGGATATCAGGAGCTTCTCGATTGCCAGCCATATCGGTTGCCGCCGCCAAAAATTCATATCGGCTACCTGCCTCGCCTGTAAACAATGCTTCACCGGCAGCACCTGCTATCTGTTTTTTCCAAATACGGAAATCGCCGCCGTCTTTGGCAACATAGACGGTTACGTGCTTGATACCGCTCTCGGTATCTTGTGCCTGCCACTGCACACGGTAAAGAGGCGAACCGTCTGCATTGGTCTGCTCTGTAGCAGCCACTGCAGTCTTCGGTGCGCGAGCATCCAACCGGTAGGTTTGAATGCTGCTCTCCTGAGGAGGTGTATTGTTGACAAAAAGCCTTGCCTGAGCGGTGACTTCAGCATCGTCTACCATATTCTCACGGGCAGCCACGGTGTAGGCAACATACCCCGTATTCAGTGTAGCGGAAGAGGCATCTTTTTCAAGCAACAACCCTCGTATGCCATCTGAAACTACCTGTCCGGTCTCGGGATCCACAGCCTGTAACAGCCAAGTAATAATACCTCGTTCCGCATCAACTCCGGCACTGACCCGCACAATGAAGCCTTTGCTTTCGGTAAAGTCAAAATCCCCTTGAAATACAGCTTTATCTCCAGGCAAATGAATATTGATATCTCCAATCTTCAGGTCTTTCAAGCGTACGCTGTATGCATCAAGATTCGTGTCTATTTTAGTAACCAAACGGATTTCACCTGCAGGCTGCGCAGTTGTATTGCTGAATTTGAGTGTAAACGGCAAATCAATATTGGCAGGCAGGTAAGTCTGTCCATGACTGCCGGCTGCAGCAGTCGGACCCTGAACACGAATTGCAGTACCACCTTTTTGTTCGGCGGCTTGGGTAAGGTATTGAGTGAGCGTCAGCGCCTGAGGACTTAACGGCTTGAATTGCTCATCCAACATGCCGATATGGCGCAAATATTCCATTTCAGCCAAACTGCCAGCAAAAATATTGAAACTCAAAAAATGGGTTTTTTGTGTAGCGTTCCGATTAAATTCAGCAAATTCCGGAGATTTAGGTACAGGTGATTCTACATAATTCCCCTGATCGTCTTTGCGAAATTCGGTATGTGATATATCGCGCACTTTTGCCTTTTTATCTCCCGCATGGAGTGCAGTATCCCCATACCATTCCTGTACTTTGGCAAAGAAAGAAAGTATATCGGCCTGAGTACGGTATTCTTCTCCCGCTTTGGAGAGCAAAATGCCTGTTGCCAACGTTGTATTCAGACTGACAACTCCAGGGGAAAGACGGATGGGGGCTGCTTCATTTTCAGGACGTAATAACCCTGCCGCTTCCAATGCAGCCAACCAGCCTTCAACCCATTGGCTTTCGTCTGCCGCCAATAATTGCAATATTTCACCAGCAGAGTTATCCGCCAAAATGGCAGCACGCAGTTTTTTTGCATGTTCGATTTGATCAGAAACAAATTCGGCACGGGTAAGCGGGGTAGCGCTGCCTGAAACATGAAATTGGAAAGGTAGCGATAAAGTTTCCACTTCAGTCAACCGCTTCTCCTTATCATAAAAGCGGGTAACCAAATCAGAGCTGATTTTTGCCAAATCCTGCACACCGTTATCCAGCAGCCCTTGTTCTCTCCAATCAGGACGAACTGCGTACAATTTACTGCGTAACCCTTCAAAATCCTGCGCCAACCATTCATTCAACCCGGGATAGGTCTGCACATTAAAAGTCATCCCGACAAAACCGCCTGCGTTTACATCGAAAACGTAACCTGGAGCAAGATTAAGTCCATCAGTATTGAGCGAACTATCTAATGCTGCCCACGGAATATCCTTACGGATATTTTTAAATGGCGTACCGCCATAATTTTGTGTATTAGCAACGGCAGCAGCTTTACCGTCAGGTTTTCCGCCGATATTGGAACCGAATACGACATAAGGCAGGCTCATTTCACCAATTAGGTATTTGCTGTGCCCCATTTCTGATGCACCCACATCAAAACGTACATAAGGCGTATCCACATTAGTCAAGCTTTGCAGTGATACGCTGTAATCAGCGGCATTACCCGGTTCAATACTACGCGCCCCTCCGATACCGATGGTTACATCAGGCTCAATAGCACGCTCTACCAAGAATCGGTAAGGCTCAGTTACAGTTTGCCCATCCGCATTAGTCACGGTCAGGTCATACAGGCCATAAGGTGCGGCACGCAGGTCAAACACGGCGCGAATACGAGTAGCATCCAGCACCTGCCAGCGTTCGGGCCCTATTTCATAAACACCCGGACGTGAGAATTTAACCGTTGCGCCCGCATCAAAACGGGCACCGACAATGTCTACCGTTACCCACCGGTGTGCATCACTGCCACGTCCACCCTGATCGGGTGTAACCGAGCGAATTGACAGAGGAAGGGTTTCAGCACGCAAACTAACTGTCTCACCTTGAGCCTGACGTGATTTCACCAGCACATAATAATCTCCTGCCTGGGTGGTCGGAATCAAAGCCTCTTGTCCTGCCGATACCGCAGTACCGTATGCCGCATCGTAAATTTGACTTGTCGGTACATCACCGTAACGTATATATAATTCATTTGCTCCTTTTTCGGCTGACGAATCTAAAGCAACGCGCAAAGTTTCTCCGGCACCAACGCGAAGGCGGTAAAGCTGTGTATCACCGCTGTTGAGTACTGTTTCGTACCTGGTGCCCAAAGTAAGCTCAGGTACAGTAACTCGCACTGAGGCAGCCGAGGCCGCAAAATTGTTTTTTTCGCCCTCTGCCATCACTAATCCGTTTTCCGTGTAACGGATTTGCCCCTCATATACTTCATTATGTGCATCAGGACGAACGATGATTCTCCAATTACCGTCTTTCAATGGCGGCATCACGAGTTTACGTTCTTGGCTGCTTTTCAGTGTGGCAGTATAGCTGGATCCAGCAGCCAAACCATCCATATGCAGCACATGGCCCAAGAAAATATCGTTTTTATCCCATGTATTATCAGATGACAGATACACAGCATCACGCCAACTACCGTATGCCTGATTCTTCGAATCATTATGTACGGTATAGTGGATACTGATTTCTTCACCTACGGCAACTGCCGACGGTGCACTCACATGGGTTACCTTCAAATCAGCAGGTTCTGGTAACACAATCTGTAACGGTTGTTCAGCAGCGGTATGATTGTTACGATCATGCTCAAACTCGCGAACCGCACCGAACCCCTTGGATGTATCCGCCGGATCAGTAACGACAAATACATAGTAGGCACCATCCAAATCGATAGGTGCCTGTACCTTCAGGCTGCTTTCGTAAGATGCTCCTTCAGGTAATCCACCGTTGTGCTGCGTATAACCCAAGTAATAGTCTTTTTCCAAATCCAAGAAACGGTCTTTGGAAAGATAGATTTTGTCTGTCCAACTGCCTTGGGTAGAGGGCGTTGGGCCGCCCAAATTACTTACCTGGTAGGAAATTTCAAACTGCTGTCCGGCGATAACCCTCGTAGGAGCCGTAACCCGAGTAACCTGTAAATCAGGCGGTGCAACGTAAGCAACCGGCAAAGCAATACTGCGTATATTGTTGCCTTCATCTTTAAATTCCGGAACTTGGTTCAAGTAATGTTGCGGCAAAATCGTGGGTAAGCCGTCCCGAATAGAACTTTTTATGCTCAAATAGGTATCCAAGTTACGTGTTGTTTCAGTATCGGCTTTCACAATCAACCTGTAACGACCGCCAATATTTTCAGGCAGCGTGAAAGTAGCGGATTGTGTATAACGTTCCCCAGGACGAAGATAGCGAACCGTACCATCAGGATTTGTCTGACTGTATCCAGAAAACCGCACTCTAAATTGGCGTTCCAGTTCAAAACCTCGATCAACCAAAGGATAGTCAGACGTATCCAGTGCATCGTCATTAGACAAATACAGGCCATCAAACCAAAAACCTGTACGCGTTTCGCGTGTCCCCTGATTGACTACCGTCCATGTAACGGTCAAAGTTTCACCTGATTGTGGAGTAGGATTAGAGAGTGTAATTGCTTCGACATACAAATCGGGTTCTTTATAGGTAATGCTAACCGTACCGCGCCCAATGTTGTTTTTGTTGCGTTCATGCTCGAAGACAGATTGTGTATAGTGTTTTACTGGTGTTTGCTGAGAGTCGGAAGAGAAAAATTCCTTTTCTGGTTTACCTTTACCATCATTATCATCATGCAGATGATCGGTAATCACATAAAGGTAATATTTACCGTCGTAACCCGCAGGTACACGCATTTGGGCATTCGCAGTATAGCGGCCGCCTGAAATCAGACCATTGGTGTTTATGTGTTCCAAAGTACCCAAAAGTATGGCGCGTTCAGGGATAAATTCGGGGTCTTTACTTATATACACCGCATCCTGCCACGATTTGGTACCCGACCAAACATCACCACCGAAGTTCTCTACTGTCCACGAAATTTGCGTCAACTCTCCTGAGTCTGTAGGGTCTGCTGTCACACTTGTAACACGTAGATCGGATGGATGGTTGTTAACCATGCTATCAGCAACCTGTCGGTTGTTTTCCCATGAAACTTCTTTCAAATCGCTCGCTGTCGCATTGGTTTCAACAATCAGATGACTACCTGAAACTGACGGAGCAAGTAATACACTGTGTTTGACCGTATAGCTCTCTTGATTCCCCAAACCGCGTTTCTGTGCAAATTCACCCAACAGCCATTTATGCTTCGCCTTATCCAAATCAGCATGATCAGCCAACCACACTTTGTCTTTCCATTCTCCGTTTTCAAAGGCATCGGCACGATTTTTCACCGTATAGCTGAATGTATATTCCTTCCCTGCCTCGGCAGTTCTAGGGGCGCGAACAGCACTGACCGTCAAATCGGGCGGCGTTATGCCCAAAATACGGACAGGACGGGCTTTGTAATTATTACCGTCTGAATCGGATGGATCATCAGGATTAATATTGGCTGCCAGCGTGTCTTCCAAAATCACATCATAGCTGTCACTCCACACAGTGAAAAAATATTCTCCCGAAAGCAAACCCTCAGGAAGACGGGCACGAATATTGCCTAAATAATCCTCCCCTGTTTTGAGATGACCTTTATGAGTTATTTTACCAAGCAGAATATCGCCTTTTGCTGCGGATGGACGGCGTGCATCCCGAGCCAGCCATAATGTATCAGTCCACGAATCGATACCGGCATCTTCAGCCGAAGTTCGTGCTGAACCTTTGTTGCTGACTTTATAACTTACCTCTACCTCGCCACCATGCACGGCTTGTTCGGGTGCAATAATATTGCCAGTAACTAAATCGGCAAACGGAACAGCTTCCACATGTAACTTAGCGACAGCTATATTGTTATTTTCATTTGGATATTCGTCTACCGCATAAACATCATCGGCAACAACAATCAAATATACATCGCCACGATAGCGAATTGGAATTTCAATGTCTTCCAGTACTGAGGTGTATTGTTCGCCTGTTGCCAGAGATGAAGGATTAGTTATGCGCTTAAGCAAACGGTCGTCCGCACTCAACTTACCGTCTAACGATAAATATACACCGTCCTGCCAAGCACGGTTTGCTGCCTGACTTCCCATATTGGATACAGTGTATTTCACACCTACACGTCCACCTGCCACTACACTGCTGGGGACTTGTACATCGGAAACCCTCAGATCCGGGCGCGGATTGAGCCGCACCAACATAAGGCCGTCTGAAACAGTATTGTTGTTTTGCAGTCCACCATGTTCATACAGGCTGTTAACCTTGTTGGTCACCACTTCAGCACGCCATTGCCCTGATAGACGCTTGGGCAAACGGATAGATTCACTGCGCGTATAACGCTTACCTGCTTCTACACTCTGTGTATAACCATAACGCCCCAGCATCACAGGCTCTTGACTGCCATCGGCAGACACCAGACGTACCTCATCGTACCATCCGCCTGAAGCAGTCGCTTCGCCCTGATTCAATACAGTCCAAGATATATCAATCAAACTGCCTTCCTCGGCTTCTGTAGGCAGCTTGACGTGCTCTACCACCAAATCAGGAGATGGAGCTAATGTCACGGGTAATCCAATACTACGTCGGTTATTATCGGTATGACCGAGTTCAAACACATCGCCGACAGCAAGATTCAGATAGTACTCCCCGGACAAACCTTCGGGCAGCACCACATTTAAATTGGCATGATAAGAACCACCCGCCTCCAAGCGGCCAATGTGAGTAGAGCTAGCCAAATGCCATCGTCGGCCGCCACCATCTGCTTTTTCACTCAACCAAACAATTTCGGAGAATGCATCTTTATCAGTAATACCGATTCCCTTGTTGGATACTGACCATGATACGTTTAGTGTCCGCCCGCTGACAGCCTGTCCTTCTGCGGATAAATTATCCACTGTCAAATCCGCATAAGGTTTAGGCATAATATCTAAGGAGCGGCTATCAGTATTGTTCCCTTCTTTACCGTTTTCCCACACTTGCGCCCCGCTGTCTGTTTGTACAAACAGGCGGCCTTTTCGGGAAAACTCGGGGGCAAAACGATAAGTGATTCTGTCGGTATAACTTTCGCCCGCAGATAATGCGCCGCTATGGTGTCTAATACCTAAAACAATATCGTCATTATCGCCCAACACATCGTTGGCAGAATAAATGACACTGTCTGTCCAAGCAGCCGTACGCCCCTTACCCAAACCGATGTTTTTTACCGTCCATTCCACGGTAAGGTGAGCCGGATCGTCAATCACACGTTCTGGTGCACGGATAGCGGTAACCGCTAAATCGGCATGAGTATCCAAGGCAATTTGGACTTCAGTTACCTCCGTATTGTTTTGTTCCTGTCTATTTTCATTTATCTTCTGTGCACTATCGCTAATTACCAGCAGATGCCATTTTCCATATAAATCGGCAGGCAGGGTATATTTCAATCGGGAAACAACGGACTTACCTGCTTTCAGGCTACGGTGATCTATGTGCCCGATTAGCAGATCGGTTTTATCTATGCTGCCATCTCGTGACAAATACACGCTGTCGGTAAAACTACCCGCATCGGTATTGCCACTATTCGCAGTTTCCCATTCGACACCAATGTTTTCTCCTCCCTGCAATTTCCCTACTGTCGTAATACGGGTAATATGCAAATCAGGGGCTGCAATTTGGATATTCAGACGACCGATATTGTTCTGCTCTTCCGATTCATTGATAAAACCACGCCAGTCGGCAGTAATTTCCAGATGCCAATCTCCCAGATCCAAACCATTCGGGACGATAAAGTCCAATGTCTGCGTGTAACTTTCGCCCGCTGCAAGTTGGCGTAGCTGCTGCTGCTCGGGCAATTGAATCACTTGTTTTTCATTTTGATTGTTAATCAGGCGTACACGGTCAGACACCATACCGTTAATCGCCTTATTGCCTTGGTTATGAACGGTATACGACAGTGTGACAGCATTGCCTGTTGTCCAAACTCCGGGCGCACGAATGCCTTTGACTGTCAAATCCGGCCATGTTTCGGCCGCTACGGTAACAGCTGCGGCCGAGATATTGTTATCTTTCTGCCCGGCTTCATTGGCAATGGTAGAAAAAGCATCGGTCTGAACAATCAGGAAATAGTTGCCTATAGTGGTTTCAGACGGCATACGGATATCCATCTGCGCCTGATAGTTACCTCCTGATGGCAAGCCGCCGATATGCGAACGTGAGCCGAGTAACACTGCATCGCTGCCCAACACAGGTGTGCGTGACAGATAGACCCGATCCAGCCACTGATGAGCATCGGCGGCTATCTGGCCTTGGTTTCTAACCTGCCAACTAACAGATACATTGTCACCTGCATGAATATTTTTAGGCAGCTTAACATCGTGCACTACCAAATCAGCATAGCGTGGGATGATATCCACAGGTGCAGATAGACGAATGTTGTTACCTCGACTGTCGGGTTCCCTTACACGGCCATCCACATCGCTAATAACAGCCAACCGATAATGACCGTGCAAACTCAATGGAATATCTACCTCGGCTTCGGCAGAGTAAAAATCACCGACGGGCAAACCGCCATCATGCGGTATCCGTGCCAAAATAATATCGTCACTATTTCCTGTTACCGCATCCTGTGTCAATACCAACATGTCGGACCAACTACCTGCCGCCGCAATTTTGCCGCGGTTATGCACTGTCCATGTTGCACGCACGCGCTGCCCGGAAGAAATATTTTCAGGCAATGTCAGGGCGGTTACCTGTAAATCTGCGTATTCGGCTGCTTTGGCATGCAAATCGATCTGTGCGGTGTTATTACGTTCCGCATCTCCTGTACTGTTCACCTCAAATATCAGACTCTGTCCCGCCGCATTATCATCGACCGATACTGATACGATAAAATCTCCCGTACCTTCCGCACCATCCGGTAGGGTAAATGCAAACAAGCGCTCTCGGCTCTCACCTGCCGCCAAAGGACGTGCTTCTTCACCCGTAAATACCACAGAAGTATTGATTATCTGCCGCCCCAAGCTGCCATCCGGATTTTTAGCATACACCTGCACACGATCTTGAAAACTGGCAGGCACTGCTACCTTGCCTTGATTGACGTCCTGCCAACGCAGTACGACTTGTCCGCCAGCATAAACATCCGAAGTAGACACGTTTAAATTCCGTACCGTCAAATCAGGACCGTTTTCCATCTGCACGGCGGCAGTATTATCAGTTTCACCGCCTGTGCCGTATTCGCTGATTTGCGCCTTCACATCCACGCTGACTCTGATTTCAAAACGTCCTATGCCCTGTATGCCGGAGGGCCATACAAATTCTGCTTTACGCACGGTGCTAGTAGCGTCTGAAGACAAAGTTTCGTCTGCTTGGTGATCAATTACGGCAACCGTTTGCCCCGTACTGCGGTTAATTACCTCCACACGTTCCAGCCAGCGACCGCGCGCCACCGCCATACCCGTATTGGCCGTCTGCCAGGAGATGCGTACTTTATCTCCTGCCTGCCATGTTGTATCGGGGGAAATACTCAGATTTTTTACCTGCAGATCAGCATACAGTGCCAATTCCGACGCAAACGGCACGGAGGCCTGGTTGTTTTGTTCATCCGTACCCGTTTCTATCTGGCTGTTGGCTGCATCTGTCTCCACGGTTAAAGTAAATGTTCCCGCACCTGCCGTACCGTTAGGCAAACGCAAAATCAGGCTGCGTTCAACTGATTGCTGCGGCAATAACGTACCGGCTTCAGATTCCCGGTAAGGCAGTACTGCTTGCGCCACTACTGCACCTGTTTGGCTGTTTTTGATCAATACGCGTTCGATAAAGTCCCCCATCGTGGCTTTTTCGCCATGATTAACTGTGCGCCAAGAGGCTCTCAGATTGCCCCCAGAATGAATAATATCCGAACCGGTAGCGGCAATACGTACATCCCGTACCTGCAAATCCATGCTGCGCGGTACAGGTTTCAAATCGATCGGACGCGGTTCTCCCACCTTATGAACAAATACTGCCATACGGTAAGGCAATTCAATGCTTCGGGCATCGGTAATATCTAACAATACAGTATATTTGCCTGAGACGGTGGCAACAATTTCCGCACCTGTACTTTGAATGGATTGCGTCGACAACTGTCTTCCATAAGGATCGATGATACGGATATTGGCACTGTAATTGTAATGGCTGCCTTGCGGATCGTAGACCCATTCATGATTCAACAGGTCTTGAAAATCGACAAAAATTCTTTCTCCTGCTTGAGCCTCAACCTGATAAAACTGCATCTCTCCGGAATTTTTCAGACGGCCTTCAATAATCTGCGTACTATCCACAGATGTGGCAGAAGACAAATCCAGCAGGCGTAGTCCATAATTCTTAACAGCCTCTTCATCGGTATATACAACTAACCGATATGACCCTGCCGACAATATCTGACTGGCAGAAGCATCACTGACTGAATTGTTGCCTATAATTTTTCTGCCGCTGTGCCAATCCTCCAAATACCAATACACATTACTGCCAGTACGAACAAGATCGTCCAGCAATACGACCGTTTCCTTATCGACCTCCAAACGGTATTCGGCCTGTTGTGCCGCGGGTGTGAGCGTACCTGATATCTTATCGTTTAGACCTACCGTTGCGATTTTGGAGGATGTAATACGGTCTATTTGAAAGTCAGCAGAATTGTTGCCATCATAATGTTCGTCAAATATGATGAAATAATCATCATCGGCAAGTACATTAATGTTTTCCGAATCTTCATGGGCATTCCCCGAAGCTATTTTCTGCCCTGCTGAATTGTAAATGCGCCAAGACGGAATCGCTCCGTTTCCAATACCTAATGCATTAAAACGAATCTTCTCTCCTGCTTGAACAGAGAAACGGTAGGCTCTGGCCGTAGCAAGGTGAGCACTGTCTTGTTTTACCGCTTCACCCAATGAAATCCTTTGTGCTAGGGATAAATTGCTCCAACGGTATTCCACTGTTCCGTCGGCATAATCCTGCTGTTTTAAGCGTAACAGATATTTACCTTTAGTCAGATAAACAGGACTATCATGGGCTATCCGCATTTCCCTGCCTTGACTATTGAACAATTGCACCAACTGATAGTAATATCCGTAATAGTCAGATTTGATTAAATCCAAATAATACAGACCGTCTGTTTCGGCCTCGAAATACAATTCTTGCATCCGTCCCGATTTAACGATGCCGCTCCATGTCGGAGACGATACGGCATCCTCAGGGATGGTTATACTTTCATCATACTGAATTTGTTTGGATAAGAAATTATTACGGGTATCATGCACTGCAGTCGCAACTTCTAAGGCAGCTTGGAAACTATAATCCGCAGGGGTATCCCAATTATTGCTAATAGTGAGTACATAATCACCCTTGGGCAGTACCGTATATCCTTGTTTGTCCTGATACCAATTCCAATAGCTATGATTGGCAATCTGTTTGCCTCCCACATCAGACAGTTGCAGCTGGATACCGTTGTGGGATGCCTGAAGCTGTTTGAGCGACAATAAGGTATCTCGTTCCAATCGGAAGGTGTAGCGGTTGCTGTCTTCACGACTACCCAAGCTACCTGAAACAATGTTTCCAAACGGTAAAGACACTGCCTTTCCGATTATCGGCTGACGCAAAGTAGCACTAAAAGTAACAGGGTGTGTTACTGCCGTATTGTAACGATGTACCAAAAGATAAATTTTGCCGGTATGTTCGGCAGTAAAGAAAGCTGCGGATTGGCTGCTGGCATAAGTTTGATTAACCAGTAATGTACCATGCTCATCGACTACAGAGTAACGCAAAGAATGATTATTTGGGATGGTATTCAGGACATAACGCTGGCCTGCCCGTACTTCTAAGCTGTATACTTGATAATTCCGCCCAACGGCAATACTACCTTCCAAATCAGCGGCCGAATTCAAATCTTTCACATCAGCGACAAGTGTATGGAATGCGAAATCATAAGCCGGGATAGACGAGTGACTCCCCCTAATTTCAATGTGATAATTACCTGCTGGCAACCGTCTAACAGTATAATCATGCGGATTTAAACCAATTGCTTGTAGATGTTCGCCTCGCGGGTTGTACAGGTTTACCTCGGCAGTACCACCGTATCCGCTAAATACAACGGTTTGAGCCTCATCCAATTTAAAGTGATAACGATGAACATCACCGCCGCCAGTAATTTGGCCGGTAATACGGCTGTTTTCTTGAATATCGTTTTTTAGCGTTTGTGGACGGCGGATATACACTGACACAATGTCTGAGGTATTTTCATTTATATCTGCATGAGTTTGAAGAATATACCTACCATCCAGAGGCAAGGTTATTTTCTGTGCATCATCATTTTTGTGATAATTATAATTGGAGGCGATAATATTGCCGGCATTATCCAGTACTGACCAATACTGAGTTTCAGTACTACGAATATCTACTAAAACGGTTTCGCCGGCCTTACCTGAAAATTGCCAAGCAAGGGCATACCTGCCCTGTTCAGCCGTCTGAGTACTTTTTTCATTATCTGCTAACAATGGCAACCTGTTAGTGTCTAATAAACGAAAACTATATGCTCCAGGCACAAGCTGGGTAGGTAGCAAGCGTAAGATGTAATCACCAGCCTCCAATTCAAACAGGCTGCCAACATTATATTGGTTGTTACCTTCTAAGTTTTTGCTGAATACGACCTGATTATCCGAACGGCGCATCACCTGTGCTGTATAACCAACACCTGCCATATCCAGCCACAACTGCTGCTTCTCCGGCAGGCTGAATGTATAATCTGCCAAATCTTTCAAATGACTCAGATTTCCATCCACACGCCCACCTACCGTATATTCGGCATGAGTATGCTGTCCAACTTTGAGTATCGTATTCAAAACGCCAGTAGCAGTATTTGTATTATATCTAGGAGTGAAAACGACCGTATAGCGGCCAGTTTGTGTGGGGGTAAACACAAAACCATGTAGACTTTGTCGGTTGCTATACCATGTAGAACCGGAAAAAACCTGCTCTCTTACCAACTTCCCATCGGCATCGAATATATGGGCATGAATATTCTGGCCATACTCTAAATCAGTATTTGAACCAATCCAATAACGCTTATCACCAGTCAAATTCATATGAAAAATAGAATTGCTGTTTTCATCTGAAAAATCTACCGCTTTCTCAGCATGTTCAGACAGCATGCTAGACTGTCCTCCAAGCGTCAATTTGGTGGTAAAAGAAAAATCCTGCAAAGAGACCACATCCTGCCAATGATTGTATTGCACACGCAAATAGTACTCGCCCCTGCCTAAGACATAGTGGTAGTGGCTGTTTCGACCATCCAAGCTGCCATAGCTGTTTCCTGACTTGTCATAAAGCGTGAATGATAAATCCTTTGCCTCAGCAACTTCTACCTGTAGGACTGCAGCATTATCCAAAGTAAAGGCATAATCATAATAATGCCTGTATCCAGCCAAACTACCGTTTTGCCGAGTATTGGGAACCAAGCTCAGACTGTTGGATTTCGGCGTCGTTAACCATTCGAAACGCAAAGGGGCAACTGAGTTTTGTACTGCTGCATTTTGCCTCCATACCGCCATAACATAGCTGCCGGCCTTATCCACCATTTTTTGCAAGGCCGTGTTATCTGCGTCACGTTCATAAACAATCGTATTGCCCGAATGGTCATACACAGTATAGCGTAGCCCTGAGGACATACCGTTAAGCACGTGAAACCACATATCCTGCCCGTCAATGCTATCAAAACGGTATAACCGCACAGCTTCATCAGCCCCTAATTCCCCATTCACCACTTCGTTAGCTATAATGTGGTTAACGTTATCTAAAACGCCTACTGCAAACGCCTGCTTACCCTGCACGTTATGCAGCGTAAGCGTGTAATTGCCTTGCGGCAAAGCATATGCAAGTGTTTGTCTCCCATAACCCGAGTATTCCTTCCCTCGCGGACCACTTAATGTCCAGTATCCCACATTGCCTTCGTAAAAACGGATAAATGCTAACCCATCTTTTGGCAGGGAAAAACGAAAGTGTTTATCTCCAGATGCATCGCCAAAATCACGGGATACGAGGCGATTAGCAATAATATCTTCCGCAGGAAGGGGAGCAATATTGGCAACGGTATGCGACCAATGCAATGTCCCGTTAATATCCGTCCCTTCAGCAGTCAACAATACATATATATCACCTGCTGATTTTTTATCCCAAGTCAGCAATCTAAAACCTTTGTCGTCCTGTTGCATGTCATAAGATATAGCTCTTCCGAACGCATCTGTCAGCGCAACCTGCCAACCTTGGCTAAGCTTCAGTTGTATTTGACTATATTCCTCTGCGTTCAAGCGGTATAACACCGTTGTACCTGCAATTCCGGATGGTAAAACGACATCTTCATTTTCAGGTAGAGACGGCAGTTGCTGGGTAGACTGGGCCCGAATTGCCACATCACCGATCTGCTGCGTGGTTGAACGAACGGTAATACGGTAACGCCCCTGTTGAAGATAAGGCAGTTGTTGTGCTTCAGTGGTCTCACTGAATAATATGCGCCCACTTGTATCACGCAACGTCCATACTGCATTTTGAGGTAAATTCTCCGCAGTCAACTGCACTACGCCTGAATGGGAAATATCAAAATCAAATGAAAGGGTCTCACCAGCATAATCAAGGCTTCCACCTAACAAAAGTGCATCATCAGATGGTAATACAGCAACAGTAGGCTGTTTATCCTGCCATAGAGAAAGCTGAACTCTATTTTCGCTTTGTGCCGAATCGCGTGAATTGAACCATAAATAGTACGTACCGCTTTGATTTAAACTAACAGTATTAACTTTATCTTGTACCTCACCCACTCCAACTTGGCGACCGTATTCATTCGTAAGCAACCATTGCAACTCACTAGAATTGGATGCATCTGGTAAAACCATGGATAATTGCGCTGGTTGGGCAACCTCTAAGCGATAAACCTGAAGTTTCCCATCATCTGATTGAGTACTAAATTGATTATTCTGCCACTGTACCGTTTTTGCTTCCTTTGTACTTAACACACGGAATATTGCATTACCGGTATACCGTTGCATACTCTCCACTTGCAGTGTGTAATAACCGCGCGGCAGATAAGCTGTAGATAATTCTTCTTTGTTTGCATAACCACTTAATACAGAGACATTTTCCCGGTTTAATACGCGCCAGTGCACCGAACTATTAGCAGATTGCAGCCAATCTATACCAATATGTGCCGCCTGCTCCAGTTCAAAAGTATACGTTGCCAATGATCCAGGCATCAATGAAACAGAAATATCTTGTCCGAACGATAAAGCAGCTCGACTTTCAGGTTGCCTAAAAAGCGTAAACGCATAATCCAATGTGTTCTGCTTCTGCCATCCGGCTCCCTCTACCGACAACCAATACTCCCCAGCTTCCCCTGCAGTAATGGCTGCATTGTCATAATATAAAGCATTACTGTTTGCCAATACCTTACCTTTACTATCAAACAGCGTCCATACACCATAACTTTTATCATTATCGCTTTGAAAATAAATTCGATCACCCTTGTCCAAACTGAAACGGTACAGCATGGTTTGGGTAGATGGAGATAAAGATCCAGAAGTTTTTTCATTTAAAACCAACGGCTTGGCAGCCTCTTCTCCAAAAAGACGGAAACGGTAAGCTCCTGTTGCATGCTCTTCTCCATCCACCGTCAACCTGTATTTCCCCGCATTTAGACTCAACAATCGATCACCCGCTGCCGTTAAAGCACGCGAATTAAATTTGTCCTGAGCAGTCGGTCCATCCAAATGCCAATTAATTTGAGTACCCTGGATACCGTCAAACAGAAAACGACTCTGTTTATCCAGCACAAACTCATATACGTCCTGCTCGCCAGGCTGTTCAATCACTCCTTCCAACTCATGTACACCTGGTATCATATCAGCAGAAAGTAGTAGACGTGGCTCCAAAACTTCCAATTGCCAAGTTGATGTTTCTTCTTGATTTTTTTGTTTATTAATAGATACTATTTCTGAAGCTGGGTGTTTTTTCATAATACAAACTCTTAACTTGGAATAAATATAAATAAAAAAAGCTTAAATTTTTAAAAGAAAGGATGTTAACGTACTAAATAACTAGTAAATATTATCTACTTATTTTTAAGAATAGAATTAACAAAATAGTTACTCATAAGTACATCTCAGCGTATATTTTAGGAACATCCTTAAACTAGCATAAGCTGTGTCTTATCTGATTCAAGTAACGCCATCAATTCTGTTAATATAATTTCTGTTTATAAATACATAGCATATGTAATAGTATTATAATTTACTAATATGGAGCTCACCATAATTTTTATAGCAATGCTTACATAGCTAACCTGTATAGCTATAACAAGCTAGACGTAAGTAGTCTTATCCATTACCGCATCAACCATTCCAAAGCGTTTGCCAACCGTCAAAACCACATCAACGGCATTGAAAATTTTGGAATCAGGCAAAGCGCGTCTTACACAAATATAACGGCCTTGGCCGCAAATCCCTCCCGCCGTTCTTGAAAGAATGCGAATTTCGGTTTAACTTCGGCATACCGTCCCGACAGCTTCCAACCCTACAGAATCGGGGTGGAATTTAGGGCTAATCTACGTCAGCCCCAATTTTTATGTATTATCTATCTAGATAATCAAGACACAAAGGTTGGAAGTCATGGGCTACATTACATCAAATAATTTAGCCTCTATCAGAAAAATTCTAGTGTAATTCAACTTTCCCCTAGTTATTTTGGATAGCTCCCAAACAATTTTTGCTGCAGCTAACAAGAGGAAACATTGTTACAAGCAGACTGCAGACTATTTTTGAAAGAACTGCTAATGTGTAGGAAATCATCGCGCTGTCTACACCACAGGTTGAGAAAAATAAGCCTGCTGTTTCTCATGCCACATCTCCATCAGGGTACGGATAGCCCGTTCCGCCTTACCGTTGGTCTGCGGACGGGCAACCCGGGTAAACTTTTGACCAATCCCGTTCTCATAACAGGCTACACCGAAAGCATGGTTGGCCGAGCCTTTGTATTCCGTACCGTTGTCGGAGTAAACGCACTCAATCAGGTATGGGCAGGGATCAATCAGGTGTTCGGTCAGAAACTTGGCGGCGCTGTCTGCGGTTTTGTCCGGCAAAATGGCGGCGTATAGCTCCCTTGAGAAATCGTCGATGGCGACAAACAGGTAATCCCGCTTATCGGTGGCTTTCTGCCCTTTGAGCAGCGGCAGCCGTTTGGTGTCAAGATGCACCAGCTCTCCGGGGTAGGATTTATTGTAGCGTTTGGCCTGCTTTTTGAGTTTTTCCTGAATGCTGCGTTCTACCTTGGCCAGGCGTTTCATTCCGTACTTTGCCTGTTTGAAACGGTTGTTGGTACTGGTTTGCGGTTTGAGTAGCTTGGCCCTTGCGGCCTTAAGTGCGCGGTAGATGGTGACGCGGCTGACTTGGTAGCGGCGTGCCAGAGAGGTAACGCTTTCCTTTTCCTGCGTGTAGGCCAGCCAAACGGCTTGGCGGTGGTGCGGGGTGAGGCGGGTGTTTTTGTGCATGTTCATGTTTCAGTATTCTCCTGGAAATACTGTAAACAACGCTACTGGTTTCTACAGCATGTTACCACGATATTGGATCAGTATATCAGTAAAAAAATAGGGGCTGTACTAGATTAGCCCTAAATTCCACCCCGATTCTGTAGGGTTGGAAGCTGTCGGGACGGTATGCCGAAGTTAAACCGAAATTCGCATTCTTTCAAGAACAGCGGAAAAGATTTGCGATCGATTCCGTTGTATTTGCGCAAGACGCGTTTTGCCTGATTCCAAAAATTCCCAATACCGTTAATGTGGTTCCGGCGGTCGGCAAATTCCTTGGAATGGTTGATGCGGTAATGGATGAAACCGCTTACGTTCGGCTTGTCATAGCTGCTCAGGCTATCCGTGTAAACAATGCTGTCCGGCATGATTTTCTTTTTGATAACAGGCATCAAAGTATCGGACTTAGCATTATCTACGACAACGGTATAGGCCCGTCTGTTGCGTTTCAGGATACCGAAGGCCACCACTTTTCCTGCCGCACCGCGACCATGTCTGCCTTTACGCCGTCCGCCGAAATAGCTTTCGTCCAACTCGATAGGGCCCTCAAAAACCTCATCGGCAGCCAAGGCCAAATGATGGCTGATGACCATACGGATTTTGCGGTAGAACAGGACTGCCGAATTGGGATGGATACCCAAAATATCGGCGGCAGAACGGGCGGTAACTTGGAGCACAAAGAATTCAAGCAGTTTCTTTTGAACCCTCTTGCTTAATTTACAATTGGTTATCTGCATTTTCGTAGCCTGGCATAACTGCTAATCTACGTCAGCCCATATTTCAAAAATTAAGGAGAGCAGGTACATCTCGATACCAAACGGCTGCCGCTGCTCAAAGGGCAGAAAGCCACCGATAAGCGGGATTACCTGTTTGTCGCCATCGACGATTTCTCAAGGGAGCTATACGCCGCCATTTTGCCGGACAAAACCGCAGACAGCGCCGCCAAGTTTCTGACCGAACACCTGATTGATCCCTGCCCATACCTGATTGAGTGCGTTTACTCCGACAACGGTACGGAATACAAAGGCTCGGCCAACCATGCTTTCGGTGTAGCCTGTTATGAGAACGGGATTGGTCAAAAGTTTACCCGGGTTGCCCGTCCGCAGACCAACGGTAAGGCGGAGCGGGTTATCCGTACCCTGATGGAGATGTGGCATGAGAAACAGTCGTTTGAGAGTCCGGAACATCGGCAAAAGGAGTTGTGCCGCTTTGTTAATTTTTATAACACTGTGAAGCCACACCGCAGTTTGAACGGCGATACGCCGTTTGAGGTCTTGCAGGCTTACTTTTCTCAACCTGTGGTGTAAACAACGCGACGATTTCCTACAAATCATCAACAATGAGCCTCCATTTATACAAGAAATATATCCTACCCGATCCAAGTCTTCATGTTGATTGTTGATCAATCCACCACACTTGAGATTTGGAAGTATCCTTCCTCTAAAAAATACAAAACGGCTGAAGCCGTCACCCTCTCGCTAACATCACCGCATTAGCCCATTAAACCGCCCTATTGTAATTTATATGACATAGGTCATTTATAAATAGGTATACTAT
>ERZ772979.357-NODE-357-length-33624-cov-22.276177_pt1 | contig 33624 bp, 32 predicted proteins | sample MGYA00511130_ERZ772979 | MGnify/ENA primary metagenome ERZ772979 (study PRJEB29015, sample SAMEA2738103) | human oral metagenome | biome: human oral; feature: human-associated habitat; material: saliva | place: China | collected 2186 ... | reverse complement strand
GGGCGAGTTCGGCGCGGTCGATTTGCACGCCGTTGCGTTCCATTTCAAACAATACTTGCGCGACGGGCAGCTCCATTTTTTCATACATTTCAAGCTGTTTGGCGTCCATTTGCGCGCGCAGGTGTGCTTCGAGGCGCAGGGCGAAATCGGCGTCTTGGGCGGCGTATTCGGTCGCTTGCTCGATGGCGACGTCGGCAAAACCGATTTGCTTCGCGCCTTTGCCGCACAGCGATTCGTAGGTAATGGTTTCCAAGCCCAGCCAGCGTTCGGACAATTCGTCCAAACCGTGTCCGAGATGGCTCTCGATGATGTAGGAAGCGAGCATGGCGTCGCCGGCAATGCCGTTCAGGGCGATGCCGTAGTTGGCGAAAACGTGTTGGTCGTATTTGAGGTTTTGCCCGATTTTTTTCAGGGCGGGGTTTTCCAAATGCGGTTTCAGACGACCTAATACATCCTGCAAATCAAGCTGTTCTGGCGCGGCGGTCAGGCTGTGTCCTACGGGGATGTAAACTGCTTCACCCGCTTGGAACGCGATGCTGATGCCGACCAACGAGGCGTTCATCGCGTCTAGGGACGTGGTTTCCGTATCGATGCCGATTTTGTCCGTCTGCAACAGTTTGTCCAATAAAGCAGCAAACTGCGCTTCGGTGGTAACGGCTTGATAATCCAGCTTTTTGGGGGCGGGGGCATGTTCTATGATTTTTTCAGACGACGTTTCCATGTCCAACGCTGCCTGCTCGCCTATCGTATCGCTGCCGAACAAATCGCCGTCCGCCGCTTCGTGCATACGGCTTTCCGCTTCTTTCAGCCAAGTGCGGAAGCCCCAGCGTTTGAAATCGACCGCAAGCTGCGACCATTTCGGCGAAGTGCGGCGCAGGCTTTCGAGGCCGTCTGAAAGCTCGGTGTGCAAGTCCACATCGGTTTTAATCGTCACCAAATCATACGACAGCGGCAGTTGGGGCAGCGCAGCTTGCAGGTTTTCGCCGACCTTGCCCTTGATTTCCGCAGCGTGTTCCACCACACCGGCCAGCGAACCGTAGGCTTCCAGCCACTTCACCGCCGTTTTCGGGCCGCACTTTTCCACGCCCGGCACGTTGTCCACCTTGTCGCCCATCAGCGCGAGATAATCGCGGATTTGGTCGGGGCGCACGCCGAATTTCTCCTTCACGCCTTCAATGTCCAGCGTTTCGCCGCTCATCGTGTTCACCAGCGTCACGCGCTCGTTCACCAGCTGCGCCATGTCCTTATCGCCGGTGGACACCACCACATTCCAACCCGCTTCGCCTGCCATCGCCGCCAGCGTGCCGATAACGTCGTCCGCTTCCACTTGCGGAATCACCAGCACCGGCCAGCCCATCAACCGCACCAAATCCGGCAAGGCTTCCGCCTGCGGGCGCAAATCGTCTGGCATCGGCGGGCGCGTCGCCTTGTAGTCGGGGAACATCTCATGGCGGAAATTCTTGCCCTTCGCATCAAACACCACCGCGCAATAATCGTGCACATAATCCGCCCGCAGACGACGCAACATGTTCAACACGCCGTAAAGCGCACCCGTCGGCGCACCGTCAGGCGCGGACAACTGCGCCATTGCGTGATAAGCACGGTAAAGATAAGAAGAGCCGTCAACGAGGAGGAGAGTGGGTTTGGACATGGTAAAGCACCTGAAAAAATCAATAATAAGCGGATTATAAAGGAGGAGGCCGTCTGAAAGTTTGCCGCGGGGCTGGAATTTCGGCAAACACCCCCATTTAGCGGCCTGTTCCGTTTTATTTTGCCAGAGCCGGCGTTTTCAGACGGCCTCCATCCGATTAACCTCCCCCGAACGAGAAACCGATATGAGCGACAACGTATTACTAAACCTCGGCGATGAGCCGCGCTATTCCGACATCCGCCCCGCCGACATCAAGCCCGCGATGCAGGCTGCGATGGCCGAAGCCCGTGCCGCCATCGCCGAAATCAAGGCACAGCCCGAACCCTCATGGGCGAACACGGTCGAACGGCTGACCGGCATTACCGAGCGCGTCGGCCGCATTTGGGGCGTGGTATCCCATCTCAATTCCGTGGTCGATACCCCCGAACTGCGCGCCGAATACAACGCCCTGATGCCCGAAGTAACCGTCTTCTTTACCGAAATCGGCCAAGACATCGAACTGTACAACCGTTTCAAAGCCATCAAAGCCTCGCCCGAATTCGCCTCCTTGAACGAAGCGCAGAAAACCAAGCTGGAACACGACTTGCGCGACTTCGTGTTGAGCGGTGCGGAACTGCCGCCGGAAAAACAGGCACGGCTGGCCGAATTGCAGACCGAAGGGGCGCAGCTGGCCGCCCGGTTTTCACAAAACGTACTCGACGCAACCGATGCCTTCGCCCTGTATTTCCCTGACGAAGGCCGTCTGAAAGGCCTGACCGACGACGAAAAAGCCATGTTTGCCGCCGCAGCCGAAGCGGAAGGCAAAAGCGGCTACAAAATCGGATTGCAGATGCCGCACTATCTGGCCGTGATGAAACACGCCGACGACCGCGAATTGCGCGCCGAAATCTACCGCGCCTACGTTACCCGCGCCAGCGAACTGTCCGACGGCGGAAAATACGACAACACCGCCGACGTCACCCGCCGCTTGGAAATCTCGCTGGAAGAAGCGCGGATTTTGGGTTTCACCAACTACGCCGAACTCTCGTTGGCCACCAAAATGGCTGAATCGCCGCAACAGGTTCTGACCTTTCTGCACGACCTCGCCGCCCGCGCCAAACCGTTCGGCGAAAAAGATCTGGCCGAAGTCCGCGATTTTGCCCGCGAACATCTGGGCCTGAACGAATTGGCGGTATACGACATCACCTATGCCAGCGAAAAACTGCGCGAAGCGAAATACGCTTTCTCCGAAACCGAAGTCAAACGCTACTTCCCCGCCGACAAAGTGCTGGCCGGACTGTTCGCCCAAATCGACCGCCTCTACGGCGTCAAACTCGCCGAACGCACCGTGCCCGTGTGGCATCCCGACGTGCGCTATTTCGAATTGGAAAAAGACAGCTCGGTCATCGGCGGCGTTTACATGGACTTATACGCCCGCGAAGGCAAACGCGGCGGCGCATGGATGAACGACTACAAAGGCCGCCGCCGCCTGCCCGACGGCACCCTGCAGCTGCCGACCGCCTACCTCGTCTGCAACTTCACCCCGCCCGTCAACGGCAAGCCCGCCTACCTCAGCCACGACGAAATCGTTACCCTCTTCCATGAAACCGGGCACGGCCTGCACCACCTGCTGACCCGCGTGGACGAACTGGGCGTATCCGGCATCAACGGCGTGGAATGGGACGCGGTAGAACTGCCGAGCCAGTTTATGGAAAACTTCGCCTGGGAATACCAAACGCTGGCCGACATGTCGGCACACGAAGAAAGCGGCCGGCCGCTGCCGCGCGAACTGTTCGACAAAATGCTGGCGGCGAAAAACTTCCAAGTCGGCCTGTTTTTGGCCCGGCAGATGGAATTCGGCCTCTTCGACATGCGGATTTACAGCGAAACCGAAGAAGGCCGTCTGAAAAACTGGCCGCAGGTGCTGGACGAAGTACGCGCGGAAGTCGCCGTCATCAAACAGCCCGACTACAACCGATTCGCCAACAGCTTCGGCCACATCTTCGCCGGCGGCTACTCCGCAGGCTATTACAGCTACGCCTGGGCCGAAGTGCTGAGTGCCGACGCTTATGCCGCCTTTGAAGAAAGTGACGACATCGGACAAACCGGCGCGCATTTCTGGAACGAAATCCTCTCGCGCGGCGGCTCGCGCAGCGCGATGGAATCCTTCAAAGCCTTCCGCGGCCGCGAACCGCAGGTGGACGCATTGCTGCGGCACCTGGGCTTGCAGGAAGCATAAACCCTTTCTTTTCAATTCGTTTGAGGCCGTCTGAAAAACGGGAAGCAAATATTTTTCAGACGGCCTCAAAAAAGTATTGACAAGTATTCCGCAGCACTATATTATTCGCGCTTCCTTTCTTAGGGTCGTTAGCTCAGTCGGTAGAGCAGCGGACTTTTAATCCGTTGGTCGAGCGTTCGAATCGCTCACGACCCACCAAACTACACTTTTAAAAGAAAATCAGTCTACCCGCTGATTTTCTTTTTTTTTTGCCCATTTTTCCGCTTCAAAATCCAAGCGGGAAGCTGGCGGTGGGAAATAGTGAAAGGCCGTCTGAAAAACCGTTTTAAGGTTTTCAGACGGCCTCTTTTCGTTCCAAGCCGGATTATTATTTGCGGCTGCCGTAATCGGCGGCAGCGGTAAACAACACATCGGTGGAAGAGTTCAACGCGGTTTCGCACGAATCCTGCACCACGCCAATAACGAAGCCGACGGCTACTACCTGCATGGCAACATCGTTGTCGATGTTGAACAAGCTGCACGCCAGCGGAATCAGCAGCAACGAACCGCCGGCCACGCCGGACGCGCCGCACGCGCTGACAGTGGCCACAAGGCTCAGCAGCAAAGCGGTGAGGAAATCGACTTGGATGCCTTGGGTATGGGCGGCGGCTAAGGCCAGCACGGTAATGGTGATGGCGGCTCCGGCCATATTGATGGTCGCGCCCAACGGGATGGAGATGGAATAGGTGTCTTCATGCAGGCCGAGTTTTTTCGCCAACGCCATGTTGACGGGAATATTGGCGGCGGATGAGCGGGTAAAAAACGCGTTTACACCGCTTTCACGCAAACAGGTCAGCACCAGCGGATACGGGTTTTTCTTAATTTTCCACCAAACAATCAGCGGGTTGAACACGAATGCGACAAACAGCATACAGCCCACCAGCACCACGAGGAGGCGGAAATAGTCTTTTAACGCCTCAAAACCGGTGGCCGCCAATGTGGCCGAAATCAGGCCGAAAATACCCAGCGGTGCAAAGCGGATAACCCAGCCGACAATGTCGGATACCGCGTCCGCCATATCGGCTACCATCGAACGCGTGGCGGCGGAAGCATGGCGCAGGGCGAAACCCAGCATCAGGGCCCAAGCGAGGATGCCGATGTAGTTACCGCTGGAAAGGGCTTTAATCGGATTATCCACCAAATTCAGCAGCACGGTTTTCAGCACTTCGCCAATACCGGAAGGGGCTGCGGAATCAACGTTGCCGCCGATTAATTTCAGTTCAGTCGGGAAAAACAGGCCGGCGGCCACGGCCACCAGTGCCGCACCCAGCGTGCCGAGCAGATAAAGCAGCAGAATCGGCTTGATGTGGGTTTCGTTGCCTTTTTGATGCTTGGTGATGGCCGCCGTTACCAGTACAAACACTAGAAACGGAGCCACGGCTTTCAGCGCGCCGACGAACATGTCGCCGAAAATACCCGCTGTTTTGGCGGCGGACGGGGATATGATGTATAGCAGTACGCCCAAAACCAGACCGATGACGATTTGCTGCACGGTGCTGGTGCGTTTGAGTGCCCGCAGGAAGGGATTGTTCGTTGTCATTGTGTTATCTTAACCTGATTTGAGAAAGGCTTACATTCTATAAGAAACGGAATGGATTGGGTAGCCGCCGAGGCCGTCTGAAAACAGTAAAGGCGGTTCAGGCATCCGGCAGACGCGACATCCAAACCGCACTGGCCAGGCAGATGGCGGCCGCACCTGCGGTTATCCACCATTGGTCGGGGAAGCGGTAGAGCATCATCAGGCAGGACGCAGTCATCATGGTGTAGGCAAGGTATTTGGCGCGGCGCGGTACGGCGCGTTTTTCTTCCCAGTTTTGCACCATCGGGCCGAAATAAGGATGGCGGTGCAACCATCTGTGAAAACGCGGCGAGGCTCGCGCCCAGCATGCGGCGGCCAGCAGGACGAACGGCGTAGTCGGCAGGACGGGAAGCACGATGCCGATAACACCCAACAGCAGCGACACTGCGCCTGCCGTCCAAAAAAGCCAGCGCAAAATCATTTATTATCCTCTGCTTGATGAAACGGGCAGCCCTGCGGGATTTCCAACGCGTCCCAACCGCTTTTGCCCATTTTTTCCAGCAGCGCGATGTTGCGGCCGAAAATGGCTTCGGCATCGGGAAAGGCTTCGGCGGCTTTGGCGATGCTGTCTTCACGAATCAGGTGCAGGGTCGGATAGGGGCTGCGGTTGGTGTAGTTGCCGATGTCGTCGGCCTCCGTGCCCTCGAAGCGGAAATCGGGATGGAAGGGCGCGATTTGGATGATGCCTTCCAAGCCGTTGTCGATGACGGCCTGATCGGCAAAATCGAGCATGTCGTTAAACTGCATGAAGTCGGCAAACAATGACGGATGTACCAGCAACGTGGTTTCCAATTCGTCCGGCGGCGAGTCGGCCAATAATGCCAGTTCGCGGTCGAGGTCTTCGAGGAAACCGTCGGTGTGTTTGGCGGTGCTGACGGCAATCCGCACGTGGTTTTTCACATGCGGCGCCTTGGCAAACGGACACAGGTTCAAGCCGATAACGGCTTTTTCGAGCCAGATGCGGGTATGTTCGGCGGCTGTGGCGGCAATATCGTTCATGTTTTCGGGCTTCAGTTGAAAATGACTCGCAATCATACGGTTTTTCGCAGCCGAAATAAAGCTTCAGGCCGTCTGAAAAACGCTGCAACAGCCTTTTCAGACGGCCTCTGTGGCAATCCCCCCACTTTGACTATACAATCCGTGCCGTGCTTTTTCAGACGGCCTTATCTATATTATTTCGCTGAAAAAGCAGATAAAAAATCCGTTTTGCCCGAAATTCGGCATTTCGCGGCGGACGGGCGTGCAAATAAAATAAAGGAAGGGAAACCGTGTTCTACCAGATTCTCGCCCTGCTGATTTGGAGCAGTTCGTTTATCGCCGCCAAATTCGCCTACACCATGCTCGATGCGGCATTGATGGTGCAAGCGCGCCTGCTGATTTCCGTGCTTATCGTACTGCCCGTCTGCCGCCGCTATCTCGACAAAATCCCGAAAGACAAATGGAAGCCACTGCTGTGGCTGTCTTTCCTCAATTATGTCGCGGTATTGATGCTGCAATTCATCGGCCTGAAATACACTTCCGCCGCCAGTGCGGAAACCGTAATCGGGCTGGACCCGCTGCTGATGGTGTTTATCGGCCATTTCTTCTTCCGCGACAAGGCGGAGTGGTATCACTGGCTGTGCGGCCTGACTGCCTTTGCCGGCGTCGTCATCATGATTGCGGGCGGGCATAGCGGCGGCAACATCGGCTTTTGGGGCTGCCTGATGATCGTGGCGGGCAGCGTGGTGTTCTGCAGCATCACCCGTCCGACGCAGAATCTGATTGCCGATATCGGCGCACCGGCCTACACCTCGCTCTCGCTGGCCGTATCCGCCGTGCTGTGCCTGCCGTTTTCGCTGCTGCTGGCCGAAAGCTATCAAATCAACTGGAGCTGGTCGGGCGGCATCGCCCTGCTCTACCTCGGCATCTGTTGCAGCTGGTTCGGCTATTGGCTGTGGAACAAAGGCATGAGCCGCGTTCCCGCCAACCTCTCCGGCCTGCTGCTCACGCTGGAACCGGTGTTCGGCATCCTGATGGCCGTCATCGTACTCGACGAATACATTTCCGCCGTATCGGGCTTGGGAATGATGATTGTCGTCGCCTCGGCATTTGCGGCGGCGATTCTGCCCAAAGTGCTGCCGAAACGGCCGGAAAACGGCAAGGCCGCCTGAAACGGCAGGCGGAAGCTTCCAGTTATCGCAACCGCGTTTTCAGACGGCCTTCCTCCCTCAAAGCGAAACAGCGTACAATCGCGCGTTTGATTTTCCATTTATTTTTCAGACGGCCTCTACACCTTCGGAGGCCGTCTGAAACACTTGAAACAGGCATACACACATGACCCACATGATTTACCCCAAAACCTACGACGTCATCGTCGTCGGCGGCGGACACGCAGGCACGGAAGCCGCGCTTGCCGCCGCACGCATGGGCGCGCAGACGCTTTTGCTCACACACAACATCGAAACGCTCGGACAAATGTCGTGCAACCCCTCCATCGGCGGCATCGGCAAAGGACATCTCGTGCGCGAACTCGACGCGCTCGGCGGCGCAATGGCGTTGGCCACCGACAAATCAGGCATCCAGTTCCGCCGTCTGAACGCCAGCAAAGGCGCGGCAGTGCGTGCCACGCGCGCGCAGGCAGACCGCATTCTGTACAAAGCCGCCATCCGCGAAATGTTGGAAAACCAAGAAAACCTCGACCTCTTCCAGCAGTCGGTTGACGACGTAACGCTCGACGGCGACCGCATCAGCGGCGTAATCACCGCGATGGGCGTGGAATTTAAAGCCCGCGCCGTCGTGCTGACCGCAGGCACGTTTTTGTCCGGCAAAATCCACATCGGTTTGGAAAACTACGAAGGCGGCCGCGCCGGCGACCCCGCCGCCAAATCGCTGGGCGGACGTTTGCGCGAATTGAACCTGCCGCAAGGCCGTCTGAAAACCGGCACACCGCCGCGCATCGACGGGCGTACGATTGATTTCTCCCAGCTCACCGAACAGCCCGGCGATACGCCCGTGCCTGTCTTTTCCGTGCGCGGCAACGCCGATATGCACCCGCGCCAAGTGTCCTGCTGGATTACGCATACCAACCTGCAAACCCACGAAATTATCCGCTCAGGCTTCGACCGCAGCCCCATGTTCACCGGCAAAATCGAAGGCGTCGGCCCGCGCTACTGCCCGTCCATCGAAGACAAAATCAACCGCTTTGCCGACAAAGACAGCCACCAGATTTTCCTCGAACCCGAAGGCCTGACCACCAACGAATACTACCCCAACGGTATTTCCACCAGCCTGCCGTTCGACATCCAAATCGCGCTCGTGCGCAGCATGAAAGGCCTGGAAAACGCCCATATCCTGCGCCCCGGATACGCCATCGAATACGACTACTTCGACCCGCGCAACCTTAAAGCCAGCCTCGAAACCAAAACCATCCAAGGCCTCTTCTTCGCCGGACAAATCAACGGCACCACCGGCTACGAAGAAGCCGCCGCACAAGGCCTGCTCGCAGGCGCGAACGCCGTGCAATACGTCCGCGGACAAGACCCGCTCCTGCTGCGCCGCGAACAAGCCTATCTCGGCGTATTGGTGGACGACCTCATCACCAAAGGCGTGAACGAACCCTACCGCATGTTCACCAGCCGCGCCGAATACCGCCTGCAACTCAGGGAAGACAACGCCGACATGCGCCTGACCGAAGACGGCCACAAAATCGGCTTGGTGGGTGAAGCGCAATGGCGTATGTTCAACGAAAAACGCGAAGCCATCGAGCGCGAAATCCAACGTTTGAAAACAACATGGTACACGCCGCAAAAACTCGCCGAAGACGAACAAATCCGCGTGTTCGGCCAAAAACTCAGCCGCGAAGCCAACCTGCACGACCTCCTGCGCCGCCCAAACCTCGACTACGCCGCCCTGATGACGCTCGAAGGCGCAAGGCCGTCTGAAAACCTCTCCGCCGAAGTCATCGAGCAAGTCGAAATCCAAGTCAAATACCAAGGCTATATCGACCGCCAAAACGAAGAAATCGACAGCCGCCGCGATTTGGAAACGTTGAGGCTACCTGAAAACATCGATTACAGCAAAGTCAAAGGCTTATCCGCCGAAGTGCAGCAAAAGCTCAATCAGCACAAACCCGAAACCGTCGGACAAGCCAGCCGCATTTCCGGCGTTACGCCTGCGGCAGTGGCATTGCTGATGGTGCATTTGAAGCGCGGGTTTAAGGGGGCGAAGTAGGCTTGTCTGCCGATGGCGCAAAATGTGGAAAGGCCGTCTGAAAACCAAGAATCAGGCTTCAGACGGCCTTTTAAATATCAGAACACATCTATATGATTAAACCAAGACCTATGCCGTCATTCCCGCGCAGGCGGGAATCCAGAAGTTTAAAATTACGGCAATCTCTAAACATTTCTGAATGGCTAAGGTCTGGATTCCCGCCTGCGCGGGAATGACGATACGGGTATTCTTATTTTGAATTTATGATTAAACAAAGGGATGACATGGAAACCCAAACTTTAGAAAACCCCACTTTCGATACACAAGACGAATTCAAGCGTAAGCCGATAGCCGAAAACATCATCAGGCTGCTTACCTCAGATATCGACCTTTCCCCTATGGTCATCGACGGTGGTTGGGGAACGGGTAAAACCGAATTTTGCCAAAAGCTGATTCGGCTCATGCAGCAGCAACATCCCGATTATCAACCCATCTATATCGATGCCTTCCGTTCAGACCACAGCGGAGAGCCTCTGCTGGCATTGTTTGCCGAAATCATCAAAGCATGTACACCGCCTGAAGGCTCTGACAAAAAGCTTATTGAAAAACATAAAGATCGCATTAGGAGAATTGCGAAAGCCGCAGGATTCTTGATGAAAACCGTTGCTAAGGCAGCGGTTGGTCATGTCCTAAAGCAAAATGTGGAAGATTTAGCAGAAGGAATGAGCCAAATTATAAATGATAAGCAAGAAGCAAAAAATGCAGCGGCAACCGTAGCTGGTGCTGCCACCACACTTGCTAGCCATTCCATTGATGCAACTATTGATGCAACCGTCGAAGCCTTGTTGAAAGAGCAAATCGAAGCGGAAAAAAATCTGGAAACGCTCAAAGCCTGCCTAAAAGAATTTGCAGAGGAAAAACCGATTATTCTGTTTATCGACGAACTCGACCGCTGTCGCCCCGATTACGCCGTCGATATGCTGGAAGTCATCAAGCATGTCTTTGAGGTTGAAAACGTCAAAGTCGTGCTGGTAACGAACACCAAGCAACTGCGCGCAGTGATTAATCATCGGTATGGGATGGAAGTAGATGCGCAAAAATATTTGGATAAATTTTTGAAGTATAGCTTTGCCTTACCGGATAAGGTTGTGGCTCCGTTTGGGATGAGACAGGCTTTAGTTTCAGTTGAATATTTCAAACAATTGATACAAAACAGCCGTATGGCTAGTGAACTTCAGGCTTTAATTGATGAACACAACTTAACAATAAAATTTATCAGCGATATGATAGAACGGAACGGTTTATCGCTTAGAGAAACAGAACGATTAGTCCGATTTTTGGAGATATATCATTCTTTAAGTGGTAGATTAAATGATGGTATATTCCCCCGTCTATCGTTGCGTATCACTGGTGTATTTATCTTCTGTTTTCATCCGCATTTAATAGACGATATTAATAAAAATCGGACTAATGCCAAAGATTTTGCTCAGTTATTTAATCTTCGGGCTATGCCTAGTATGTCAACGGATGGCTATACTCCTAATTATGCGGATATTATTGCAGTTATGCTGATTATATATAGTAACTCTAGGGATGAAAGTTTTACATTTATAGAATCTCAACAGCAAGAAATTTGGGAGAGATATATAAATGGAAATTTTCTTGAAAATCCATATATTTCTCCTCCAGGAATAGCTGGAATTTTATCAATCCTGAAAGAGACTTTCCAAGTCCTCAGCCTTGAACAAACGCCCCAATAAAAAAGTCGTCTGAAAACCAAAAAACAAGTTTTCAGACGACTTTTTTTCCAATCTGGTGCCGGAGAAGGGAATCGAACCCCCGACCTTCGCGTTACGAATGCGCTGCTCTACCGACTGAGCTACACCGGCACGACGGCCGTTATCATATACATAATAAAACTGTATGGCAACGGCCGTTTTGGCCGCGTGAGAAAGAGGCCGTCTGAAAACTCGGTCGTCCGCCCTGCTTTCAGACGGCCCGTACGCGGTATAATGCCTGCCCGCCCGCATGGCCGGGCCTGACTGTATTCCAAACGAAACGATTGATATGACGACCCGCATTCCCGCCGATACGCCGAAACTCCGCACGGTGTCCTATTTTCTCACTGCCGCCGCGCTGTTGGCCGTGCTGCATTTTCATTTCCTGCCGCTGCTGCTGTCGGTTATTCTGACCTATATCTTCATTACCCGCACCAACGGCCTGATTTTGTGGTTCCGCCGCCGGCTGTTTCGGCGCAATGCCTTCCTGCGCCGCTCGCTGAACGCGCACAATGTCAATCTGTTGTCGGCCACGCTGACCATAGGCTTGGTGTTGCTGGCGATTGTGCTGATGGCTTTCGGCGTGTACCACTTGATTCAAGGCGGCCATATCGCGGTGATGATGGGCAAGCTGGCGGCGATTATCGAGGATACGAAAAACAGTGCCGACCTGCCGGCATCGGTGGCCAATATGCTGCCGAACAATCTGGCCGAAATCAAAACGGCGGCGGCCGGGCTGCTGAAGGAATACGGCGATACGCTGACACGCATCAGTAAAAACAGCCTAACGGTGTTCGTTTACATCATCATCGGTGTGATTGTCGGCGCGCTGCTCAGTTTTCACCGTCTAAACGCCCGTATGAAACGCCGCCGGATGCTGCCCTTCAAGGCGGAGCTGGTGCGGCGCATCGTCAATTTCCAAAGCAGCTTCGAGCGTGTGTTTATCGCGCAGGTGAAGATTTCTTTGATTGATACGGCCGTTACCGCCGTTTACCTTTATCTGATTCTGCCCGCGTTCGGGGTGGAGCTGCCCTTCCGCCTCACTGTTTTGGTGATTGCGTTTGTGGTGGGGCTGGTGCCGGTGGCCGGCAATCTGGTGTCCAATACGGTGATTATTATTTTGAGCTTGGGTGCGTCGCTGTATGTGGCGGTGGCCTCGCTGGTGTTTTTGGTGGTGGTGCACAAGCTGGAGTATTTTTTGAATGCGAAGATTATCGGTTCGGAAATCGAATCGAGTGCGTGGGAATTACTACTGGTAATGGTGGTGTTCGAGCGGATTTTCGGCATCGGCGGCATCATCATCGCGCCGGTTTATTATGCTTATCTAAAAAACGAGTTGAAGCAGGCCGGATTGATTTGAGGGGATAGGGGAAGGCCGTCTGAAAATATGTTTTCAGACGGCCTTTTCGGTGGATACGGCAGAATTTGTTCGAGGCTGACACAAACCTAATCGGTACACATCCCCTGTCCTTCTATGCAGGGCAGTTCGGCAATCGGCTCGCTGCGCGATTGGCCTTCGAACACGGCCCATCGGCGTTTTCCGTCAGGCATCAACATCAGTGACGTGCTGCCCGACAAATGTTGTTTGACCCATTCGGCCGGGAAGGAAGACATATCGCCGCTACGGTTAGCCGCCAGCATTTCGGGTATTTTTTCTTCGGCATCCAATAAAAACAGCCATGCATCGGGTTCTTTGCGGTGTATGTCACCCGCAACCGCAATCAGGTCATCGCGGGTTGCGGGGGTGTCGATGACGACATAGAGGTAGCGCAAACCGTTGGGCGCGCGGAATTCGGCAGCCGTTTTCCATGAGGCGGCAGCGGTGTTTTCAGACGGCGCGGCAGGGAAAGCAGATGCTTCCGAGGTCGGAGCTGCGGCCGGTTTTTCCGGTTGAGATGGGGTTTCGGTTGGTGTGCCGCCGCAGGCGCATAGGGCGGCGGTCAGGCATAGGGTGGCGAGACGTGTCGGCAACATTTCTTTTTCCTTTCGGATCGTTCGGAATACTATCCAAATAATATTTAGGCCGTCTGAAAAGATTGTTTCAGACGGCCTAGTTCATTTCACATCAGCCTGTCAGCTGGCGGGTAATCAGTTTTTTCACCGGCGGCAGGTTGTTGCTGACGCGCAGGACGAGGTTGCGCAGCAGTTTGGCCGGGGTGGCTTCGTTGGTGAAGAGTTTGACCATCGCGTTGGTGCCGTGATAGAGCGGGCGGGTGTGGAGTTGGTGTTTGGCATCGTAGCGTTCCAAGAGGGAGCTTGCGCCGATGTCTTGGCCGTTTTGTGCCGCCTGCATGACGAGTTTGCCCAAGATGTCGGCACTTTCCAGGCCGAGGTTGAAGCCGTGGGCGGTTACGGGGTGCATGCCGACTGCGGCATCGCCGATAAGGGCGGCGCGGGTGGTGCAGAAGCGGCGGGCATGCACGCCCACCAGTGGGTAGGTATGCAGGGTGCCGGTTTTTTCCATTTTGCCGAGTTTGTTTTTCAGTTGTTTTTCCAAATCGGCGGCCAATTCTTCGGGCGACATGGCAAGCAGCGCGCCCGCTTTGTCGCTGTCTATGGTGATGACGCAGTTGGTCAGGTGCTCTTCCAGCGGCAGCAGGGCGAGGGTGCGGCCGTATTGGAAAAATTCGACGGCGGTGTGGCAGTTGGATATTTCGTGTTTGAAGCGGCAGACGATGACGGTGCGGCCGAAGTCGTGCATGTCGGCAGAAATGCCGATTTGGCGGCGGGTTTGCGAAAAACGGCTGTCTGCGGCCACCAGTAGGCGGGCAGTCAGTTGTTCGCCATTATCCAATGTAATATACGCGCCGTCGGCATCGGTGTGGGCTTCTTTCACACCCACACCTGCCAGCAGGGTAACGTTGTCCTGCTCGGCCACTGCGTCGTAAGCGGCTTTGCGGATGTTGTGGTTGGAAATCAGGTTGCCCAAGCGGTCGGTCGCACCGCCGCGCGCCTGTGTCGGCTGCGGGAAATGGAGTTGGTAGGAAGAGGAGCCGTTCCAAACTTTCGCATCACGGAGCGGGTAAATTTCGTTTTCGGGTACGCGCTGCCACATGCCCAGGCGTTCCATAATCTCTTTCGAGAGGTGGGTCAAGGCGATTTCGCGGCCGTCGTAGGCTGGGTTGGAAATGCTTTCGAGCGGGCTTTTTTCCACTATGGTAATCCGCAGGCCGCTGTCGGCCAGGGTGCGTGCGAAACTCAATCCCGCCGGCCCTGCGCCGACGACGACAATATCCGAATGCCGGTTCATCTTCACTGCTCCTCAATAAAATAGGTGAATTCGTGCGGAAAGTTGCGGCATGCCGTAATAAGCCGCATTTTTCATTCCACTTTTGAAAGACGGGGCAAGGATAACAAAAAAAGCGGCCATCGTGGGCACGGGCGGATAAAATTTTAATGTATATCAAGCCTGGCCGCGGGCAGGTTGAGGCCGTCTGAAAACATTGTCCGGCGGCGTTTCAGACGGCCTCTTCGGCGGGGCGGCGGCCTATTCTGTTACAATCCCCTTCCCTAACCATCTGACGAGGAGCAAGCCATGACTTTGAACAGCCGTCCCGCCCTGCAAACCGCACTGGCGCACCGTTCCATCCGCCGCTTTACCGCCGAACCCGTTTCCGACGAAATGCTGTCCGCCGTTTTGGAGGCGGCCCGCGCGTCGTCCACATCCAGCTATCTGCAAAACGGCAGCATCATCCGCGTAACCGACATCGCCGTCCGCAAAGAATTGCGCGCGGTTTGCGCCGCCGAGGGCGGTGCGGGACACGCCTACGTCGAACACTGCGCCGAATTTCTGGTTTTCTGCATCGACGCCGCCCGCCATCACGCGCTGGACGATGCGGTTCAAACCGATTGGACCGAAGTTCTGCTGATCGGCGCAATCGATGCGGGCATTATGGCGCAAAACATGGTGCTGACTGCCGAATCACTGGGCTTGGGCGCAGTGTATAGCGGCAGCATCCGCAACGACATCGCCCGCGTCGGCGAACTGCTCGGCCTGCCCGAACATGTCGTCCCGCTATTCGGCGTGTGCCTCGGCCATCCCGACCAAGACCCGCTGCAACGGCCGCGCCTGCCGTTGGAAACTCTGGTATCGGAAAACCGCTACCGTCCGGCGGCAAAAACCGTTTTGGAAGACTACAACGAAACCGTCAAAGCCTACTACCGCGAACGCAGCAGCAAAGATTTGGATTGGGCGCAACAAGTGCGCAACACCCTGGGCCGGCCGGTACGCCCCTTCATGCTGGACTATCTGCACAAACAGGGCTTTGCCAAACGCTAAAAAGAACTGCGGCCTTAAGGGCCACCACTGCAAACGGCGGATTCCACAGGTTTTCGGCTTGGAATCCGCCGTTTCGCCATCCGCAATAATCGGTTTCACCTCATGAAAAAATCTTATTCCTGCTTTTCACCATCGTCGGCACATCATTCCCTGCCCATGCGAAATGCAATATTCAGAAAAGCCAAGATTGCACGCCGGAAAAAGGTTTCACTATTCAAAAAGACCTTTCCTACCCTTTGTTTTTGGCCATGCAGGCAATGAAGGAAAAAGGACTGGATCTGAATAACTATCTGATAACTTATTCTGAAAATATCACAAAGCCCGATATTATCTGGTTCAATTTTTCATTACGGGGAGAAAATAGGCACTATCGCGGCACACCTGATGGGGACTACAATATTTATGTGCATCGCGATACGTTGAAAGTTGAATTCGTACCGATGAGATAATCAGCATCAACCGTTCTACATCTGCATTTCCGCTTTTTCAGACGGCCTATCCAGTACTTTCCCATCACTTCGCCCTATCAGGCTCAAAGGAAGGAAATCATGAATTTTTTCTGTTATGCCGCAGACGGCGCATCTGACGACACTCTGGCTGAAATCAGCGGATACGGCATCTCCATATATGACCATCCTCCTTCAGACGGCCTCTACCTATATACGGATAGTGAAGGCATCAGTTTGTGCAAAGCGGGAGAAAAGGGGCGTGTGCGGGTGGATTTTGTCGGCGGCGGCGCGCAATACCGACGTTTGAAAGGCGGCGGCGAGCTGATTGCAAAGGCGGTAAACCATACGGCCTGCCCGTCGGTTATCGATGCCACAGGCGGCTTGGGGCGCGATGCCTTCGTTTTGGCGGCACAAGGTTTGCCGGTTTCGATTATCGAACGTCATCCGGTTGTCGCCTGCCTGCTTTCAGACGGCCTCAGACGGGCACAGGCTGCTGAAGAAACCTCTGCCATTGCGGAACGGATGACGCTGCATTACGGTGATGCGGTGCGGCTGCTGCCGGATTTGGCTGCGGCAGGCAGGCCCGATATCGTCTATCTCGACCCCATGTATCCCACACGGCAAAAATCGGCCGCCGTCAAAAAGGAAATGGCTTATTTCCACCAGTTAATCGGTTCGGCGCAAAACACCGACGATGCGGAGTTGTTGGCCGCCGCCCGAGATGTTGCAACGAAACGCATTGTAGTCAAGCGGCCTCGGTTGGGAGCCTTGCTGGCGCAATGCACGCCTGCTTATCAATACAGCGGCAAGTCCACCCGTTTCGACATTTATCTGCCTACACGTCCGAGCGTCGGCGAATAAGGAATGCCATGCACCTGCCCTACCCCTCCATGCCTCCATTGCCTACCACCCTGCAGGACGGCTTGCTTTCTGCCCTGCAAACAGCTTTCCGCTACCATGCCGAAGATTGGCTGCCGCTGCGGTTGAACGGATTCGCATTGGGTTTTGTAAATGAGGTTTGGCGAAAACATCTGATTCAGGATTGGCCTAATCCTCTACACGAAGATTCAGACGGCCTGCATCTGTTTGCGGACAATTGGATAGAAATGGGCAGGCAGTTGGAACAGCTTGCCCGCCGCTGGCATGATGCCGGCCTTTTCGGCGGGTGGCGCAACGAACGTTTTGATGTTTGGTCTGCCGACGGCAGGCAAATCCTCTTTGCCCTCGAACGCTCCGCCTTCCGCCCGCTCGGCCTATATAGCCATGCGGTCCATATCAATGGTTTGGCGGTTACGGAAGAAGGCCTGCGTTTTTGGATTGCCCGCCGCAGTCCGCATAAGGCCGTCGATCCCAACAAGTTGGATACGTTGGTAGGCGGCGGTATTTCGGCTGGAGAACAGATATGGGAAGCAGCGAAACGGGAAGGCCGCGAAGAGGCCGGGCTGACAGATGCGGTTCTCAACCGCTTGCAATACACCGGACGCTGCATCAGCCTGCATCAGGTATCGCGCGGATTGCACCGCGAGTGTTTGCATATTTTCGATGTGATACTGCCGAATGAGGTAATGCCGCAAAATCAAGACGGTGAAGTGGCGTCGTTTGCTTTAATGTCTGCGGAAGAAGCCGCATTGGCGATGTGCAATGGGGAAATGATGAACGATTCCGTTTTGGTAACAGCCGATTTATTCCATCGGCTGGGTATGTTGGACTGCGGACATCCGCTGGCTGCCTATTTGCAGGCCGCCCGTCATTCGACGGATTTGATTGGAAGGCCGTCTGAAAATATGTTTGGGCCCGATTCGGCAAAGTAAGATGACAAGCATCCGGCCGCCGTTTGCCAATTTTGCCGTTTTCGATTTTCAGACGGCCTCATGGTCATTCAAAACGACTGCACCGTGAGGTTACGCATTACCGTCATATTCTTTAAAACAAATGCTTAAGACGATTTTACAGCGCGCAGTAGGACATTCCCCTGCCCGTCTTTAATCAACAACTTTCCGTCTTGAATCCCAAACCTCTCAGCCTGAACAAATACTTGGCTGATTTTATGCTCTGCCTCGCTATGTTCGGGATCACAAGCCATCCTCGTAGATGACGTATAACCGAAATCCAATTTCCCATTGTCGGCACTATAACGAGTTGTCAGCCGATTGCATCCGGCATAACTGCTGAGCAACTGCTGTTCGCCATCGAATGTCAAACTCGCTTGGGCAGTAAACGGACTGCCACCAATTTCCTCCGGCAGCCATTCACCATTTAGCGCCTCACTGCTTGGCATACTCGCGCAAGCCGACAATAGCAGCCCAACAGCGAAACACAATATTTTTCCCATAATTTTTTTCCTTACTCAGAGAACTTAATATATCCGAACTAACATCAAAGAGAAAAACTTTTGATTTATCTAGTTTAATTTTATTAAGAACAGAACAACTTCACCATTAAACTAAGCCCATCAAAAGCTGCCTCGTTTGTTCTCTTACTCCATTATCTGCAATTAAAATGAATTCCGAGGGTGTTAATTTAATCTTTCCTTCTTCTTACCCCAATAAACTCTTGGCCGGTCTTTGATATTTATTTTTACAGTACTTAAATCTTTGAAACTAATCTAGCCATAACTTCAAAATATGAATAAATTTTATTTTAAATCAATGCATTAAATAATTACAGAATTGAATAAAAGCACGGCAAGCCGTGCTTTTTATCTAATCTAAAATATAAATATAGATTATTGATGTTTTCTTGAGCGAATATAGTCGAGAGTTTTGAGTTCTGCAAGAGCAGCAGCCAACGCACTATGCGCCTTGGCCAAAGCTTCGTCGTCCGCAGCCTTGGCAATACGTGCCTCTGCTGCCTTCTTCGCTTCTTCGGCACGGGCTTGATCCATTTCACTACTACGGATAGCCACGTCAGCCAATACGGTCAATTTATCAGGTTGAACCTCCAAAACGCCGCCTGAAACTGCTACCAAAACCTCTTCTTTTTCACCTGGAATTTGCAGCCGTAATGCACCTGGCCGTACCAAACTCATAATCGGCTCATGTCGCGGATAAATACCGAGCTCACCCTGAACAGTCGGAACCACAACAAAGCTGGCCTCGCCTGAATAGATGTTGTATTCGTTACTTACCACTTCAACTCGCATGACATCCATGCCAGCCTCCTATCAGTTTAAGGTTTTTGCTTTCTCAGCAGCTTCTTCAATGCCACCTACCATGTAGAACGCCTGCTCAGGAAGATGGTCATATTCGCCGCTCAAGATAGCTTTGAAGCCGGCAATAGTATCCCGCAACGGCACATACTTACCAGGAGAACCAGTAAATACTTCGGCAACGTGGAACGGTTGCGACAGGAAGCGTTGGATCTTACGCGCGCGCATCACGGTCAGTTTGTCTTCGTCTGACAATTCATCCATACCCAGAATGGCAATAATATCGCGCAATTCTTTGTATTTTTGCAGAGTGGATTGCACGCCGCGGGCTACGTCATAGTGCTCTTGACCCAATACCATCGGATCCAGTTGGCGTGAAGTAGAGTCAAGCGGGTCAACTGCAGGGTAAATACCCAAAGAAGCAATATCACGGCTCAATACGACAGTGGCGTCCAAGTGGGCAAATGTTGTTGCAGGAGACGGGTCAGTCAAGTCATCCGCAGGTACATATACGGCTTGGATGGAGGTAATAGAGCCTGTTTGGGTAGAGGTAATACGCTCTTGCAGACGACCCATTTCTTCAGCCAATGTCGGTTGGTAACCTACTGCTGAAGGCATACGACCGAGCAATGCGGATACTTCTGTACCGGCCAGAGTGTAACGGTAAATGTTGTCCACGAAGAACAATACGTCGCGACCTTTGCCGCTTTCGTCTTTTTCATCACGGAAGTATTCGGCCATAGTCAAACCGGTCAAGGCTACACGCAGACGGTTACCTGGAGGTTCGTTCATCTGACCGTAAACCATCGCCACTTTGTCCAATACGTTGGAATCTTTCATCTCGTGGTAGAAGTCATTACCTTCACGAGTACGTTCACCCACGCCTGCGAACACAGACAAACCGCTATGCGCTTTGGCGATGTTGTTAATCAACTCCATCATATTTACGGTTTTGCCTACACCTGCACCACCGAACAGACCCACTTTACCACCTTTGGCAAACGGACATAACAAGTCGATAACCTTAATACCTGTTTCTAATAATTCCGTTGTTGAAGAAAGCTCATCAAACTTAGGAGCCTCTTGATGAATCGCACGTGTATTGGATGCATTTACCGGACCTGCCTCATCAACCGGATTACCCAATACATCCATGATACGACCCAAAGTTTCACGGCCAACAGGAACAGTAATTGGAGCTCCGGTATTATTCACAGCCATACCACGCTTTAATCCATCTGAACTACCCATCGCAATGGTACGCACTACACCATCCCCTAAAAGTTGTTGAACTTCTAAGGTTAGGTCATTTTCAACTAATTTTAATGCATCAAAAACATGCGGGATAGCGTCACGTGGGAATTCCACATCCACTACAGCACCGATGATTTGTACGATTTTGCCTTGGCTCATTATCGCATCCTAATTTCTAAATGCAAATCAGCAAGCTATACAGCCGCTGCACCTGCAACAATTTCTGACAATTCTGTAGTAATAGCCGCTTGGCGCGATTTATTGTACACCAAACGCAGCTCCTTAATTGCATTACCTGCATTATCTGTAGCAGCTTTCATGGCTACCATACGTGCGGCCTGCTCTGAAGCCATATTATCGCTTAACGCCTGATAAACCACAGATTCCAAATAACGACGAACTAGGTATTCCAATACAGCAATAGGTGTAGGTTCATAACGGTAATCCCAATTATATCCCCGACCTTCGACTTGAGCTGCCTCCAAAGTATTCCGCCCAATAGGGAGTAATACTTCCATTCGAGGCTCTTGGCGCATAGTATTTACGAAACCAGAATAAACAATATGAATAATATCAATTTCGTTCTGTTCGTACCGCTTAAACAGCTCTGTCAATGAACCGACCAACAATTCTAACCTAGGCGTATCACCTAAATTTACTACGCTGGCAATTACATTTAACCCAATGCGCTGGCAAGTAGCTAAACCTTTACTACCGATACAAACTACATCAGTCTCAATACCACGTTCCTGGTAATCTTGCATTTGTGCTAAAAATTTCTTTAGCACATTCGCATTTAGCCCGCCACATAAACCCTTATCTGTAGTAATTAAAATAAAACCAGCGCGACGTATCTCACGGCGCTCGCTCAATAATTTAATACCGTGGTTTTCTTGTGTTTGCGCCAAATGGCCCATTACCAAACGCACTTTATCAGCATACGGACGCGCTAAACGCATCCGCTCCTGAGTCTTACGCATCTTAGAGGTTGACACCATTTGCATCGCTTTAGTGATCTTCTGTGTATTCTGAACACTGCGAATTTTGGTGAGAATCTCTTTCCCTACAGCCATTCTAGACTCCTTTCTTTATCGCTTATGCCGTATGTGCATAAGACGCCTTGAAAGACTTCATCGCTTCTGTTAAGGCTTTTTCATTATCATCAGACATAGCACCTGTTTCATTGATGCTTTCTAAAACTTTTGGATATTGAGTACGCACATAACTCAAGAACTCGGCTTCAAAAGATAATGCTTTAGAAACAGGAACATCTCCGTATGAACCTTCATTAATAGCCCATAGGGTCAAAGCCATCTCAGCTGTATTTAATGTACTGAACTGCTTTTGCTTCATCAATTCAGTAACTACCTCACCATGCTGCAACTGCTTGCGTGTGGCTTCATCTAAATCAGATGCAAATTGTGAGAAGGCTGCTAGCTCTCGATATTGCGCCAAAGCTAAACGGATGCCTCCGCCTAATTTTTTAATAACTTTAGTCTGGGCAGCGCCACCAACACGGGAGACGGAAATACCTGCATTAATGGCAGGACGGATACCTGAGTTAAACAAATCAGTTTCTAAGAAAATTTGACCATCAGTAATTGAAATTACATTAGTTGGAACGAACGCTGAAACGTCACCGGCTTGAGTCTCAATAATTGGCAGTGCAGTTAAAGAACCTGTTTTACCTTTTACCTCGCCACCAGTTAACTTTTCAACTTCATCAGCATTGATACGGGCAGCGCGTTCCAACAGGCGGCTGTGCAAATAGAACACATCGCCAGGATACGCTTCGCGACCGGGTGGACGACGCAATAATAAAGAAATTTGACGATAAGCTACAGCTTGTTTAGATAAATCATCATATACAATTAAAGCATCTTCTCCTCTATCTCGGAAAAACTCACCCATAGTACAGCCTGCATAAGGCGCAATAAATTGTAATGCCGCAGCTTCAGAAGCCGTTGCCGCAACTACAATTGTATGCTCCATTGCGCCATACTCCTCTAATTTACGAACTACGTTCGCAATAGAAGATGCTTTTTGACCTACTGCTACATAAATGCAAACAACGCCAGTCCCTTTTTGATTGACGATTGCATCCAATGCAACAGCTGTTTTACCCGTCTGACGGTCACCAATAATCAACTCACGCTGCCCTCGACCAATGGGTACCATTGAGTCAATAGCTTTCACGCCTGTCTGCATAGGTTGGTCAACTGATTGACGAGCAATTACACCTGGCGCAATTTTCTCAATAGGTGCTGTCAGTTTTGTATCAATAGGACCTTTACCATCAATTGGATGCCCCAGTGCATTTACTACACGACCCACCAATTCGCGGCCAATCGGCACTTCCAAGATGCGGCCAGTACATTTAACCTCATCTCCTTCTTTGATGTGCTCATATTCACCCAACACAACAGCACCAACCGAATCGCGCTCCAAGTTCATTGCCAGACCAAACGTATTATTCGGAAATTCAAGCATTTCACCTTGCATTACGTCTGACAAGCCATGCACTCGCACAATACCATCAGTAACGGAAATTACCGTACCTCGAGTATGTATCTCTTGCTTTGTGTCTAAGTTTTCGATTTTGGCTTTCAATAATTCGCTGATTTCAGCAGGATTAAGCTGCATGAAAACTCTCCTAATTCGTCATTGCCGTATACAGTTTTTGCAATTTACCCTGTATAGACAGATCCAATACCTGATCATCCACTTCCACCTTAATTCCGGCGATTAAGCTAGGCTCAACATTAAAAACAGCTTCTAACCGGGTATTAAAATGTTGCTCCAAATCTGCTACGATTTTGGCCTTTTGCCCTTCGCTAGCAAATTCAAATGCACTGTAAATGACCGCCTTCTTGGTATTATTACGCGATAAAACTAAATCTTGATATTGAACATAAATTTCAGGTAAAACCAAAAGCCGCTTTTCGTCTGCCACTACATGAACAAAATTACGAAAAGTTTTGTCTCCCGCAACCTGCTCATCAGTAAGCAATTTGAGCAAAAAATCAGCTTTTTCCTTGCTATTAGTTCGGGTATCCTCAATCAGCGCAGCAACACGAGCCTGAGCTACCGACCATGCTAATTCCTTCAACCCACTCAACCAAGATTCAATTTGATGTTTTTCGTTCGCCAGTTCAAATAATGCCTTTGCATAAGGTCTGGCAATAGTTGCGAACTCAGCCATAAGCTACAGCTCCTGCTTCAGGTTAGCAAGCAAATCAGCATGTTTGGCAGCATTAACCTCACTTCGCAAAATGGCTTCAGCACCTTTTACAGCTAAAGCAGCAACTTGCTCACGCAATGCTTCGCGTGCACGGTTAGTTTCCTGCTCTACATCTGATTTTGCTTGAGCCGCGATACGGGCAGCCTCAACAGAAGCCTGATTCTTTGCTTCCTCTACAATTTGCGCCGCACGTTTTTCCGCATTCGCTACCAGTTCGGTAGCCTGATTGCGACCATCGGCCAAGAGTTCTGCAACTTTCTTTTCAGCCTGTTCAAAATCACTCTTCCCGCGTTCAGCCGCAGCCAAACCTTCTGCGATTTTGTCAGCGCGCTCATCAAGCGCCTTAGCAATCGGAGGCCACACATATTTCATTGTGAACCAAACCAAGATAAAAAAGACGATTAACTGCGCAATTAAGGTTGCATTTAAATTCATTACTTAACCTTCGTGTATAGAGTTAATCAAGCAATCTTTCTATTCTGCTCATACAGAATAAGAGTTTCCCTGATTACTTAACAAACGGATTAACGAAGGCGAACAGCAGAGCAATAGCCACACCAATCAAGAATGCCGCATCAATCAGACCTGCAATCAAAAACAGCTTGGTCTGCAGCGGGCCAATCAATTCAGGCTGACGAGCAGAGGATTCCAAATATTTAGAACCAACCATTGCGATACCAATAGAGGCACCCAATGCACCCAATGCCACGATCAAACCGCAAGCAATAGCAATCAAACCCATTTTACACTCCTTAAATAAAACAAAAGTTAAAACTACGACTAAACAACCAAAACTAAAACTTCAAACTTTAGAACATAAAACCTTTAACCATTACATAATGCTTAGTGGGCATCATGTGCCTGACCGATATAAACGAACGCCAATGCCATGAAGATAAAAGCCTGTAAGGTAATAATCAAAATGTGGAATATGGCCCAAGCTGCACCTGCAACGATATGGAACACAAACAAGACGGGATCCATTAAACTGAAATGTCCGCCAGCAGCCCAAGCACCGCCAAGCAAAGCAATTAGCAAAAACACCAGCTCACCTGCATACATATTGCCAAACAACCGCATACCATGAGAAACGGTTTTGGATAGAAATTCCAAAATATTCAGCAAAAAGTTGGCCGGAGCCAAAAACGGACCGAATGGTGCTGTAAACAGCTCATGCACCCATCCTTTGCCACCTTTGATTTTAATGTTGTAATAGATGCAGACACACAAAACACCAATTGCCAAGGCCAACGATGTATTTAAATCAGCGGTTGGAACTACACGCAACAATGCATGATGATCACCAGTAATGCCTTGCCATGTCACAGGAAACAAATCAACCGGCAACAAATCCATGGCATTCATTAGGAAAATCCATACAAAAAGGGTTAAACCCAAAGGAGCAACAGCCTTGCGTGATTCTGCATTATGAATAATGCCTTTGCACATATCATCAACAAATTCATACAACAGCTCGACCGCAGCCTGAAAGCGGCCGGGAACGCCGGAAGTAGCTGTTACAGCCGCCCTGCGCAACAGGAAGCAACCCAAAGCACCTAAAACGACTGCAAAAAATATGGCATCCAAGTTGATATAAGAGAAATCGGCGATATTCTGCAAACCTTGACCTTTCGCCACATCGGACAAACTGGTCAAACTTTGCAGATGGTGCTTGATATAGTCGGCAGCAGTCACGGTTTCACTTGCGCTTGACATGATATTTTGCTTTCCAAAAAATAAAAAAAATCACATGACTGGTGGCTAACAAGCCTAAAAGAAACGGTATAAACCGCAACTCCTGGTGATATAGGGCAAAGAATGCCACCATTAAAACCAGTGCCAGCACTATTCTTAAACCTTCTCCGAAAATAAAAGCATAACCGACATATTGCGGCATACTGCGGAAAATATTTAAGAACAGGACCGTAACAGCAGAAGGTAAAACATAACTCACCCCTCCGGCAGCCGCCGACCATGCGGCAGGCGACCCCGCTATCAACCCGCTCAATGCAACCACCACCAATAACACGGCAAGTTGGAGATAAAGAATTTTTACCATTAGGGCACACAGCAAGAGTCAGGATAGGCCGCACTACTATAATGAATGCCCCGTTTTCCGTCAAGCAAACAGGTTAATTTTCGTGAAATAATTTTATAACCTGCCGATGCAACCGTTATAGAAAGTTACGTTTTCAAACCTCCCATTCGGCTTTGCGGCCATTTTTAACAGTTCTTAGCAAAATGACAAGATGTCTGCCGCATTTAAAGATAATTCGGCCTTCATCTATGCCATTGTTTCATTTTCTGCTTTTTCGACAGGTATTTCCGGTGATTTATTGCTTCAACTCCGGCTCTAATTTGCTGCGTATTCAATCAAACGGCACACCTAACCGTTTTAACAGTGCATCTAAAGTTTCCGGATTGTCAAAATGCAGGACGATTTTACCTTTTCGACCGTTACTGCTTTTGACTTCGGCACTCACGCCCAACTCGGCCGTTAATGTTTCATTCAACCGCCGGATATCGGGATGAACGGTTTTCTCAGTACTGCTTTTTTTTGCCTGTTGCGCCAACTGGCTGCGGCGTTCGACTTCGCGCACCGACCAACCGTTTTTAACCGCTTTCTGAGCCAATTCCAACTGATCAACTACCGGCAGTGTCAGCAATGCGCGGGCATGCCCCATCTCCAAGTGGCGGCGGTACAGTAGCTCCTGAACCGGTTCCGGCAAGGCCAGCAGGCGGAGGGTATTGGAAATCGCACTGCGGCTTTTACCGACGGCTTTGGCAATGGTTTCGTGCGTCAGGCTGAATTCGTCGGCAAGACGTTTCAGGCCGCGTGCTTCTTCAATCGGGTTGAGGTTTTCCCGTTGCAGGTTTTCAATCAAACCCATTGCCAGCGCGGTTTCGTCGCTGATGTTTTTGACGACGACGGGAATCTCGGTCAGCCCGGCCAATTGGCTAGCGCGCCAGCGGCGCTCTCCCGCAATCAGTTCGTATTGCGACAATCCGTGCTCGCGCACGATAACCGGCTGAATAACGCCTTGGGCTTTGATGGATTCCGCCAATTCCTGCAATGCTTCGTCATCCATCTGCACGCGCGGTTGGTAACGTCCGGGCTTGATGTCGCCTACGGCTACCGTGGTTAGTCGTTCGTCTCGGCCGTCTTCTATGCTGCCGGACAAAAGGGAATCGAGGCCGCGTCCGAGGCCGCTCGGTTGTTTTGCCATAATTTTTGCTTCTTTCGGATAATACCGTCCTATTTTAATGGAAAGGCCGTCTGAAAGCAGTTTTATTTTTTCAGACGGCCTCTCTGCTGTTATGATGCCCGATCGGTTTCAAGGCCGAATAAATGTGTTCGTTAAGGGATGATGCGATGCTGGAAGTTTATCTGGTAAGGCACGGCAAAACCGTTTTCAATACCATCGGCCGCCTGCAGGGATGGAGCGATTCGCCGCTGACTGACGAAGGACGGGCTGCGGCTGCGGCTTTGGGATGCAGGATAGGGAAACGGAAAATTGCGTTTGATGCCGCCTTCTCCAGCACCGCGCCCCGTGCCGCGGAAACCGCCGGTCTGATACTGCAACAGGCAGGGCAAGGCGGCTTGGCTGTCCGACAACTGCCCGATTTGCGCGAATATTGCTTCGGCGGCTTTGAAGGTGAGTTTACCCGTGTGCTGCACCAAAAGCTGGCCGAACAAAACGGTTTTCCCGATGCGGCGGCTTTTCAGACGGCCTTCCGCCGTGCGGATCGGCATTTGCTGGCGGAAGCCGTCGCGGAAGCTGATCCTCTGGCTTTGGCGGAAAACGAGGAACGGTTTACTACCCGCATCAGGCGTGCCCTTGAGCAAATCGCCCAGGAAAGTGCGGACTGCCACCGCGTATTGGCAGTGTCGCACGGCATGACGATTACGGCGATTTTGAAAAGCATAGACAGCAAAGCAATTGAATACCGCAGCGTACCCAATGTTTCGGTATCGCGCCTGACTCTTTCAGACGGCCTCTGGCACATAGCAAGCATCGGGGAAACGGAATAAACGGGCATGAATAGGAATCCGATTACAAATGCATGTTTAGAAATTATTTTTCACCCTTTTAAAACCGTCAATAAAAGTTCCCGTTTTGCTTCCGATTGCAAAGAAAAAGTAAAAATAACGGAAAACGGTTATGCGAAGTGAATTTCTACTTGCAGCTTTTGCTTAAAACACATACCATTTAATTCATAATAAATGACTGTTTTCCCTTTGCGAAGGAATTTTTTATGGGTATTTCTAAACACCGTTCGATCAACATCAGCCTACTGCAGGCGCGCGATGCCCTTTCATCATACTTTCGCCCCGTTTTGAACGAGGCGGGCATTACCGACCAACAGTGGCGCATCATCCGCCTGCTGGCGGAAAACGGCACTTTGGATTTTCAGGATTTGGCAGATCAGGCCTGCATACTGCGCCCCAGCCTGACCGGCATTTTGACACGGCTGGAAAAAGCACGCCTGCTGGTGCGGATGAAACCGTCCAACGACCAACGCAGGGTTTTTTTAAAGCTGACAGACGAAGGCGTAGACTTGTACGAAAAAACCTGTTCGGCAATCGATGCCTGCTATGACGACATCGAAAGCAAAATGACGCGCGAAAAAATGGACAAACTGCTCGAGTTGCTTCATGAATTAAGTACATTGAAACAACGTGAATCCGAAGCCGAATAAAAGGCCGGACAAAACCACACCGAAGCGGCAGTGTCGGGTAGAATACCCGCCTGCCGCGTCTTTACGTCCGGCCGTCTGAAACACCCGCACGATACCGTATCCGACAAAACTTATGCCGCACACCCTCCAACTCCCCTTCCGCGACGCCATGGCTGCCTGCGCCTCCGGCGTACACGTCATCACCACCGACGGCACGGCCGGACGCTACGGCATCACCATGACCGCCGTTACCGCCGTTACCGACGAACCGCCCACCGTCATGCTGTGCATCAACCGCCAATCGGCCATCGTGCCCGTTTTATTGGAAAACCGCGCCGTCTGCATCAACGTGCTCGCCGCCGGACAGCAAGACGTGGCCGAACATTTCGCCGGCATGACCAAACTCTCGCCCGAAGAACGTTTCGAATACCACATCTGGCACAGGGGGCGCAACGGCCAGCTTCAAGTAGAAGGCGCGCTGGCACACCTGCACGGCAACCTCACCACACAAAGCGAAGTCGGCACCCACTGGGTATTCATGGTGGAAATCGACGAAATCGCCGTCCACGACGGCAAAACAACCCACGACCCCGCACTGGTTTATTTCAGACGGCGTTTCGGCAGCCTGGCCTGATAGCCGTTACACCGGCACCAAAGGCCGTCTGAAAACACTCGGACAACCAAACGTACCACGACAAAGGAATACTGATGGACACATTAAACGAAATACTCGACTACAACCGAAACTTCGTCGAGTCCGGTGAATACGCCCAATTTTTCAGCAACAAATATCCCGAACGCGGCCTCGCCATCCTTTCCTGCATGGACACCCGCCTGTCCGAACTGCTGCCGCGCGCCCTCGGGCTGAAAAACGGCGATGCCAAACTGATTAAAAACGCCGGCGCGTTAGTCAATCACCCCTGGGGCTCGGTGATGCGCAGCCTGCTGATAGCCGTATTCGAACTGCGGGTAACCGAAATCATGGTCATCGCCCACTACGACTGCGGCATGCGCGGCATGAATCCCGACACATTTTTGAATAAAACCGGCGAATTCGGCATCCCCGAAGACCGCATCACCACCCTGCGCAACGCCGGCATCGGCCTCGACAACTGGCTGACCGGCTTTACCGACGTGGAAGACAGCGTCCGCCACACCGTCGGCATGATACGCCGCCACCCCCTGATGCCCGACTACATCCCCGTACACGGCCTGGTAATCCACCCCACCACAGGCAAGCTCGCCCTCATCGTGAACGGCAAAACCGAATGCGCGGTGAACCCGGCATGAGTACGCGCATCGGCCTTTTCGGCGGCACCTTCGACCCGATACACAAAGGGCACACCCACATCGCCCGCGCATTCGCCGACGAACTCAAACTCGACAGCGTCATCTTCCTCCCCGCAGGCGACCCCTATCACAAAGATGGCACGCAAACCCCTGCCGAACACCGCCTGGCCATGACCGAACTGGCTGCGGCGGCCGACCCCCGCTTTGCCGTCAGCGACTGCGACATCGTGCGCGGCGGTGCCACCTACACCTTCGACACCGTACAGATTTTCCGCCAGCAATTTCCCACGACCGAACTGTGGTGGCTGCTGGGCATGGACAGCCTGCTCAAACTGCACACCTGGAAAAAATGGCAGACACTGGTCCGCCAAACCAACATCGCCGTTGCCAACCGAAACGGCGGCAGCCTCGCACAAGCCCCGCGCGAACTGCACGGCTGGCTGGGCGAAGCACTGCAAAACGGTTCGCTGCACCCGCTCCAAGCCCCGCTGCTCGACATCAGCTCCAGCGACATCAGAGGCCGTCTGAAAAACGGCTTGGATGCGGCGGAAATGCTGGACGGAAACGTTTGGCACTATATCCGCAAACACAAACTCTACGCCGAATAAAAACAGCCGAGGCCGTCTGAAACCCGCAACGCTCGTTTCAGACGGCCTCATTTGCCGACCCTTAGTCAATCACATGGTATATCTCATCCTGTCGCCACTGCTCAGCCTCGCCCTTCTCTCCGGGATGACCGTCTCTCTGGCCAACAAAAACGGCAACGACAAAGAACGCTATGTCATTTTGATGTGGCTGTGTTTTTTGCTTGCCCCTTCTCTTGGCGGACTGGCCGCCTTCCTGCCGCGCGCGACATATTTTGATTTCAGCCTGTTCATCGGCATCACCATCGCATCGTGGCCTTTCGGCTGCCTTCCCGCATCCGTAACCGCCGTGCTGGCCGCCGCCCTCAAACTACACCGCAATCCGCAAGGCGTTGTAACCATGACCTTTATCGGCGGCGTATGCGGCTTATTGTTCGGGATACTGAATGCCGATATTGTCGGCATTCCACTCTCCGGCACCACCCTTGCAGGCGCAATAGCGGCTTTTGCCTTCTCTTGCCTGCTGCCGAAAGAAAGGCCGTCTGAAAACGAACGCAGTGAGTTTCTGCGAAGCTAAAACGAACGCAGCGAATTTCGTTTCTAAGAAGCTCATCCGCCATGTTCGTTTTTAGACGGCCTTGGTTTATACTTCGCTCCTTTATCCGCTTTCCCGCTGGAGGCCGTCTGAAACGGCTTTTGCGGCATCCAAACCATGAACCTACTCTCCCTGCTCGGCAAAGTCGGCAGCATGACCATGCTGTCGCGCATACTCGGCTTTGTCCGCGACATGATTATCGCGCGGGTGTTCGGTGCGGGCGATGCGACCGATGCCTTTTTCACCGCCTTCAAACTGCCCAACCTGCTGCGGCGCATCTTTGCCGAAGGCGCGTTCGCCCAAGCCTTCGTGCCAATACTGGCGGAATACAAGCAAACCAAATCGCCCGAAGCCACGCGCGAATTTGTCCGCTACATCGCGGGGATGCTGACCTTCGTGCTCACCATCGTAACCGCAATCGGCGTGTTGGCCGCACCGTGGATTATTCACGCCACGGCGACCGGTTTTGCCAACAAGCCCGACAAACTCGCACTCTCCGCCGACCTGCTGCGGATAATGTTCCCCTATATTCTGTTGATTTCGCTATCGTCGTTTGTCGGCTCAATACTCAACACCTACCACAAGTTCCAAATCCCCGCCTTCACGCCGGTGCTGCTGAACCTGTCGTTCATCGGTTTCGCCCTGTTCCTCGTGCCCTACTTCGACCCGCCGATTACCGCACTGGCGTGGGCAGTGTTTGTCGGCGGCGTGTTGCAGCTCGTATTCCAACTGCCCTGGCTGGCCAAACAAGGGTTTCTCAACCTACCCAAGCTGGACTTTAAGAATTCGGCGGTAAACCGCGTCATCAAACAAATGACCCCCGCCGTATTCGCCGCCAGCGTGACGCAGATTTCGCTGGTCATCAACACCATCTTCGCGTCCTACCTGCAAAGCGGCAGCATCACATGGATGTATTACGCCGACCGCATGACCGAACTGCCCACCGGCGTGCTCGGCGTCGCGCTCGGCACGATACTGCTGCCCACGCTGTCGAAATACGCCGGCGGCCGCAACCCGCGCGAATTCTCCAAGCTGCTCGACTGGGGACTGCGCCTGTGCTGCCTGCTGGCTGCGCCCGCCGCGCTGGGGCTGGCCATGCTCTCCTTCCCGCTGATTGCCACCATGTTCATGAACAAAGGCTTCACCCTGAACGACGCGGTGATGACGAAAAACGCGCTGATTGCCTGCTCCTTCTGCGTAGTCGGCCAAATTATGATTAAAGTGCTCGCGCCCGCCTTCTACGCCCAACAGAACATCAAAACGCCTGTCAAAGTGGCCGTATTCTCGCTGATTGTGACCCAACTGATGAACATCGCCTTCATCGTGCCGCTGAAACACGTCGGACTGTCGCTGTCGGTCGGACTGGGCGCATGCCTGAACGCCGCGCTGCTGCTCACGCTGCTCCGACTGAAAGGCCTCTACCAACCCGACGCGGGCTGGCGGCGTTTCCTGACCAAACTCGCCATCGCGCTGGCCGTCATGTGCTTCGGCCTGTGGGCGGCGCAATCCTTCATGCCCATGCAGTGGACGGACATCCGCGGCTGGCAGAAGGCTTTGCAACTGGGCTGGCTGGTGCTTCTGGGCATCACGCTGTACTTCACCTCGCTCGCCCTTTTGGGCTTCCGCCCGCGCGACTTCAAACGTTCGGAGGTTTAAACCGGAAGGCCGTCTGAAAATATCCCGCGCGGCGCAAACGTGTTTCAAACAAAGTAAAAAACCGTTCAGCCGCTTTCAGACGGCCTCGGAGGCACGGATAATCAGACTTCCTCCGACTTTCAAACCGCAGTGCCGCACAGGCGGCGATAAAAATCCCGCCCTGCGGGAGCCGTACCGAAAAGGATTTTTGATGAAAACCGCCCTCCGATTTCTAACCGCCGCCGCTTTGATGCTGTCGGCACAGGCCTTCGCACAAACCCCGCCTCCCGGCGTTTACATGACCATGGGTTCGCAGCTTATCGGCATTCTGACCGACGGCAGCTATTGCATGGTCGTCCAAAACGACGTCAAAAACGGCGGCTGGCAGGAAACGCCAAACGGCCTGCAACTGGACGACGGCAAAACCGTCATCGCCGACAACGGCAGCGGCGGCTACACCATCAACGGCAAACCGGCGATGCTGATGAACGGCGGCAACACTGCCGGCATGTGTGCCTCCATCAAGGAACATGCCGAAGAAAAACGGCGCGCCCGATAATCAACCCACAGACAAATCCTCCGGCTTTCCAATACAAAAAGGCCGTCTGAAAACCCTTTTTCCGGTTTTCAGACGGCCTGAGACCTTTGCAAAATTTCTTTTCCTCCAACAACCGAAACCCAAAAACAGGTTTTCGGCTGTTTCCGCCCCCAATCACTCCTTAATTCTACCCAAATACCCCCTTAATCCTCCCCTGATACCCGATAATCAGGCATCCGGGACGCCTTTTAGGCGGCAACAGGCGCACTTAGCCTGTTGGCCGCTTTCAACAGGTTTAAACACATTGCCTTCAGATGGCTTTGCGCACTCACTTTAATCAGTCCGAAATAGGCTGCCCGCGCATAGCGGAATTTACGGTGCAGCGTACCGAAGCTTTGTTCGACCACATAACGGGTCTTCGACAAATATCGGTTACGTTTGGTTTGCGCTTCCGTCAGCGGACGGTTGCGGTGGGCTT
>ERZ772979.354-NODE-354-length-34004-cov-5.441456_pt1 | contig 34004 bp, 26 predicted proteins | sample MGYA00511130_ERZ772979 | MGnify/ENA primary metagenome ERZ772979 (study PRJEB29015, sample SAMEA2738103) | human oral metagenome | biome: human oral; feature: human-associated habitat; material: saliva | place: China | collected 2186 ... | reverse complement strand
TCTTCAATAAAACGAATATTCTGATCTTGAGAACCAAATAATTGAATTAATTGAGGATTATCGCTTAATTCAACACTTGCTTTAAAGGTTTCTTTTTCCAATCAGTTATCCTCCAATCCACACTTATTTATTTAAGTGTGCTTTTACTTGTTCTTTAATGACATTACCGTCTGCTTGCCCTTTAAGAGCTTGCATTACGGCACCCATTAATTTACCGAATTCTTTTTGTGTTGTTGCTCCTACTTGTTCAGCAATTTCGGCAATTTTTGCTTGAACTTCTTCTAATGAAAGTTGCGCTGGTAAGTATTTCTCAACAATCGCTAATTCGCCTTGTGTTTTTTCAACTAATTCTGGGCGATTTGCTTTTTCAAATTCAACAATAGAATCACGACGTTGTTTTGCTTCGCGAGATAAAATTGTCAATTCTTCCTCAGGTGTTAAATCTGATTTTTTGTCAATTTCAGCAGCTTGAATCGCTGTTTTAATCATACGTAATACTGCTAAAGTTTCTTTATCTTTAGCTTTCATCGCTGTTTTGATATCGTTATTAATGGTTTCTTTTAATGACATTATAATCTCTCCATTCTTATAATTTCGTTTGATTGATAAAAAAAGACTGGGACTAATAGCCCCAGCCTGACATAGTCTATGATACACAGAGTTGACTAGAACTTGCGTTTACGAGCTGCCTCTGATTTTTTCTTACGTCTTACACTTGGTTTTTCATAAAACTCACGTTTGCGAGCCTCTTGTAAAGTTCCGGTTTTAGAAACAGTACGTTTGAAGCGACGAAGAGCATCATCAAGTGATTCGTTTTTACGAACAACTGTTTTTGACATATCCTATTCCCTCCCTCCGAGCAATAAAAAGTAACTGTTTTCTTTTGAATAGAATAACCAAACAAACGAAATGTCCTTTTTTTATTATAGGAAAGGTTCCATAAAATGTCAATCAACTTTACTAAGGTTCTTTCAACTTTTTTAGGAAAGCCTTAAACTACGCTTTTGCCGCGCACTTTTCGCAAAGACCAAAAATTTCAAAACGATGTGAATGAATTTCGCATCCTTCTAATTGATCTTTAAAGAAATCCATTGGACACATATCAATCTCTCTTGTGCTACCACATTTTTCGCAAATGAAATGGTGGTGATGTCCATGAGCTTGGCAACGGAATCTAAATAATTTTTCGCCGTTCAATTCTGTTTCTTCTAAAATATTCAATTGTACAAAAGTATATAAATTACGATAAATCGTATCATAACTTAATTGTGGGAATTCAGGCGCAATCAATTCTTGCACTTGCTTTGCTGACAAGTAACGGTTGGCATCATTTAAAATCTCAACAAGTCGTTGGCGTTTATTCGTATGTTTATAACCCGCTTCTTTTAAGATTTCTAACGCTTCTTCTACATGATTATGTGAATGGTCATGATGATGATGTTCTTTATGACCTGAGTGGTCGTGACCACAGCAATGATCGTGTGAATGCATATTACTTCCCTCTTTCTTGTTTTAATAACTCTTCAATCCAGTTTGGATCAAATTTTCCAGAACGAATCATTTCAATTTCTTTTTTGTATGGCGCAATTTGAACTTTATCTTCCACTTTAATCCAAGGTGTTTCGAGAATCTTTGGAAGATGTTTAAATTCAGGAACATTAATAACGTTCATGAGCGCTTCAAATCCGATTTCTCCAAAACCAAAGTTCTCATGTCTATCTTTATGCGCTCCGACTGGATTTTTTGAATCATTTACATGGAGTACTTTAATGCGATCAAGACCGACTGTTTTATCAAAGTGAGTTAATACGCCTGATAAATCATGTTTAATATCGTACCCTGCATCGTGAACGTGGCATGTATCAAACGTTACGGATAAATGTTCATTGTGCGTCACTCCGTCGATAATACGTGCTAATTCTTCGAATGTACGAGCTAGCTCTGTTCCTTTTCCAGCCATTGTTTCTAATGCGATTTGAACTTTTTGGTCTTTCGTTAGAACTTGGTTTAATCCGTAGATGATTTGGTTTATTCCTACATCAACACCAGCCCCTACGTGAGAACCTGGATGAAGAACAACTTGTGTAGCACCAACCGCCTCTGCACGTTTCAATTCTTCTCTTAAAAATTCGATTGCAAAATCAATATAGCCTTCTTTTGTAGTGTTAGCTAAGTTAATAATATAAGGCGCATGGACAACAACTTCTTCAATGCCATGTTCTTTCATGTACTGTTTCCCAGCTTCAACATTTAACTCTTCAATTGGTTTTCTTCTTGTGTTTTGCGGAGCACCTGTATAGACCATCATGACATTTGCGTTATAACTTGCTGCTTCCTTTGCTGAATTCAAGAGCATTTCTTTTCCGCTCATCGAAACGTGAGACCCAATTAACATAATCATCCTCCAAATATTTCATTATTCTCTATTATTTTACTAAAATAATTCTTCTGCAATCAAGCTGTAAGCTATTTTTTATACACAAATAGCGCTTTTATTGGTATAATAAGGAAGAAATATACAAATAAAAAGGAGCCCTTATGGATTCATTACTGAAATTCTTTAAGAAGAAAAATATACAGCAACTGCTGGGCTTTCTTGTTTCTCTTCTACTTCTGTGGATTATCGCCTATCCATTAGTAAGTGAAAGTTCAACAATAAAACCGCAAGCAAATACGCACCAAGCAAATACAGATACGAATAGTGGCAATACGGCTACTCAAACATCTACAGTAGTTAAAAATAAAATTGTAGAATTCGCAGTCAATACAAGCGATAAGGCGTTAAAGGTATACCATACGATGGACGCTAAAGGCATTCCAGTTGGGGAAATTACGAAAAACCAATACTTGCTGGCCTTGCATAAACTCGACAACGGTTGGATTCAAGTTCAATATGACGATCAAGTGGCCTATATCGAGGATAAAGATATCCTTCTTACTACGATGATGAAAGGATATGCTTCTGGCGGATTGAAATTACGCGAAACACAAGATGAAAATTCGAAAGTTCTCTTAACAATTCCTAACGGCGAACTCTTCTACCTCATTGAAGAATTGAACGATAAAGTCTTAAAAGTTCGTTACTTTGATAAAGAAGGTTATGTGGATAGCGACTCTACAAACTACGCGATTGAATTGATTCAAGAAATTCTCAACAAACAAGCTAGTCTTCCAACAACCATTGACTCTAACAAAATGTTTGTTACAAAACTAAAAGAAACACCTATTTACTCAGCTTCCAACGTCACTTCCGAATTAATCGGTACAGTAGATAAAGGAACACAATTTGTGTATGAAGACCGCGAAGGCGATTTCTATAAAGTATCTGTTGGTAATGGAAAATACGGTTATATTCCTTACTGGCTAGTGACTACAAACTTTGCCGGAATCGAAACGGATGAAACGATTCCTCAAGGGATTAAGAATGCAACAATTGTCATCGATCCAGGGCACGGTGGTGAAGATCCAGGTGCTGTTGTGAACTTCAGTGAAAAACACGAAGCAGACCATACATTAACAACTGCTCTACTTGTGAAGAAAGAACTCGAAGCAATGGGAGCAAAAGTTATCTTAACTAGAACAAGCGACACTTCTGTTTCACTTGCTGAACGTGCTGAAATTAGCAATAAAAATAATGCAAATGCATTTATTAGTATTCACTTCGACTCTTCTGAAGATGATAGCGCAAGCGGAACAACAGCCTACTACTACAGTGATAAGAGCGAAAGTCTCAGTCAGACAGTGAATAAATACTTATCTCGAAATCTTCCATTGAAAAACCAAGGAAGCAGATTCCAAAACTTCATGGTACTTCGTGATAATGCTCGTCCATCGATTCTTTTAGAACTTGGATATTTAAATAACCAAGGCGATAACAAGGTGATTTCTTCTGAAGAATATCAACAAAACATCGCAAAAAGTATTGCAAACGCGCTTAAAGAATACTTCCAATAAAACAACAAAAAGCGATGCTACTCCAAACGGAATAGCATCGCTTCTTTTTATCTTAAAATAAATCGTCAATCTCTTGACTTGCTGTTTCTACTGGAGTTGTATAGTTTGCAGTAATTTCTTCAATCACTGTCCCCTCTACAGACTCTTTAATTAACCCTTCCACATCAAGACGTGCTTCATATTGGCGAGCTTTTTCGAGTTTTGGTTTTGTCTTTGGACTAGGCGGCGCAAACACCGTACAACAATCCTCGAACGGTTGAATCGATAACTCGAATGTATCAATTTCTTCAGCTACTTTAATAATATCGAGTTTATCCATTGTAGCTACTGGACGAATAATCGGTGTATTTGTAACATCATTAATCGCCACCATGCTATCTAATGTTTGAGAAGCCACTTGCCCCACTGATTCCCCATTGGCAATCGCAAGAGCACGTGCATTTTCTCTTAGTTGATCCGTAATACGAAGCATTAAACGACGCATAATTGTCATTAAATACGCTTCCGGCACACTCTTCTTGATTTCCTCTTGAATTCTTGAAAAAGGTACCGTTAAGAATTGAATACTTCCACCAAAACGAGCAATTTTAGCTGCTAAGAGTTTTGTTTTCTCTAATGCTTGTGGGCTCGTATACGGTGGGCTTGCAAAGTGCACGCATTGAATTTCCATTCCACGTTTCATCGCAAGATATCCGGCTACTGGTGAATCAATCCCACCAGATAGCATCAGCATCACACGACCACTTGTACCAACAGGAAGTCCTCCTGCTCCTTGGATTGTCTTCAGACTCACCATTAAGTGTTCACGGCGCACATCAATACGTACCGTAATATCTGGTTGTTTTAATTGAACCTTGATGTCTGGAAAAGCTTCTAGAACAGCATCCCCTAAAAACAAGTTGATTTGATTCGTATCCATCTCGAATGTATGATCCGAGCGTCTTGTCATAATCTTAAATGTTTTTCCTTCAAGGTCTTCTTGGCTTAATAAGTCGAGAACAACTTTTTTAGCCACTTCCATATCTTTTTCAACAATATATACTGGCGAAATAGATTGAATCCCAAAAATTGGTTTTACCTTTTCGATGACTGCTTCTTCAGGTGCTTCATGTAAATCTAAATACATAAAGTCATAATCAGGAATCACCTTTACCTGAGGAAAGTCTACTAAGGCTTTTTTTATATTTGACGCTAATTTTTGAGTGAACATTTTTTTGTTTCTACCCTTTGTAGAAAGTTCACCATAGCGAATCAAAATTCTAGTTTTCAACGATTTCCTCCTTTTATTTTAAAAACGAAAATTGTTTCATTAACTGATGCAGAACCTTGATAAACTGTTCTACTTCTTCTTTTGTATTGTCGTTTGAGAAGCTTACACGAACAGCTCCTGCCGCCCATTCAGTTGGCACATCCATCGCGTAAAGCGTACTAGATGAATCTGCTTTTTTACTTGAACAAGCTGAAGTCGTAGAAATATAAATGCCGTGATTTTCAAAAGCATGAACAACGACCTCTCCACGAACGCCTTTAATGGCAAAGCATAATACATGAGACGCTCCATCTTCAGGCGAGAAGATGCGAATTTCAGGTTTTGTTGCTAACTCTTTCCATAATTGACTACGAAGTTCTCCCGTAACTGACTCTTCTTCTAAAGCCATTCGCAGAGCTTTTGTTGTAGCTACAATTCCTGGAAGGTTTTCCGTTGTACTACGTTCCCCTTTTTCTTGTCCGCCACCTGTTAAGAGCGCTTGAATCTTACGTCCAAATTTCTTATACATAATCCCAACGCCTCGTGGTCCATGGAATTTATGCGCAGAAAGGCTCAATAAGTCAATACGCCCAATAGATAATAACTGGCTTGCGCGTTCTACTGCTTGCACACAGTCCACATGAAAATGAATCGATGGATATTCCTCTAGTACTTTGGCAATCTCAGCAATTGGTTGAACTGCTCCAACTTCATTATTAACAGCCATCACACTTACTAGAATCGTATCTTTACGAAGGCTCTCTTTTAATTGGTCTATACTTACAATCCCTTTAGAATCGACATCTAAGTACGTCACTTCAAACCCGAAGCGTTCTAATTGCTTACATGTCTGAATGACTGAAGGATGTTCAATCTTTGTCGTAATGATATGCTTCCCAAATACAGATTTTTCTAGAGCTGTTCCTTTAATCGCCCAGTTATTCGATTCAGTTCCGCCTGAGGTGAAGAAAATCTCCTCAGGTTGAACTGATAATAAACTAGCTACTTGTGCTCTAGCTTTGGTCAACACTTGGTAAGCATCGACTCCTAATTGGTGTAAGCTCGATGGATTTCCGAAGAACTTTTGGCTAACTTGAACATAGCTCGTTAATGCATCATCATAAATTTTCGTTGTTGCTGCATTATCAAAATAAATCATTCTACTATCCTTTCAAATTCCATTAGTTCGCAACGATGTTTACTAAACGTCCTGGAACAGCAATCACTTTACGGATTGTTTTTCCTTCGATGGCAGATTTCACTGAATCATGCTCTTTTGCAAGTGCTTCAAGAGCTGCAGCATCTGCGTTTGTTGGAACCATTACGCGTGCTTTAATTTTCCCATTGACTTGGAAAATCACTTCTACTTCGTCTTCTACTAATTTAGATTCATCGTAAGTTGGCCATGGTTCATAGCTAATTGATTCTGTGAATCCGAATTTACTCCAGATTTCTTCAGCCATATGTGGTGCTAATGGCGCAATCAATTGTACAAGACCTTTCATGTAATCGAATGGCAATGCGTCTGCTTTATAAGCTTCGTTAACGAAAATCATCATTTGAGAGATTGCAGTATTGAAATGCAACTCTTCGAAGTCTTCTGTCACTTTCTTCACTGTTTGATGGTACACTTTATCCAATTTACCATCGTTTAGTTTTGTGATACGGTCACGCATTTTACCATTATCATCAATCATCAATCTCCAGAAGCGGTCTAGGAACTTACGGCTACCCTCAAGTCCTTTTTCACTCCAAGCAATCGATGCATCAAGAGGTCCCATGAACATTTCATAAACACGTAATGTATCCGCACCATATTCACGAACCACATCATCAGGGTTTACAACATTCCCTTTAGATTTAGACATTTTCTCATTACCTTCACCAAGAATCATTCCTTGGTTAAATAGTTTTTGGAACGGTTCTTTGTTTGGAACAACTCCTAAATCGTATAACACTTTATACCAGAAACGAGCATATAGTAAGTGAAGAACGGCATGCTCTGCACCACCAATATATAAATCAACTGGTAACCATTGTTTTACTTTCTCAGGATCTGCAAGTCTTTCTTTGTTATGTGGATCAACATAACGTACAAAGTACCATGAGCTTCCTGCCCATTGTGGCATTGTATTTGTTTCACGACGACCCTTCTTACCTGTTACAGGGTCTGTGACATAAAGCCAGTCTTCAATTGCAGCCAGTGGAGATTCCCCAGTACCACTAGGACGAATTTTATCTGTTTTAGGCAATACTAATGGCAATTCAGATTCAGGAACAGTTGTCATAGTACCGTCTTCCCAATGAATCACTGGAATTGGTTCACCCCAATAACGTTGGCGTGAGAACAACCAGTCGCGTAGACGATAGCTTACTTTAGCTGCTCCTACGCCATGTTCTTCTAGCCATTCATTCATTTTTGCAATCGCATCAGCTTTATTCAATCCATCTAGGAAATCTGAATGAATATGCACACCGTCACCAGTGTATGCTTCTTCTTCAACGTTTCCGCCTTCGATGACTGGAATAATGTCTAATCCAAATACTTTAGCAAATTCGTAGTCGCGTTCATCGTGAGCTGGAACAGCCATAATTGCACCTGTACCATAAGTACTTAATACATAGTCTGCAATCCAGATTGGAATTTCTTTTCCGTTCACTGGGTTAATCGCATATGCTCCAGTGAATACCCCAGTTTTTTCTTTAGAAAGTTCTGTACGTTCTAAGTCAGATTTTGTAGAAACAGCAGCAATATAAGCATCTACTGCTTCTTTTTGTTCAGGAGTGACAATCTTTTGAACTAATTCATGTTCTGGCGCTAATACATTGTAAGTCGCTCCAAATAATGTATCCGGACGTGTTGTGAAGACTTCGAAGCTTTCATCTGTTCCTTTAACGTTGAAACGAACTTGAGCCCCTTCTGAGCGACCAATCCAGTTACGTTGCATATCTTTAATGCTTTCTGGCCAATCTAGATCATCCAAATCTTCTAATAGACGATCCGCATAAGCTGTGATTTTAAGCATCCATTGTTTCATTGGTTTACGGTAAACAGGATGTCCTCCACGTTCACTCTTACCATCGATTACTTCTTCGTTAGCAAGTACTGTTCCAAGAGCTGGACACCAGTTCACTGGAATTTCAGCTTCATATGCAAGTCCCATTTCCACTAGTTTAGTGAAAATCCATTGAGTCCATTTATAGTATTCTGGATCCGTTGTATTAATTTCACGATTCCAGTCATAGCTGAACCCTAATTCATTAATTTGACGTTTGAAGTTCGCAACGTTTACTTTTGTGAATTCTGCTGGGTCATTTCCTGTATCAAGAGCGTATTGTTCTGCAGGGAGTCCAAATGCATCCCATCCCATTGGGTGAAGTACATTGTATCCTTGTGCACGTTTCATACGAGAAATGGCATCTGTTGCTGTATAACCTTCTGGGTGTCCTACGTGAAGTCCTTGTCCTGAAGGATAAGGGAACATATCTAACGCGTAGAAGTTTTTCTTAGAAGGATCTTCTGTTGTTTTGAACGTATGATGTTCTTTCCAATATTTTTGCCATTTTGGCTCGATTTCTAGATGATTAAATGTCATCTGATTCACTCCTTTCAAAATAAAAAACGCCCCACCTGTCATTGACAGATAGGACGCAATACGTGTTACCACCTAATAATTTTACTCATCTTACCTGTAACGCTGGCGAGGCGGAAACTCTTACTATTAGTTCAGAGTTCAGCTAAAAGGCGAGTTCAGTTTATTGAAATGATGCATTTTCACCAGCCATGCACTCTCTACGTCTATCAAAGAAACTTACTATTCCTCTATCTGCTTTTGTGAGTATTATTCTAGCAGATTATTTAGAAACTTTCAACACTTGACCAACTCGGATAGTATTTGAAGTTAAGCCGTTTAAAGCTCTTAATTCAGATAATGTTAATCCGTTATTCTTAGCGATACGGAATAAAGTATCACCAGCTTGAACAGTGTGAGTTGATGCACCTGTTGAATAGCTTACTGTTTTAGCTGAAGTTGTAGTTGTTGTTTTTGCTGATCCAGATACCGCTAATTGTTGACCAGGACGGATTGTGCTTGTTTCTGACAAACCGTTGATTGATAACAATGTTGTTAATGAAATACCGTGGTTGTAAGCAATACGGTATAAAGTATCTCCTGCTTTAACAGTATAAGTACCGTTACCAGATGTTGACCCAGCTGATTGGTAGCTTACTTGTGTAGCAGTTGCTTGGCTAGCATTTCCTGAAACAGATAATGTTTGGCCAGGACGGATTACTGAAGATTGTGATAATCCATTGATGCTTAATAATGTATTTAAGCTCATGCCTGAACGACGAGCAATACTGTATAATGTATCACCTGCTTGAACTGTATATGTTCCAGAAGTTGATGTTGAAGTCGCTGTTGTTTTAGATGGTGTGTATCCAGCAGATACTGTACGTCCATCTGATTGACCAACTGTTAAGCTTTGTCCAGGGAAAATCACTGATGATTGTGATAATCCGTTGATGCTTAATAATGTGTTTAAGCTCATTCCTGAACGGCGTGCAATACTGTATAAAGTATCACCTGGTTGAACAATGTAGTTACCTCCACTTGTACGAGTTGAAGCAGTATTTGTTTTAACAACTGTTGATGCAGATTCGCCACCTACAACACGTAAAGTTTGACCTGGTTGGATTACGCTTGAAGTAGAAATTCCATTTGCTGAAACTAATTGAGATAAACTCATACCGAATTTACGGCTAATTCCATATAATGTATCTCCTGCTTTAACTGTGTAGTATCCATTTGCAGTTGCTTTAGCAGTATTTAAAACTGATTTTGTGCTTACTGTTGTAGCTACTGTAGAGTTTGTTTGTTTTGATGGTGTGCCTAAAGATAATGATTGACCAGGACGAATCACTGATGAAGTTGATAAACCATTCACAGTTAATAATTGGTCCACACTTACACCAGCTTTACGGCTGATACCGTATAAGGTATCACCTGCTTGAACTGTATATTGTCCGCCAGCAGAAGAAGTTCTTTCTTCAATACCAGCAGCAATCGCAGTTGCAGTACCATTATCATATTTTGTTAATCCGTATTGTTCGATAATACGGTTTAATTTTGCGTAATATGCAGTATCTGTTGCATAACGTCCTGTTAAGTAACGTGTAGCATCTTGATAGCTGTTTGTGCGGCTCTTCCATGCACCTGAATAGAACAGTGGAGCACCTTTAATACCATTGATGATTTTATCTACATAGTCATCCATAGATTCTTTGTAAGAAGGATATTTTCTGAAGTTATCGTAAATACCATAGTATTTTTGCGCTCCAGCATCTTCTAATGTATACATGTTTACAGATTGACCGTTGTAGTTCCCTTTCACACCAAATAAGTTGTGGTTTGGTTCAGCAGATAACGCACTAGTTCCCCATGCAGATTCTAACGCTGCCTGTGCGATCATTACTGAAGTATATACATCTTTTCCTTCTGTAGCTTGTTGAGCTGCAGGAATAATTTTATTTAAGAATTGTTGCGCTGGTGATTGTACTTGATTTGAAGTTACTGTATATGCATGTGATTTTGGCGCAAGTACTAATCCCGCTACTGTCGTCGCTCCAACAACTGCAACTGTCTTTTGTAAGTTTTTATTTGCAGCCTTTAAAGCTTTCATTTGTTTTTCCTTTTTCAAACGTAAATATCTTTCGTGTTTTGTTTCTGTCATCCTTTTTTCCTCCATCTAAAAACTAATTCGTTATTCATTATAGTAGGATAAATTCTTTTGTGTAGGGGAACGTTGCACGAACACGCAAATCGTCGTATACTCTTAATATCCGTAAAAATTATGTAACAAAATGTAAAATTTTAGTTAAGAGGTGCTTATTTTGAAGAATGCACAGCAATTTAGTCACGAAATGATTCTCTCTGTAAATTTAGAAGATGGGATCTTTATCGATGCAACCGCAGGAAATGGACACGATACACTTTTCATGGCACAACATATAGAAAAAGGATCAAAAATTTTGGCTTTCGATATTCAAGAGAAAGCTATTTTACAAACAAGACAATTATTACAAAACCATGACTTTGAGCATAAAGTGACCTTTATTTTGGACTCTCACGCTCAAATTTCGAACTATTTAGACGATCAAGATTTGGTTCGATTAGCGATTTTTAATCTTGGTTATTTACCAGGAAGTGATAAAAAAATCATCACAACTCCCTCTTCTACTCTAGAAGCCATCCAAATTTTACTAGATCGATTAGAGAAAAAAGGGAAAATAATCATCGTTTCCTACTATGGGCATGATGGTGGAATCGAAGAAAAGAATTCTGTAGAAGAACTCCTCACGACTCTCCCGCAGAAGGAATGGTCTGTATTAAAATATCAATTCATCAATCAAATCAACTGCCCACCAATTTGTTATGTCATAGAAAAAAAGTAGAAAATTATCATATATGATAATTTTCTACTTAAAACAAAATCCAACCTCTTTTTAGAGGTTGGATTTCTTCATTATATTAAGCAAAATAAGCTTTTAACTCTTCTACTTTATTCAGTTGTTCCCATGGAAGTTCAATATCTGTTCTACCGAAATGTCCATAAGCGGCTGTTTGTTGGTAGATTGGTCTACGTAAGTTTAATGTTTCGATAATTCCTTTTGGAGTTAAACGGAACTCTTTACGAATCACTTCGATAATTTTTTCTTCTGGTACATGGTTTGTTCCAAATGTATCTACAGCGATGGAAACTGGTTGTGCTACCCCAATGGCATACGCTAATTGAATTTCACACTTATCAGCAAGACCGGCTGCTACAACATTTTTAGCAATGTAACGAGCTGCATAACTTGCAGAACGGTCAACTTTTGTAGAGTCTTTACCAGAGAAAGCTCCACCACCATGACGTGCATATCCACCATAAGTATCAACAATGATTTTACGTCCTGTTAAACCAGAGTCTCCTACAGGTCCACCGATAACGAATTTACCAGTTGGATTAATAAAGTAACGAGTTTCGTCGTCTAATAACTCAGCCGGTACGACTGGTTTTACAACATACTCTAATACATCTTTTCTGATTTGCTCTTGAGAAATTTCTTCATCATGTTGTGTACTTACAACGATAGTGTCGATACGTTTTACTTGGTGTTCAGGTGTGTATTCAATTGTCACTTGAACTTTACCATCTGGTCCTAAGTAATCTAATTGTTTTTCTTTACGAACTTTTGCAAGTTGGTAAGCTAACTTATGACTTAAGTCGATTGGTAGTGGCATATAGGATTCAGTTTCGTTTGTTGCGTAACCAAACATTAATCCTTGGTCTCCTGCCCCAAACTCTTCTGATTGTCCACGAGTTTCTAATGCATCGTCAACCCCCATTGCGATATCTGGTGATTGTTTATCAAGTGAAACTAATACAGCAACTGAATCTGCATCATATCCATATTTACGGTCTGTATAACCGATTTTACGAATTGTATCACGAGCTACTTGTTGATAATCGACAACAGCACTTGTTGTGATTTCTCCTACTAGTACGACTAAACCAGTGTTTACTACTGTCTCACAGGCTACACGCGCTGTTGGATCTAGAGCAAGAATGGCATCTAAAATACCATCACTAATTTGGTCTGCGATTTTATCGGGATGTCCTTCTGTTACGGATTCCGATGTAAATAAAATTTTTTCCATTTCTTTTTCCCCCATTCAATTCCGGTTACAAGGCATCTACACATTGTGTATCCTTTCGGGAATATCATTTTTAACTTTCTCATTATAGCATTTATTGTAAAAAAAGATAGCAAAAACTACTATTATATGAACATTTTTTTCAAACATAAGAAAAAAGCCTAAGTTCAAGGACTTAGACTTTCTTCAAGAGGATTTTATTCTATTATTTTACTTCTTTACGAACAATTGCGTATGCGCCAACTAATAACACACTTGCGATTACAACTAGAAGATTGTAGTTTGTTGTACCTGTATTTGGTAATTCAGGTTTTTCTTCTGTAGTTGTTGTATTTTCAGTTGTCACTACTGTACTTGGTCCTTCTGTTGTTGTAACAGTTGTAGGAGCTTCTGTAGTAGTTGTCACTGTTGTTGGAGCTTCCGTTGTTGTTGTAACAGTCGTTGGAGCTTCTGTTGTTGTTGTGACTGTTGTTGGAGCTTCTGTCGTTGTTGTAGCTGTCGTAGGAGCTTCCGTTGTTGTTGTTGACGTTGTAGTAGTCGTCGTTGTTGTAGTTGTTGTAGTCGTTGTTGTCTCTTCTTTTGGATTCACAATTGTTTTTGTTACAGCTTGATCAGTTCCAAAGTCTTCAACATTAACAACAGTGTCAGCATCTTTAATAACGAATCCTGCAGGAGCTTCTGTTTCTGTCAAGATATATTTATCTTTTAACAACGCGTTAACAGTAATATTACCATTTTCATCAGTTTCGTATTCACCAATTACTTGATTGTTTGCTTCACGTACTACTTTAAATTTAGCGCCTTTAATCGGTTGGTTAGCATCATCTACTTTATGAATGTTGATTGTAAATACATAACCGATACCAGCACCACCTGCAATTTGTACTGCAGCAGCATTCGTAATTTCTTTAATAACAACACCTTTACCTTTTAATGTAGCGTCATTATTTAATAATTCACCATCTACTGGTTGATAATTTAAATGAACGTCATACGCAATACGGTATTGATCCGCTTCTGTAATATCACCTAATTCAATCATGAAAGATTGTCCATCATCAGCGATTGTAATTTTATGTTGGTCCGTAACGTCGACACGATCAGAGAATTGCCACTCTCCATCTACAAATGCAAACTTACCTTTGATAATTCTAATAGAATCTTTTACATAGCTAGCATTTGTAAATTTCAAATGATCTTCCAATGTTACTTCTTTAATATTTTGACGGTTACGGTTAATTGAAATTGTATAAGAAACTGTCTTATAGTCCGTATTGTTTACCCAGCTTGTTTTTGTTAAAGTTCTTGGGTCCCCATCACCAATTCCTTTAAAGGTTACTTTACCAGCAACTTTTGTTACACCATTGACTGTCACAACAACAGGAATTTCACCTTGTTGTGGATGTTTCTTAAAGTCAATACGTGCATAGAAGAAGAACGAACCATTAGTATCAGAATGTTTTTCCACATAGTCTGTATAAGTTAATGTTAATTTTTTGTTTTCAGCATCTACAGTAGCATGAGCGATAATTTCATTTGTGTTAATATCGCGAATCTCAAAACTACTAGATGTAATAACTAATGCGTCTGGCACAGTAATCGTTGTTTGGTCACCAGCTTTAACATTTTTACCTGCTAAATCATATGTTGCATTAATACGGAAGGTAGCCCATTGTGCTAAATCCCAATTTAAATCTCCACCTTCGTTATTTGTTACATTAACAATCGTAATGGTATCTGCAAATTTACCAGTTACCGAAACTGCAGGTTTAGTTTCTTCAGCAGATGCATTCTGAGAAGCTAATGTAAAAAGTGCTGTTAATAAAAATAGTAAGAACGAAAAAATCCCCAATTTTTTCCCGTTTTTGTTCATCGTGCTTTCCTCATTTCTTATTAAATTGATGGTAAAAATTACCTCTCCCGTTCATTTTATCACATTTAATTCCTAATTAATACCTTAAAGGTGAAATTCACCGCGTTTTTTTCATCTTTTTTTCAAAGAATCTTTCCCAAAATGCTCAGAAGTCTTGAAAAATAAAGCGTTTTAGTGGTTTGTTTCCTTTAAACTAATTAAAAAATACACAATCATTTCCATCCTAAAAGCCCTTAAACAACGCCCAACCTTGACAAGAACTCCATTATTACCTATCATTAAGCTATACTTAAGAATGAGGTATTATTATGAATAATGAATCGCAGACGATATCAATCGAAAGCATTCTTCACCAAGCAACTACCCCGTGGTTGAGCTTTGTTTTAGCACCGCTTGGTTATTGCTTTATCGGTTTGATTCTTGCATTAAGACAACAGCAATTTCAATTTTTGCATTTTGTCGTTTTATTTTTATTTTTTGTAGCTATTTACTTACAAGAAAATTCATATCGCAAACTAGCACTTCATCCAGAGAAAAAGAAATGGCCAGTCATTGCATTAACGAATGTTATTCTCTTTGCCATTCTCTTCTATTTCTACCAAACAGTCGCTATTAGAGTGGTTCTACTACTCTTTGCCATTGTGTTATTCAATCATACGAATCTGTTTGAAGTGAAGGTAAATGAAGTTTCATATATTTATCACCTGCTACTAAATGGGATTGCTAAATACTATATCGCAAATTTCGTTACAGTATATGTACTAAGCGGTAATGTAACTTCTGCTATTAGCGCTCAACTCTTCCAATATGTTTTATTTGGACTGTATGTGTCTCATATCAAAACAAAACTCACAGAGCGAAAAGAAGGCAAAAGACATTTCGGCCCAGCAGCTGCTATCTTTAATGTATTTGTCAGTCTGTCATGGCTAGTAGGAACAGTCGTTTACTACTTATGGTATTTGAATCATTTCAATATTTTGGGAATCATTTTATTCTCATTATCATTATTAATTCCGATTCTTTACCAAATCCACTTTAGAAAACAGTACACAGTGAATCGTTTAATTACATACCTGCATTGGTATTTAGTTGTAATGTCTGTTTTATATGGATTCTTTATCGCAATTTAAATCAAAAAAATGGTTGGACAATTGTCCAACCATTTTTTGTTTATACTTCTTTTTGACCATACGCGCAAATATCGAGTAATGGGCAACTTGCACATTTCGGTTTTCTAGCAGTACAGTGATATCTTCCAAAGAAAATCATCCAATGATGGGCTTTCCCCCATAATTCTTTTGGTAACTTTTTACAAAGTGTCTCTTCTACTTCTAGAACTGATGCTGATTGCTTAACCATTTGGAGTCGTTTAGAAATACGTTCTACGTGAGTATCTACTGCAAATGCAGGCAATCCAAACGCGACGCTTAACACGACATTCGCTGTCTTTCGTCCAACTCCTGCTAGTTGCACCAACTCTTCTCTTGTTCGTGGGACCTCTCCGTTAAATCGTTCAACCAGTTGCTGTGCGCAAAGACGAATATTCTTTGCCTTATTTCTGTAAAGACCTAAGGATTGAATACACTCAATCACCACTTCTTCTTCACTATTCGCTAAGGCATGCGCATTTGGATAAATCGCAAACAATTTTGGAGTAACTTTATTCACACCTTTATCGGTTGCTTGCGCGCTTAAAATAGTTGCAATCAGCAATTGAAACGGCGTCTGGTGGTCCAGTTCGCAATGCGCATCTGGAAATAGTTTTTGCATTTCGAGTACTGCTTGTAATGTTTTTGCTTTTGATAACATCTTATCTTTTCACCCAATTCACTAATGGAACTGATTGACTAGCAGTTTCATTTGGTTTTACGTCTACTTGTGCATTCTTCGTGCGAGTTTCAGACGCTGCTAATTGTTGCGCAGATTGAATCCCTTTGTTCTTCCACGCCAGTAAAATACGGTCAATATATTTCACATTATGCGCTTGATTTAAGACGGCTTCTTTTAAAGCTGCTACGATTAATTCCTGTGGATACTTGTCGTTATGAATCCATCCAGAAATCATCTCAATTTCAAATCCGCTTAACTGACGATTAAACTCTTGCTCAATTAATGTCAACACATTGACATCTTTTTGCGACATTTTTTCAACACTAAAAGAGTTTTGCTTAAATAACACTTCTAGTTGACGAAGAAGTGGCTTAAAGCTATAGTAATCCACTTTTTTGCCGTCTTGTGCTTCGCGCTGTTTAATCTCTAACACTTGTCGATCCATTAAATGTTGAATAATGCTAAATAATTGTCTTTCGTCGACTCCAAATTGTTGACAGGTTTCTCGAATATTTAACACAAATGATTCTTCTGGATGTCGTTGCATTAACCATGCAATTAATAAGCATTCATCTGCAGTCAATTGCAATTTTCGATAATTTTGAAGTAATGCATTTGGAACAGGCGTGCTACCACTATAAATCCAATGTTCTTGGAATGTTAATGCCATTTTTTGACCTCCCTCTTTTAAAAAAGAGCCAACGACATAGGTCAGCGGCTCTTTCATATTCTTTTTATTATGGGTAAATACGATTTAATAAACGTGGGAATGGAATTGCTTCACGAATATGTTTCGTACCGGCTACAAATGTTACCATACGTTCTAAACCAAGACCGAATCCTGAGTGATGAACTGAACCATATTTACGTAAATCTAGGTAGAATGCATAGTCATCTGGATTTAATCCATTTGATTTAATTCTGTCTAACAATTTATCGTAGTCCGTTTCACGCTCACTACCCCCGATAACTTCACCATATCCTTCTGGAGCAAGTAAGTCCGCACATAGTACACGACTTTCATTTCCAGGAACTGGTTTCATGTAGAAAGCTTTAATTTCAGTTGGATAGTTGATTACGAATGTTGGCACTCCAAAGTGGTTTGAAATCCAAGTTTCGTGTGGTGAACCGAAGTCATCACCATGTTCTAAGTGTTCGTAGTCAGTATCTTCATCGTTTTCATGCGCTTGTAATAAGTCAATAGCTTCATCGTATGTGATACGTTTGAACGGTTCGCTAATATATTTCTTCAATAATTCAGTATCACGTTCAAGAGTTTCTAACGCATGTGGTGCACGGTCTAATACGCCTTGAATTAACGCTTTAACGTATGCTTCTTGTAAGTCTAATGACTCGTCATGTGTTAAGTATAAATACTCAGCATCCATCATCCAGAACTCTGTTAAGTGACGACGAGTTTTAGATTTTTCTGCACGGAATACAGGCCCAAAGTCGAATACACGACCAAATGCCATTGCTCCAGCTTCCAAGTATAATTGACCAGATTGTGTTAAGTACGCTGGATCTCCGAAGTAATCTGTTTCGAATAATTCAGTTGAATCTTCAGCCGCATTTCCAGAAAGAATTGGGCTATCGAATTTAATGAATCCATTTTTATCAAAGAACTCGTATGATGCGTAAATGATCGCGTTACGAATTTCCATAATGGCATGTTGTTTTGTTGAACGTAACCATAAATGACGGTGGTCCATTAAGAAGTCAGTACCATGCTCTTTTGGAGTGATTGGATATTCATGACTCTCACCGATTAATTCGATGTCTTTTACTAATAATTCATAGCCTAATTTAGAACGAGTGTCTTCTTGAACAACACCTGTTACAAATACAGAACTTTCTTGAGTTAATCCTTTTGCTAATTCAAAAGTTTCTTCGCTTACGTCTGCTTTTACTACAATTCCTTGGAAATAAGCTTTTCCATCACGTAATTGTAAGAACGCGATTTTACCGCTAGAACGTTTGTTAGTTACCCAAGCGCCAATTGTAACGGTTTGTCCAACGTAATCTTTTGCTTGATTCATTGTTATAGTTTTCAAAATATCACTCTTCCTTTACTTATATGATTCAATAAATTCCTTAATTCGATTAGCGGCTTCTCTTAATTCCTCTTCACTATTAGCACAGCTGAGTCTTAGGAAACCGTTGCATCCAAAGTTCTCCCCGGATACTGTTGCAACCCCAGCTTCTTCAAGTAGTTTTAGGGCAAACTCTTCTGAAGAAGCAACGCCTACGATATGCATGGCTACTTTCACATTCGCGAATAAGTAGAACGCTCCTTTAGGCTTCTCACACTTAATTCCTTGAATATCATTTAGTAATCCATGAAATACGTCGATTCTTCTTTGGAACTCATCACGCATTTCTTTTTTACTAGCTTCAACATCTTCGTCAAAAGCGCGAATACCTGCATATTGTACAACCGCTGCAGGGTTACTTGTTGTGTGACTTGTTAAGTCATTTAAAGCTCTAATGATTCGCTTTGGACCAAATACATATCCAAGTCTCCATCCAGTCATCGCAACTGATTTTGATAATCCATTAATGACTAATGTGTTATTAAAAATCTCTTGGGATAAACTTGCCATACTGATGGAAGGCGCATCATAGACTAACTCATAATAGATTTCATCTGATACGACAAATACATTATGTTCTAATGCCCAATTTCCAATCGCTAGTAACTCTTCTTTTGTATACAAGAGCCCTGAAGGATTCGAAGGCGCATTGAGTACCAAGAGTTTTGTCTTATCCGTTACGTATTCATTTAGTAAATCGACTGTTAGTTTAAACGAATTTCTTTCTCTAGTTTCAATATACACCGGAATGCCATCCGCTAATTGAATTTGTTCGGCATAACTCACCCAGTAAGGAATTGGAATTAAAACCTCGTCTCCTGGATCTACTAAAGTCATAAAGACTGAATACAGCGCAAATTTAGCACCCGCAAAAGTCGCAACTTGCTCCTTTTGCAAATCAATTCCATCTTTACGTTTATGAAAATCACAAATCGCCTGTCTTAACTTATCTATTCCCAAAGCTGGTGTATAATGATCGGTTTCGTGTTTTCTTAAAGCATCAATGGCTGCCTCTGTAATCACTTCAGGTGTATTAAAATCAGGTTCACCAATCGATAAACTAATGATCTTTCTTCCCTGAGCTTTTAGTTCTCTAGCTTTTTGTGTCATCGCTAGAGTTCCTGAAGGCAAAATTTTCGATACTCTATCTGAAATTTTTACCATAAATCACCAATTTCTATATATTCTCAATATCTTTAATCCATTTACCATTTTTCGCTGAAATATAATAATAACCAATACGTTGATTACTCATACGATAATTGACTTCCCATACAGGTTCCCCGTTTAAAAGGCCAAGTCTTGCTTCAAGCACTTCAACATCTGGTTTATCTTGTAATGTAATAGAACGAGCTTCTTGCTCATTGACCACTGCTGATTGCTGAAGAATTGTGACATCTCCACCTTCTTCAGGAATAATTGCATAGATGGCATTCCCGTCTTTATCTTCGCCCATAACGGTGTAATAAGACGTATCCGTATTGTACAAGTAAAACTTCGTTACTTTTGAAAATTCTACGGTTGGTGCCATCATCGTAAGTGCTTCGTTACGTTTTTTAATCTTTGGATCCACACTTACTAAAAAGATACTTGCAGCAGCTAAAAATAATAGAAATAAAGTGAGTAAAAGAATAAACATTGTTCTGCGTTTCATCAATTTCTCTCCTCTACTCTAATTTTCATAGATAATGGTATTATACGCTATTTAAAGCAAAAATACCACCATACATATAAGATGATGCCTTACATATTTTTATTCTTCCCTACGTTCAAACACTTCTTAAATGGTTTCTCTATAACCGTAGCGTTTTCCGGGAAAACACTTTTAACTTTCATCGCATATTTGCTAATCGTTGCCCGAACATCTAACAACCAAATTTCGGCACTCTTTTGATGCGGTCTACTAAAACGTCCTAGCCCTTGATACAGTTGAAGAAGCATCATCTTCATCGCGTAATGGCCAAAATAAGAACGATCTTGTTCTTTCATTTCCAGTTGAATAATTTGTTGAGCCGTTGACACTGGATTTGGGAATGGCAATTTGGTGATTACGAGTGAATCAATCGATTGTCCGCCACTATCAAATCCTTCCCAGAAACTATAAACACCAAGTAAAATCGTATCATTTCTTTCTTGGAAACGACGTTGTATTCTTCGACCCATTTGAGGTCCTTTTTGGGCAAGAAGTTCAATTTGATGAGCACGGCAAAAGTCTTCTAACAGACTCTCTACTGCTAAGAGCGCTTCTACTGAATGCATCAATACGAGCATTCTTCCGCCCTTTCGCTCATAAATTTTTTCGATACAGTCTGCAATTTGTGCGTGATACTGTTGACTCGAGGAAGAATTTACGGCCACCAAATCATTAGGGATAAATATTTGATGGTCGGCAGTTTCTGCTTTTGTCTCAATCACCGTCAACTTCTCTTTTGCCTCTAACACATGGAATAACGGTGTAAACGTTGGAATCGTTGCTGAAATTCCAATTATTTGTCTCATCTTCTCTCTAAAATGTTGAAAGACTTGAATAACTGGCTTAACTCTTAATAATTCTAGAGTATTTTGTCCATACTGTTCTTTTTCTTCAATGACAAAATAATCACTACCATCCATTTGAAATTGAGAGATAGACTCCATTAGTTCTTTTAATAAAAAAGCACTTTCTTCAAACAAAGTAGTCTTGTCTGCATTCGCTTGTAATAAATTCATAACACCAGACAGTGCCTTTTGCATGGCATTCACCATTTCACAGTGGATTGACTCCTTCCACTCACTGGATGTAAATACAAAAGAAGATGACAGTTGTTGTCCACTCTTCAACTCTTCAAACCATGTTTCATATAAATCACAGATTTCTAATAACTTGCGGTTCATGGTACGAGAGAGGTGCTCCTCTTCCTTTGAAAAATGGAACATCGCATTTAAGTGATGGTCAGACCATAATTGTTGCAACTCAAATAAATGAGAAAAGTTAACAGTAGTCGTGCCATATTGCTCTAGGGCATGCTCGAACTGCTGCACTTCATCAATCAGTACAACAGGTTTTACACGATGAGCGATTAATGAAGCGTACTGAATAAGGAATGCATGATTAGTAACCACAATTGGACTTTGTTGAACTGAAGCTACTGCCTTGTCCCAATACAGACTTCCTTCCTCATTTGCATCTTTTACCGATATTTCTTTCCATAACGTTGCTTGATGAAGCACTTGATTACATTCAGATAAATCACCTGTTTGCGTCTCTGTTATCCACACGAGTAACCCCATAATAGAAAGGCTGTTTCTTGCACTTCTCTCCTCTTGATACTTGTGAATTGCACGCTTGAAGGCTGTTAAATCAATATAGTGTCTTTGCCCTTTTATAGAAATTACAGGTGTCTTAATCTTTAACTCTGTAATAATCGGAGCGACACTATCCTCCATCAGTTGTTGTTGCAATAGTAAGTTCGAAGTGACTATCCAGATTGGTTTTCTCTTACTCGCTTTTTCAAATGCTGCCAGTAAGTAAGCGTATGTTTTCCCTGAACCAGGGCTGGCTTCAATAAAATGCAAAGGTTCGTCAGTTTCAATCAACGATTCTATGGTGGTTATCATCTCACGCTGACTTACCTTATCTTCTAAGAATCCAGAGTCTACTAATTTCTGATAAGCTTCAAGTGCATTCGTTTTTCGTTTAGAAGACTTTAGCTCTACCTCTTTTACCGCTAGAGGAGAAACGACAAAACCTTGTTCTAAAGAAAAATCTTCTCTTTCTTCTTTTCCTTTTTCTTCTAAAATTTCCTCAAAAATCGTACCCGTATCCCCTAGTAATTCTCCAGAGAATTCGGTTAGCTGTTTTAACGTAATCGTCGACAACTCTCGAAACTTAGTCTTCATTTTTAAGAATAGTTCAGCTGTTGCTCGAGCATCACTGCCTGCTGTATGTACTTGAGTATGATGAATCTCTAGCGCCTCTGTTAAATCACTAAGTCGATAACTGAGCGCTGTTGGATAACAAATTTGAGCCAGTTGCACCGTATCAATGAGTGGCACTTCCAATTCTAGACCCAGTGCATCTTTTAAAGCAGACATAATAAAAGGTCCGTCAAACCCAACATTATGCGCGACGAGCGTTCGGTCTTCTAACAGATTAAAAATCGTCATTGCAACTTCATCAAAATAAGGAGCCGTTGCCACATCCGCATTTGTGACTCCTGTTAATAATTGGATTTCGAATGGAATACTTTTTTCAGGATTTATATTCAGTGAGACATACTCAATCACTTCATCGCCATCGATTAATGTACAACCAAATTGGAAAATTCGGTCCCCCGATTCGTATTTTGGTCCTGTCGTTTCCAAATCAATGACCGCATATTTTCTCATTATCCGAACGCTCCTTTCTAAAGAATTCCTACTTAATTAGTTTACTAACTTATTCCTCTTGTTGCAAACAGTAGAAAAGTTTTAAGGCAAAAAAAGAAGCTTGAGCAATGCCCAAGCTGTCTTTTATCATTTTGAAAGTTGATTAAACGGTTTTACCTTTATCAATCACGACTTGTACTTCTTCTGTACCTGTTAAAACAGTATGTTGTTTTACCGTAACATCTTTATCAGCAATCACATACTCTAAATGAGCACCTGATTTAATCACGGTATTTGAAAGAATGATACTGTTACGAACAACCGCACCTTCTTCTACGACAACATCACGGAAGATAATACTATTTTCAACGGTACCTCGAATCTTCGTACCATCTCCGAGAATCGAATTCTTCACTAAAGCCTTCTTACCATAGCTTGTCGGAACCGTATCTTTAACACGTGTAATCACTTGAGTTCCTGAAAGGAATACATCCTGAAGATTTTCAAAATCAAGCATATCCATATTTAAGTCATAGTAATCTTTAATCGTATTAACGACCTTCAAGTATCCTTTAATTTGGTATGCAAATACACGTAATGTTTCAAGGTTCTTAGCGATATAGTCACGTAAGATATCTTCCCAACCAAGTGTTAACCCTTTTTTAACAATGCCATTGAATAATTCTTTTGTTAAAATGTAGATTTTCACTTGTGTTGCACATTCATGATCAGATCCGTCGAAGTGATAAAGCGACTCATACACTTTATGATTTTCATCAAAGATAATTTGTGATTCCCCTACTGTTGGTTTGCGGTACGTATACGCAACAGTGATATCAGAACCAGTATCTAAGTGATATTGGAACATTTCTTTGAAATCAATTTTTCCGATAATGTTTGTATCGGCTAAAATTACAAACTCTTCATCAAGGTCTTGCGTATACACCATTGTATTGGCTAACGCTTCGATTTTATTTTGAGGAATACGTGTTGACAAGTAGTTTGACATCGGAGTAATAATTTTCAAACCACGGTGTTTACGGTTCAAGTCCCAATCTTTTCCTGAAGCTACATGATCCAGTAAAGACTTGTAATTATGATTCGTTAATAATGCAATATTATCGATATCTGCATGTACAAGAGAAGATAGCATAAAGTCCACCATACGATAACGAGAAATTACTGGTAAAGCGGCTGCCGTACGATTTCTGACTAACCCTTGAAGGTCGTCATTTCTATAATTATCTGCAAACAATACACAAAACGCTTTGATCATATTAATTTCCTCCAACTTTCGTATCTTCTTCTACCACTTCGAAATTGCCGATAACGGTAATCATATCTTTACCAAGTTCAATTTCTTCATGGCCTACAGTCACACCGCTTTTTACAACCGTGCCTTCTGCAATAATTGAGTTCACAACTGTTGCGCCCTCTTCAATGACCGCATTCTGCATGATGATACTTCCAAGGACTTTAGAATTTTGAGCAATCGATACTCCAGACGATACAATTGATTCATGGACTTTTCCTAGTACAATTGTTCCATCTGAAATCATTGATTCAGTCACTTCGGCGCTCTCTCCGATATATTGAGGAAGTCTGCCTTCGTGGCGATAGTAAATCTTCCAAGTTTTATCAGAAATATTAAAGTCTTCTTTTCGTTTGATTAAGTCCATGTTTGCTTCCCATAGACTTTCGATAGTACCTACGTCTTTCCAATATCCTGCAAATGGGTAAGCGTAAATACGACGGTCTTCTTCAAGTAACATTGGAATAATGTTTTTACCGAAGTCTTTTTCACTTTCTGGATTTTCTTCATCACGAATTAAATACTCTTTAAGTACTTTCCAGTTAAAGATGTAAATCCCCATCGACGCTTTTGTTGAAACCGGATGTTCAGGTTTTTCCAAGAATTCTACGATGCGTAAATCATCATCCGTATTTAAAATACCGAAACGACTTGCTTCTTCTAGTGGGACATTAATATGAGCAACCGTCAAGTCTGCTTTTTTCTCTTTATGGAATTCAAGCATCTTGTTGTAGTTCATTTTATAAATGTGGTCCCCAGATAAGATTAATACGTACTCTGGATCATACTGCTCGATATACTTAATATTTTGATAAATAGCATTGGCAGTCCCTTTATACCATTCCCCTGTTTTTCCAGCTGTATATGGAGGAAGAATTGTTAACCCTCCGTCTACACGGTCTAAGTCCCAAGGGTTCCCATTCCCCATGTAAGAGTTCAACTCAAGAGGCATAAACTGAGTTAACACCCCAACAGTAGAAATCCCTGAATTTGCGCAGTTTGAGAGAGGAAAATCGATGATACGATACTTCCCACCAAAAGGAACAGCTGGTTTCGCCATATCCTTTGTTAGTACTTGCAAGCGAGTTCCTTGTCCGCCTGCGAGTAGCATTGCTACGATTTCTTGCTTTCTTGCCATACGTCCAACCTCCGATTATTGATTGTTAATGATATACAGTGTAGAAAACGGTGGTACATTCACCGCGAGTGTATAATCAAATCCTTTATGTGGTTTCGTAACTGTATGAAGTCCACGATTCACCACTCCAGATCCGTTATACTTTTTAGCGTCAGAGTTGAGAGCAACTTTATAGCTTCCCCATTTTGAAACGCCAATTTCGTAATTCTTAATGTGGTTCCCTGAGAAGTTTGAGATAACAATGACTGAATCTCCTTTAGAATTCATTCTTGAGAAGACGAAGCAGTTATTCCAAACATCTTCCACCTCATGCCATCTAAATCCTGTCCAGCCTCCGTCAAGTTGCCACAGTTCTGAATGCTTCTTATAGAAGGCGTTTAAATCTTTCACATAGCGATGAGTCGCATCATGAATAGGATATTTGAGTAAGAACCAATCTAATTCACGCTCTTCATTCCACTCAATCATTTGTGGAATTTCATTTCCCATGAAGTTTAATTTCTTACCAGGGTGAGCCATCATATAGCCCATGAAAGCTCGATAGTTAGAAAACTTATCTTCATAAGAAACAGACGCTTTATCTAGTAACGATTTCTTCCCATGAACGACTTCATCATGAGAAATCGGTAAAATATAGTTTTCAGAGAAGGCGTACATCATCGAGAACGTAAATTGATTATGGATGCCACCTCTAAATAGAGGATCTTTCTCTAAGTAATCTAGAGAGTCATTCATCCAACCCATATTCCATTTGAAGTGGAACCCGAGTCCTCCTTCTTCTACTGGTTTGGTAACCCCAGCAAAAGCAGTAGACTCTTCAGCAATCATCATGACACCTGGATATTCATTACGTACATAATCATTCAGAGATTGAATAAATCGAATCGCTTCTAGGTTTTCAAATCCTCCGTAAATATTACGAGCTGATTCTTCTTCACTTCTGCAATAGTTATAGAACAACATTGAACTTACTGCATCCACGCGAAGTCCGTCGATGTGGAATTTTTCAAGCCAGAATACCGCACTTGAGTACAAGAATGAAACAACTTCAGTCTTGCCGTAATCAAATGCTCTCGTTCCCCATCCTTTATGTTCTTGGATACGAGGGTCACCGTATTCATAGCAAGGTGTGCCATCAAATTCATATAACCCAAAAGCGTCTTTTGTAAAGTGACCAGGTACCCAGTCTAAGATAATTCCGATACCTGCCCTGTGACATTCATCCACAAAATACATAAAGTCTTCTGGAGTTCCAAATCTTGAAGTCGCTGCAAAGAATCCTGTCACTTGATATCCCCATGACTTATCATACGGATATTCGGTAATTGGCAACAATTCAATATGCGTGTAGTTCATCTCTTTCACATATGGAATGAGTACATCCACTAACTCACGATAAGAATAAGGATCACCATTTTCTTTCTTCTTAAACGAGCCTAGCTCAACTTCATATATGTTTAACGGTAGTTGAAAAGGGACGGTTCTTTGTTTCATCCACTTTTCATCAGACCATTGGAATTCAGGAAAATCATATACTTTAGATGCTGTTTTTGGTCTTGTTTCCGCATGGCGTGCATATGGATCTGCTTTCCATAACCAATCTCCGTGTTGCGGAACAATCACATATTTATAAGCATCGTACTCTTTTACATTTGGAATTGTGATTTCATAAATCCCATTTTGATTAATACGCTCCATCTTATAATCGGTTGGTCTCCATTCACAGAAATCCCCCGTTACATAGACTTCTTTTGCGTTTGGAGCCCATACGCGGAATGTACATTCGTTGTCACCTAAGAAGCTACCAAGGAAATCATAACTATGGAAATTCCTTCCTTCATGAAATAAATATTCTGCTAGTTGTTGCACTAAGCCATCACTCCTTTACGCATTCGCTCACAAAAAAGAAATAAGCGTTTTCATATTTGGGATAAAAAATTAGAGAAGGTTGATATTGATACATTTCTCTTGTTTAAATTATAACATATTTCTTAAATTTTCACAGTGGGTTTCATGAATTTTCTTAAAAATTTTTGTTTAATTCTCTGTACTTTTCATGAAACCCGTTTTGGTATCACTTTTTACCGCTTTGTATTACAATGAACATAGATTGACAAAAAAAGGGGCCTATTATGATTTTCTATCACTCACTAAAAAATAAGTATCCTTCAGGAGCAGTGACGGATAACCAAACTATTTTTATACAAGTTAAAGTTACGAAAGAGACTCACCTCTCTTCTATCCAATTAGTACTAAAAGAAGATTTAACGCAAACAACAAGCATCTATCATCCAAGTCGTTCTACGATTGAAGCAGATGCGACTTTATACTCATTTGAAATTTCACCATTGCATTCAGGACTATATTTCTACTACTTTGAAGTTCGTTCTGAAATCGGTACTTACTTCCTTAGCAACCATGAATTCCATGCAGTTCCTGTTCTAAACTATCATGAGATTAATAGCTGGCAATTAACGGTTTATGAAGAACAATTCACGACTCCGGAATGGTTTAAGGGTGGAATTATGTATCAAATCTTCCCAGACCGATTCAAGAAAAGTGATAAATATAAAGCGAAAAAAGCAGCCAATGAAGAGATTCGTTACCGTCATGATGAGTGGGACGAATTGCCTCAATCAAGTATCACACATGAAAATTACAAAGCGCAGGATTTCTATCTTGGGAATTTAAAGGGAATCGAAGAAGAACTCGAACACTTCAAAGTCTTAAATGTAAACTGTATTTACTTAAATCCAATTATGGAAAGTCCAGATAACCACCGCTACTCCACTGCGGATTATTTCAATGCGGATCCATATTTAGGAACGAATGAAGACTTTAAAAAACTATGTGCGAAATTCAGAAAAAATGGAATCGAAATTATTCTAGACGGTGTATTTAGTCACACTGGTGATGACAGTATTTATTTCAACAAACAAGGTCATTATGATAGCGTTGGTGCCTATAACTCAACTGAGTCTCCATACTATCCTTGGTTTAGCTTTATGGAGTTTCCAGATACGTATCACTCTTGGTGGGGCTTTACAAACCTTCCAACGGTGAATAAATTGGAACCTTCCTATATGAAATTTATCAATGATCCAAAAACCGGTGTCTTACCCTTCTGGCAACATCTTGGGATTGGTGGCTGGCGTTTAGACGTTGCGGATGAATTTCCTGACGAGTTCTTAGACGCATTACGAGTAACTGTTAAACAAACAGACCCAAATGCCCTCATTATTGGTGAAGTTTGGGAAGATGCGACTACGAAATTTGCTTATGACCATCGCCGCCGTTATTTCTTAGGAAAACAACTGGACAGCGTGATGAACTATCCTTGGAAAGATGCGATTATCAATTTTGTTCAAACAAAGAACTCACACGCTTTACGCTATGCCATTGAAGAAATCATTGATCATTATCCAAAACCTGCTCTAGACGTTCTAATGAACTTACTAGATAGTCACGATACGGAACGTATTATTACAAAAATTGGCTTTGGGGATACGGAAGCTGTTCCACTTCATGAGCGCCCAACACTTGAATTAACTGGAACTGAACTTGAAGATGCGATTCAAAAACTAAAAATCGCAAGTTTCATTCAATTTACTCTACCAGGTGTTCCTTCGATTTATTACGGAGATGAAATTGGGATGCAAGGATTCCGCGATCCGTATAACCGTAAGACATTCAGCAAGAAAAAAATCAACGAAGAAATCTTCGAGCATTATAAAGCATTAACAGCTTTTAGAACAGAAAACAAAGAAGACTTCAAGGGAGATTTCCATGTCATTTACGAAAACAATGGATGCCTTGTGTACCAACGTGGCTCTCTCCTATGTGCCGTGAATATGAATGAACATACGGAATACATTGAAGGTCTTCATGGAAAACAAATTTTTGCAAGTCACCAAATAAGAAACCATCCAAATGGACTTCTTGTTCCTGCATTTGGCTTTGCAGCATATAAAATTTAATCCACAAAAAAAGATTCTCACTGTGAGGCATACCTAACTTGTGAGAATCTCTTTTTTTATTGGTTTAACCTTGAACAGGTTTGATGTGCCAAATGTCTTTTGCATACTCTTTAACTGAACGGTCAGCTGAGAAGATACCTGCATTTGCAATATTTGCAAGGCTCATCTTCATCCATTTAGATGAATCATTAAAGTCTTTTTCAATGCGTTCTTGCGCTTCGACATAGCTGTCAAAATCAGCAAGACACATATAATGATCTTGAGTTAATAAGTAATCCACGATGAAGTTGAAGTTCATACCACCAACTGTCATTGTGCGGATGAAATCAAGAACAGTCTTAATCTTAGGTGAATTATTGTAGTATTCCCAAGGTTTGTATCCTTTTGCATATAACGCTTCTACTTCCTCTGTTTCTAAACCGAAGATGACAATATTGTCTTCTCCTACAGCTTCGTAAATTTCAACGTTTGCTCCGTCCATTGTACCAAGAGTCACTGCACCATTTAACATCAGTTTCATGTTACCAGTACCACTCGCCTCTTTACCCGCTTGAGAAATTTGTTCACTCACATCAGCAGCTGGCAAGATGATTTCTGCTAGAGTCACTTTATAGTCCGGAATGAATACCACTTTAATGTACTCACGTACTAATTCGTCACTTTCAATCATTTGAGAAATTGAGTGAATGAATTTAATAATGTTTTTCGCCATTTGGTAGCCTGAAGAAGCCTTCGCAGCGAAAATGAATGTACGTGGAGTTGGACGTAATCCATTGTATTTAATCTCATGGTAAAGATATACGATGTGTAACGCATTTAATAATTGGCGTTTGTATTCATGTAATCTCTTCACTTGTACGTCAAAGATTGAATGAGGATTTACTGAGATCGCAAGCGTTTCTTTAATGTAAGTCGCTAATTGCTCTTTCTTCGTTAATTTAATGGCTTGTAAATCTTTCAGTACTTTCTCATCATCTTTATAAGCATTCAATTTTGAAATGCCAGAGAGGTCTTTAATGAAGTCATCTCCGATTAAATTTTCTAAGTAAGTAGCAAGTTCTGGATTTGCTTGACCTAACCAACGGCGGTGCGCAATCCCGTTTGTTACGTTACCGAATTTTCCTGGATATAAGTCGTTGAATGCTTTGAAAGTATCACGAACAAGAATATCACTATGCAGTTTTGATACACCATTTACATAATGACTACCCACGATAGAAAGATTTGCCATTTTAATCATGTCGTCATAAATAATCGCTGTATCACGTAATGTATATTGTTTTCCTTGTTCCATGACCCATAAGCAGAATCGTCTATTAATTTCTTCAATAATTGAGTAGATACGTGGAAGAATTGGTTGGAATAAGGATACTGGCCATTTTTCCAATGCTTCTGCCATGATAGTGTGGTTTGTATACGCAAATGTCTTCGTCGTGATTTCCCACGCTTTGTCCCATCCATAGCCATACACATCCACTAATAAGCGCATTAATTCAGCAACGCCCATTGCAGGGTGCGTATCATTAATATGAAGCGCTACATGTTCTGAGAAGTTCTCTAATGTACCAAATTCACGGTAATGGTTCTTCACTAATTGTTGTAATGAAGCACTAATGAAGAAGTATTGTTGTTTAATACGTAACTCTTTACCTTCATTTGTAACATCAGCTGGATATAATAATTTAGAAATAGAAGACGCAATTGCTTCAGCCTCTGATGATTTAGTATATTCACCACGTTCAAACAGCTTCATGTTGAAGCCAGTTTTGGCTTTTGCTTCCCATAGACGTAGTGTATTTACTGCAGAAGCGTCATATCCTGAAATCAATAAATCATAAGGTTCTGCTTGGATAGAGGTGTAATTTTTATGGATTACTTTTAAACCCGTATCTGTCATCACTTGTTCTAATTCCCCATAGAAACGGACCTCTACTTCTTCATCATGACGGTAAACTAGACCATACTTTCCTAAATCTAACCATTGATCTGGAAATTCTTGTTGCCAACCGTTTGTAATGACTTGTTTGAAAATCCCATATTCGTAAAGAATTGAGAATCCTGTGACTGGATATTCATTACTTGTTAAGGCATCTAAGTAACAAGCCGCAAGACGTCCTAAACCACCATTTCCTAAACCTGGATCTGGTTCCATATTGTAAATTTCATCGAGTGAAAAATTGTTTTCGCTCAAGAACTCTTTTGCTTCCTTTTCCATACCTAAATTGAATAAGTTATTGCGAAGTGTACGTCCTACTAGGAATTCCATTGACATATAGTACGCACGTTTTTGACGAGTTTGTTTTAATGTTTGTTCATAGCTGAATTTCTTTTCCATTAAAATATCACGAACAGATCTCATCATCGCTTCGTACACTTGTCTCTTACTTGCATTTGAGATAGTAACACCAAATTGATTCTTTAATGAAGTTTCTACACGACTTGTTAAACTTTTTTCGACCATTTAAGAGCCTCCTTATTATTTTCACACCACTTCATGATACAAGTCTAAATATTTCTTAGCGGACTGTTCCCAACTTACGTCTTTTTGTAAATTGTTCTTGATAATTTGTTTCCATTCATCAGGTGATTGGTAGAAACATGTCACAGCGCGGTAAATCGCATCCATCATATCGCCAGCTTGGAAGCTTTCGAACGTGAACCCATTTCCTTCTACTCCTGTAAATGGAATAACTGTATCACGTAATCCCCCAACACGGTGAACAACAGGAACTGTTCCGTAGCGCATTGAAATCAGTTGTGACAATCCGCATGGCTCTGTCTTAGAAGGCATTAAGAATAAATCACTTGCTGCATAGATCTTTGCAGACATTTCATTCGAGAATAATAAAATACTACGAACACGGTCATGTCTGTAGTGTTCTAATGAACGTAAAGCACTCTCATAATGAGCATCCCCTGTTCCTAGAATGACTAATTGTGCACCTGTTTTAAGAATTTCTTCGCTTGCTTGTAAAATTAAGTCAATTCCTTTTTGATGAGTAAGTCGTGTTACCATTCCAATTAAGGGAATATCCGCATTCACTTCTAAGTCCATCTCTTTTTGGAATGCTAATTTATTTTGAACCTTATCTTCAAATGTTTTTAAGTCGTAATTTACAGGAATCATTGGATCTGTTTTTGGATTGAATTTATCCACATCAATTCCGTTTAAGATTCCTCTTAATTTTCCTTGTTCAACAGTTAAAATCTTGTCGAGTCCATATGAGAAATAAGGGTCCAAGATTTCACGAGCATATGTTTCACTTACTGTATTCACGCGGTCCGCCAATTGAATCGCACCTTTTAGTAAGTTCACGTCACCATTGTAAATGAGTGCGTCAAAATATTTATTTTCTAATCCAAATAGATTTCCCATTTCATATGGGTTGAATCGACCTTGGAATTCGATATTATGAATCGAAAGTACACTCTTCATATCTTTATAGAATTCTGCTTCACGACTCTTCAACACGTCTAAGTAAATGACAGAAAGTGCTGTATGCCAGTCGTTTACATTCACAACATCTGGTTTAAAATCAAGAGCTGGTAGGATTTCAAGAGCTGCTTTTGAGAAGAAAGCAAAACGCTCCCCATCATCTGCTTGTCCATAAATACTGTCACGATTAAAATATTGTTCATTATCTACAAAATAACAAGGAACTCCGTCCACTTCAGTCTCGAAAATTCCACAATACGAATGTCTCCAACCTAAATCAACAAATTGGTATGCTTTGTATTTTAAACCAAAACGTTCGCGGTCAATACTAGAATACAAAGGTAAAATAACACGTGCATCTACGCCTAATTCACGAAGGGCCTTTGGAAGAGAACCAATAACGTCTCCTAACCCTCCTACTTTAACAAAGGGAGCTGCTTCAGCTGCAATAAAACAAACTTTCATACACTTTCTCCTTTAACTTGTGATAGGTTTATTATACCTTGAAATCATGAAAAGAACTAGACTTCTTATATAATAAAATAAATAAATCAAACTAAATAAAAAACCTAGGACAAATGTCCTAGGTTCAATTGGCAATTAAATTTCTGGGTAGATATCTTCCACAGATTTTTCTGGGTCAATCACGATGAATAAGTTACCGTGTGAACCAATTGCTGAACTTTGGTATTTGTTGTCATTTCCGTCTTCATCTACTGGGCTGTATGGGAAATAAACACGATCTTTGTCAACAATTACATCTGATTTTGGATGATTTCCATCAACATATAAAATATCCATTAATTCGATATCGCTATATTTTTTAACGCGTTCGAACATTCCTAATTCTAAACCACCTAAGTTGATGTCTTCTGACATAACGTGGTCTGCTTCAGGGAAGATTTCAATACGTAATGATTCACATGGGTGAATTTCTTGGAATTCTCCACCGTTAATACGTCCAAATGATGTTGTAACTTTTTTAATCCATAAGTCACCAATCAAACGGCGATTAATCGTCCATGTTTCTCCATTTCTAAATACAAAACGTAAACCTGACATAACCTTTTTCATATAGGGTCACTCCTTAAAATA
>ERZ772979.350-NODE-350-length-34192-cov-16.890939_pt1 | contig 34192 bp, 33 predicted proteins | sample MGYA00511130_ERZ772979 | MGnify/ENA primary metagenome ERZ772979 (study PRJEB29015, sample SAMEA2738103) | human oral metagenome | biome: human oral; feature: human-associated habitat; material: saliva | place: China | collected 2186 ... | reverse complement strand
TATATAAATTTATTATTAATATAATATATTATTTATTTTTTCTTTTTGCTACTTTTTCTTTTTTATGGTTGCACATTTCAAGATAGCTGTACAATACCTCTCAAACAATTCAATCAGTAGAACGAAAATATTATATTAAAGTCCTTCAAAAAACCAAAATACACATTTAAATTCGATTTAAGACGCTTTATTGTCATTAACCTTAACATTGTCCATCAAATATATAAAAACTCAATACAAATAAAATAAATGGTATTCTGAAGGGTATTTTATATCTTAGTTTATAATCTTACTTGATAAAATATATCATTTTACTTCAAATAATGATGGGAATGAATATTATTCAATGTTTAGAAATGACATTTCTGAATATAAAATACAAATGTATAAATATACAGAAATATTGCATAAAAATACAAAAAAACACTATGACTATTTTCTCAAACAATCATAGTATATATATCAAAATAACTTAATAAAATAGTACAATTATGCAAGCATAATCAGTTTTAATTATAGCAATATTTAAATTCCTTTATTCAAACTTATTTCAAGTTTATTAAATACATTACAAATGTAATAATAATATTTGTTTTATCCAAATACACTCCTTATATTTAACACTAATTTAACAATTAGTCCTTACAATATAACTCCTTAAATACCTCATTTCCATGTGTCCAATGACCTTCACTATCAATCACAAGATAAGTTATTCTTTCATCTCCATATCTCTTAATATGGTATATATTTCCTTTCTGTTCTACTATCTTACCAAAAATACCTTCAACTTTGATATACTTTCCATTCTTATTTTCAAAAAGATAAGCACCTTTATGATTTGGTTTAAAAGTAACACGAACTTCATTATCAAGGGTTTCAGAACTATGTTCAAACAAATTATCCTTTATCTCATTGTACTTCTCTTTATCTATTACAAAATTTGTACAAACTTTATGTAAGTTTGAATAATCTCTCAATTTGGTACCACGCAAATTTAATCGATTTCCAACAATCAACCCTTTAGGTAAATCTTCTATTAGCGTATTCTCTAAATTAAGTCTATCATATACAACCAAGTTATCATTTAATTTTGACACCTTCGTATTACGAATATTAAGATTACCATAAACTTTCTTAATTCCTTCAGGTAATTCTGTAATAGGCATATCACCCAAATTTAAACTACTACTAAATTCCATTACCTTTGGATATCTATCAAAGGTACTTTTTGAAAAACGACAATCATATTTAACATGCAATTCTTCAGGCATACATTTAATGATAGTATTTTCACATCTAAAAATTCCGTTTACCTTTAATACCTTTGGGAATGAGAAAGGTTTTTTCATATTGTTAGCGTAAAAACTACCACCAAGCATTGTATCTTCAGGCAATTCTTCAACCTCTGTATTTGAAATATCCAACCATGTTTTAACTATAAGTCCTTTTGGTAACTTGGTTATATTTGAATAACGTAAATCTAAAATGCCTAATACCCTTAAATTATCAGGAAGTTCTGTAATATCTTTTCTTCCCCAAAAACCTAAATTACCATAATACACCAACTTACCATTCTCTTCGATAAGTTCTATACCTACTAAATCTTCAAATTGTTCTTTTGTTATCATAATTCTATATACATTAAATTGTTACTACTTTGCTTCAACACTACAAAGATAGATAAAAAACTTGAAATACACAAGCATTTATCTACCTTTAACTATAATTTAACAATTAACTTTTACAAAAGAACTCCTTAAATTCTTCATTTCCGTATTCACCATTAGTTAGGTCTATAATTTCCTTAATAGTATATTTGTCTTTCTTGTTCTCCCCTAACCTATTTTCAATGAAGCCCCTTGTACCAAACGAGCAAGCACCTGTAATGACACGATAGCAAACAATGGCATCATCAAAAGATAACTCACTATCTAAAGTTAGTCCTTCATAATCACTCTTATCTCTATCAGTAATTTTATACAACAAGTCAGCTTTAGCACCTTCTAAAGTATATCCGTGTGACCACCTTCCTTCACCATCGGTTACAAGGTATGTAATATTTTTACTTACATCCCTTTTAATATGGTATACATTTCCTTTCTGTTCTACTATCTTAGCAAAAATATCGTCCGCTTTTATATACTTTCCATTCTCTTTCTCGAAGAGATAAGCACCTTTATAGTTTGGTTCAAAAGTAACAAGTACTTCATTATGCCAAATTATTTCTTTATCATGTTTATCTAAAGTATCCTTAATCTCTTCATACTTTTCTTCTTTTATATAAAATCTTGAACAAACTTTATATAAATGAGAATAATCCTTTAAATTAGCATCAGTTAAATATAATGTACCACCAACAATTAAACTTTCAGATAACTCATTTATAGGTGTATTACTTAAATACAAACTATACCCAACTTCCATTACCTTTGGTAACTTATCAAACGTACTATATAAAAGTACACAATGAAATTTAACATATAATTCTTCAGGCATACGTTTAATAGTTGTATCCTTACAATCAAAATAACCATTAACCTTCATTACCTTTGGAAATGAAAAAGGTTTTTTCATATAATTAGCATAAAAACTATCAAACGTAGTATCTTTAGGTAATTCCTTAATATTAGTTTCTGAAATATCTAAAGTACCTTCAACTTCCAAACCTTTTGGTAACTTGGTTAAACTTGAATAACATAAATACAAACTACCCAATACCTTTAAATTCTCAGGTAATTCTGTAATATATTTTCTTCCTTTTAAATTTAAATCACCATCATATATTAACTTTCCATCTTGTTCAACAAGATTAATATCTGCTAATTCTTCAAATTGTGCCTTTGTAATCATAGTTCTATCATTATTAAATTTGTTATTACTTTGTTTCAACACTACAAAGGTAGATAAAAAACTTGAATTATACAAGCATTTATCTACCTTTAACTATATTTTAACTTATGATACTATAACAAAATAAATTATTTATTATTTATTGTATATTTGGCAATTACTTCATTATGTATCTTTCTTAATTTAGATAATTCTAAAGTTAATTCTTTATTCCTTTTCCTCACAGAGTTATATTGTTCTTGACTAATAAATTTACCTTCTACATTTCTTGCTTGTTGATATCTTGAAAGTTGTTTACTTAAACCTTTAGATGTATTTTCCAAAGTAATACATCTATCTTTAGCAAATGCATATAACTTCTTCCATTTATCCCTTTCTTTGACAATATATTTTATAATTGTGGTAAGGGGTATTTCTTTATTTAATTCCACATCCATATTTATTCTCTTAATAAATTGTCAATTATAATTTCTTGATAATTAAGACTTGGTCTTTTATCACTTGTTTTGATTTTATCAAGACACCATTTACCAAATAAATTATCTTCATCCTCATCATCAAAATTCCCACTATCTGAACATAAAAAAGGTAACGGGTGTGTATCGTGTTCGTTAAGATAACTCATATCAACAAACACCTTTTTATCACAATTGATTAAATATCTATATTGATGATAGAGATTTTCTCTCTTAACACCTTCATCAGAAGACATTTTATATAAACTATCTTTATATCCCTCAAGTGGTTTCGAATAATCACCACTCCAAGCTATAGGATAACCGCAAAACTCACCATCCTTATCGTTTATAAGACCTTCGAATTGTAACATAGTCCTACTACCAATATAGGCGTGCTCACTAAATTTTAACCCATTATTAAAATCATCTGGGTCAACAGATGCTACTACTTCTTTTCTATTTTTAGATAAAATAATCCCTTTAAAATATTGTCCCATAATTCTATATACATTTAAATTGTTATTATTTACTTTTCACGTTACAAAGGTAAGAAATAAATTTGAAATACGCAAGCAATTATCTACATTTAACACTATTTTATTTTTAAATTGATTGGTATTCATCAAGACCTTCTGCTAATACATTGAAGGCTGTTAAAATTTCAAGACGACTTGAATATGATAATGTTTCTACATCTACATATTCTTCACCCCAATAATCATAAGCAATGATTTTACCATTATCAAGTTTTAGTTCTGTAAAATCGTAATCATCATTTTCATCTTTAGGTATTCTTATTTCAAAATGACACATATCACTAATAATACCATTATTAGCATTTAATAATTTAACAAATAAATTATGTAAAGTTTCACAAGCATTTACATAATGTTTATTAGTAATATTAATACCATTAGTAAATTGACCCATAGCCTCAAATAATTGTATTACACCATCTTGTATTGTTGGTAAAACATTATCAATATCAATCATTGTATTATTATCCCCTTGAAGAAATAATGTATCTATACCAAGTATAACCTTTTCAACTGAAAGGGTTTTTAATTTATTTTTATCTTCAATATATTGCACCAATGGTTTGGGGGTATCAAAAACAAATTCCTCCATATCATTAGATTTCATATAACGAATGGTATCTGATTTCTTTTTATTTATTACAGCATTAATAAGTGACATAATTCTATATATTTTTAAGTTGTTAATATTGTTTTTTCTAATCACACTACAAAGGTAGACAAAAAACTTGAATTACACAAGCATTTATCTACCTTTAACACTTTATTAACATTAATCTTTACAAAAGAAGTCCTTAAATATATTATTACCATATTCACCTTCAGTGAGGTTAATAATCTCCTTAATAGTATATTTGTCCTTCTTATTCTCCCCTAACCTATTTTCAATGAAGTCCCTTGTTCCAAACGAACAAGCACCCGTGATAACACGATAGCAAACAATAGCGTCATTAAAAGATAATTCACCATCCAATGTCAAACCTTCATAGTCACTTTTATCTCTATCGGTTATCTTATAAATTAAGTCATTTTTAGCCTCTTCTAATATATCTCCGTGTGACCAACGACCCTCTCCATCAGTGATAAGATAAGTAATTACTTTACTTCCATCTAATTTAACGTGGTACACATTACCTTTCTGCTCAATTATCTTAGCTAAAATACCATCAGCATTGATATACTTTCCATTCTCGTTTTCAAAGAGATAAGCACCGTTATAGTTTGGTTCAAAAGTAATACGCACTTCACCCCACAAGTTCCTTTTACTATGTTCAAACAAACTATCTTTTATCTCATCGTACTTTCCCTTATCAATAATAAATTCTGAACAAACCTTATGTAAGTTTGAATAATCTCTAAAATTAGTATCACGCAAATCTAACTCACCACCAACAATCAATCCTTTAGGTAACTCTTCTATTTGTGTATTACCTAAGACAAAACAACCATATACAACCAAATTATCATTTAACTTTGATATCTTTGTATTATAAACGTCAAGATTATTATAAACTTCTTTAATACCTTTAGGTAATTCAGTAATAGGTGTTTTAGCTAAATACAAACCTTCACCAACTTTCATTGCCTTCGGTAACTTGTCAAAGGTGCTTTCTAACAAATCACAAAAAAGATTAACGTACAATTTTTCAGACATACGTTTGATGTCGGTAGCTATACACTTAAAATTACCATTCACCTTCAATACTTTAGGAAAAGAAAAAGGTTTCTTCATATTACTTACATATAAGCTACCACCAAACTTTGTGTCTTCAGGCAGTTCTTCAATTTCAGTATCTGAAATACATAACCAATCTTCAACTTCGAGTCCTTTTGGTAATTTAGTTACACCTGAATTTCTTAAATTTAAACTACCTAATACCTTCAGATTATTGGGTAATTCAGTAACAGCTTTTATATCCCAAAAGTTTAAATCACCATCATATACCAACTTACCTTCTTTTTCAAAAAGCTTTTCACCTATCAACTTCTCAAATTGTTTCTTTGTCATCATAACTACATTATTATTTAATTTGTTTGTAAAACAAAGGTAAGAATAAAATTGATAATTGCCAAATATATCCTTACCCTTTAAATACCCTCTTATTACAAGATTATATAATTAGTTATTTTAACTTATAAGTAAATCTGATATCACTACAACCAAGATAGATATTATCTATATGAAGTCTATTCTTATTATTTACATAAATTTTTTCTAAGTCATCTTCACTTGCTAAAGTATAATCATGTTTAATTTGTCCACTATAATCTAAAATATTTATATCAACATCTTTAGCATTTAAGAATGTATAATCATCATCTTCATATGAATATAATGCTGTTATATCCTCTTCACGCATCTCTTTAAGAGTGCTTTTTAATGTTTCAATAAGCTGTTTTTGTCTATCTGTAAGTTGAAGTAATTTGACAATATTAGAAGAATTATCTATATTTTCTTTAACATTGTTATTACACCCTTCCATAGTCATAGTGTGAAACCATTGATTACTTAGACTGCTCTTTCCATTGAAAAAATAATTAACTTTCATAATTCTATATACATTTAAATTGTTATTACTTTGTTTAATACTGCAAAGGTAAATAAAAAACTTGAATTATGCAAGTATTTATCTACCTTTTAACAATATTTACTTCTTTGTAATCATAATTTATAGGGTTGATAAGTGTTTATTATATTTAGCCTTAAGGTAATTCACAATTAGTTTATCCTCAACATATACGTTATTACCTCTTTCACCATAGCAAATTGCCACATAACCATTTTCAGTTGGTTTTTGAACATAGATGTAATCTTCATTCCCTTGCCCTTGATAATCGTAAGGAATGTTTTTGAAGAAGTTTAAAATTTCTCTTCTTTTTTGGTTAATATTGTTGGTGTATTTTCTATTCATATGTTCAATTGCTTTTGCCTTCATACATTCAAATTCTGATTTTGAAAACCCTTTAAATAAAGATTTACGACCATCAAAATTAAGTGCAAACCAACCAACAACATTGAATAAGTTATAATTTCTTTTTGCTATTTTCATAATTCTATATACATTAAATTATTAATACTTTGTTTTAACATTACAAAGGTAAGAAATAATCTTGAATTATGCAAGTTTTTTACAAGTTTATTTTCTCAAAATTATATCTTTAACCTCTATTTAATTTTTATTGGTTTAATACCACATTCAGATAATGCATCATTGATAACATTTATATCTGTAACATTATCCATATTAACTTCTTCCAAAAAATCAGCAAGTGTTTGACCTATATAAGCTACACCACCAAATGGACTATTATCATCTTCAAGTATAATGTCATTAAATTGTTCTTTTATAATCATACCGCTATTTTATTTTTAATTTGTTATTACTTTGTTTTAACACTACAAAGGTAGATAAAAAACTTGAAATACACAAGCATTTATCTACCTTTAACACTATTTTAACAATTAGTCCCTATAAAAGAAGTTATTAAATGTAGTATTTCCATACTCTCCTTCAGTAAGTTCGATAATTTCCTTGATAGTATAGACTTCTTTCTTGTTCTTACCTAACCTGTTATTAATGAAATCTCTTGTACCAAACGAACAAGCACCCGTGATAACTCTGTAACAAACAATTGCGTCCTTAAAAGACAATTCACTATTCAATGTCAAACTTTCATAGTCACTTTTATTTCTCTTACTAATCTTATAAAGCAAATCTGCTTTAGCTTCGTCTAATGTTTCTCCGTGCGACCAACGACCTTCTCCATCTGTAATAAGGTAAATAATATCTCCATCTCCATATTTTTGTACATGGTATACATTACCTTTCTGCTCAATTATCTTAGCAAAAATATAATCAGCTTTGATATACTTACCATTTTCATTCTCAAAAAGATAAGCACCCTTATAGTTTGGTTCAAAAGTAACATAAACTTCACCAAACATCATTGTTCTTTTACTATGCTTAGCTAATGTATCCTTTATCTCATTATACCTATATTCAGTTACTACAAAATTTGAGCAAACCTTATGTAAATTAGAATAATCATTTAAGATGGTTTTACGCAAATCTAACTCATCACCAACAATTAACCCTTCAGGTAACTCTTCGATTAATGTATAATCTAAATCAAGTCCATTATATACAACCAAATTTTCGTTTAGTTTTGATACCTTTGTATTATGTATATTAAGATACCCATAAACCTCCTTAAGTCCTTCAGGCAGTTCTGTAATAGGGGTATTATTCAAATATAAAGTATATCCAACTTTCATTACCTTTGGATATCTATTAAAGGTACTTCTTAACAAATCACAACTACTTTCAGTATATAGTTCTTCAGGTATCTGTTTAATAGTAGTATTTACACATTCAAAACTACCATTCACCTCCATTACTTTTGGAAAGGAAAAAGGTTTTTTCATATAATTTACAAACAAATTACCATCAAACTTTGTATCTTCAGGTAATTCTTCAATTGCTGTGTTTGAAATATCTAACCACCCTTCAACCTCAAGACCTTTTGGTAACTTGGTTACACCTGAATAGCATAAATCTAAACCACCTAATACCTTTAAATTATCAGGTAACTCTGTAATATCTTTTCTTCCTTTTAAATCTAAACTACCATAATATAACAACTTACCATCCCTTTCAACAAGTTTAATATATGTTAAGTTTTTAAATTGTTTCTTTGTAATCATAACTTTATTGTTATTTACTTTCTTGGTATGAATTTATGATATTTTCAATAGCGTCCGATAGGGTAATTTTATTAGTATTAGCATAATTTTCTACAAATTGTTTTGTACTCTTATGCATTCTAAATTGAACAGCTACTTTTCCTAAAGGTTTTCTACCTGCTCCTGGTCTTGCTCCTCCATGTGTAAATTTAATGTTATTCTCCATAATTTATATTATCCTTTCTTGTTTTATTTAATTAATTTCAAAATATATTTAAGAAGGGGGTGAAATTAATCACCCCTTCATTTGATGTTACTCTTTATATTCTACAACTACTGCTATATATCCGTAATCATTTTCCTTAAATTTTACTTTACCTAAGTACTTGGGTAAAACTTCTGTAAAATCACCATAGCAAGATTTTGAAATAAATTCACCTTCTGAAAGATTTTCTATCTTTTCTTTTACTTCGTGCATTTCAGTTAAGAATGTTTCAATTTCTTTCTCACTCTTTTCTTCCTCTTTCATCCATTGTAATGTGTCATCAATATCCACTTCTTGGAAATAATTAGCATCACCTTTAAAGAATTGAATTACTTCACCTTTATCATTTTTATAATGTTCAAGTAAATTAAAACCATAAGGTAAAGAAGCATAATATTCTTTTCCTTTATTATTTTCATCTAAGTTATATACAACATAGTCGAAATCTACAATTTTATTATCTATCTGATTTATAACGTGAATATTTTCCTCCAAATTATACTCTTTAGCGAATTTAACTGCTTTATTGAAATCAAAAAAGTTGTAAACTATAGTTCCTAAGTTTTCAACATTTTCAACCTTTAAGCCTTTTTGTCTTGCTATTTCTATAATTTCTTTTGTTGTCATAATTCTATATACATTAATTTGTTAATACTTACTTTCAACAATACAAAGGTAGATAAAAAACTTGAAATATACAAGCATCTATCTACCTTTAACATTTAATTAACATTTAACCCCTGCAAAAGAAGTCATTAAATATAGTATTTCCATACTCTCCTTTAGTAAGATTTATAATCTCCTTGATTGTATACTTAGCCTTCTTATTTTCTCCCAATCTGTTTTCTATGAAGTCCTTAGTACCAAATGAGCAAGCACCCGTGATAACTCTATAACACATAATTGCATCCTCAAATGATAATTCACTATCCAAAGATAGACTTTTGTAATCACTCTTATTCCTATTACTAATCTTATACAACAAGTCATCTTTAGCATATTCCAAAGTATCTCCGTGTGCCCAATGACCATCACCATCTGTTACAAGATAAGTGATTTCTCCATTTCCATATTTTTGAATGTGATATACATTACCTCTTTGTTCTACTATCTTAGCAAAAATATAATCAGCACAAATAAATTTACCAATCTCATTTTCAAAAAGATAAGCACCTTTATAATTTGGTTCAAAGGTAACAGATATTTCATCGCACCACACTTTTACTTTACTATGTTTATGTAAAGTGTCTTTAATTTCTTCATACTTTTCCTTATCAATAAGAAATGATGAACAAACTTTATGCAAATTAGAATAGTCTTTTAAATTAGTATTACGCATATATACTTTACCACCAACAATTAAACTTTCAGACAATTCTGTGATAGATGTATAATTTAAAAATAAATCATAATCAACTTCCATTATCTTTGGTAACTTGTCAAATGTACTTCCTACAAAACAACAATGATATTTAGCATATAATTTTTCAGGCATACGTTTAATAATTGTATCCTTACAATCAAAATAACCATTAACCTTCACTACCTTTGGAAAAGAAAAAGGTTTCTTCATCTTATTAGCGTAAAAGTTACCATCAAACTTCGTATCTTCAGGTAACTCTTCAATTTCAGTTCTTGAGATACTTAACCAACCCCTAACTTCTAAACCTTTTGGTAGTTTATTCACAGTTGAACAACTTAAATTCAAGTTACCAATTATTTTAAAATTATCAGGTAATTCAGTAATATCTGCTCTTCCACACACACTCAAGTTCCCATTATATATCAACTTACCATTCTTCTCGATAAGTTTAATATCAACTAACTTCTCAAATTGCTCTTTTGTAATCATAATTCTATATACATTTAAATTGTTACTACTTTATTTCAACATTGCAAAGATAAGAATAAAATTTGAAATACACAAATATTTTTCAAGTTTTAACACAAAAAAATTGGTGACAATAATCACTTACTATCACCAATGAAAACAAGTTAATTTAAATTTAACATTATTACAAGCCAAATATATTCCCTATAACTTTAATATTGTGTTTAATTATATTACGTTCTGTTATATTCATTTTATGTTCCCCACGTTTTAAAGGTGCAAAATAATAAGAATTATTATGCGTATGGTATTTTACAACATATTTTTCACCATTATCAGTAATCACAATATCACCTTCAAAAATATTGTTATTTAATGTGTCAGATAGACCAATAAATTGTCCAATTGTATATGGTTCAACATTATATGATAAATCTAAGTTATCTTCATTATTTTCAATATATGTATCTTCATTATAGTTATGGAGATTACCATATATCCAAGATAAATGTTCTGTACTATATCCTCTAAAAATATATTTTCGTGGGTTAACTTTTTTCAAACATTCATTTTCTTTGTCCAATTGCAACCCATTACCTATCAATTTACGATGTAGAATAGAAATCTCATCACCTGTTGCATCTCTTAAATCATCTAATGATAATGCTCGATAATTAATATCTGTTCTATCAGATGAATTGAAATAAGGTGTTACACTATTATTAGTATAAGAACCTATAAGAATAATAATATTATTGTCTTTAATAGTTACAATTGAACCAAATTTTAATGTTGTCACCATAATTCTATATACATTTAAATTGTTATTACTTACTTTCAACACCACAAAGGTAGATAAAAAACTTGAATTATGCAAGCATTTATCTACCTTTAACTATAATTTAACAATTAGTCCCTATAAAAGAAGTTTTTAAATGTAGTGTTTCCATACTCTCCTTCAGTGAGTTCGATAATCTCCTTAATAGTATACTTAGCCTTCTTGTTCTCACCTAACCTATGTTCTATGAAGTCCCTTGTTCCAAAAGAACAAGCACCCGTAATGACACGATAACACATAATAGCGTCCTCAAATGATAACTCACTATCCAATGTTAAGTTCTCATAGTCACTTTTATTCCTATCAGTGATTTTAAAAATTAAGTCATCTTTAGCACATTCTAAATTGCCTCCGTGTGACCAATGACCTTCACCATCTGTGACAAGATATGTAATATATTTACGATTTCCCAAACGAATGTGGTATACATTACCCTTCTGTTCAATTATCTTACCAAAAATACCATCAACATCGATAAATTTACCATTTTCATTCTCAAAGATATAAGCACCTTTATAATTTGGTTCGAAAGTAAAAAATATAACATCACCATCGTCATAAGATATCTCATGCTTAACCAAACTATCTTTTATTTTTTCATACTTTCCTTTATTAATAATAAATCTTGAACAAACCTTATGTAAGTTTGAATAATCTCTCAACTTGGTATTACACAAATTTAACCAACTTCCAACAATTAACCCTTTTGGTAATTCTTCTATTTGTGTGTTACATAAAAAAATACTATTATGTACAACTAAATTATCACTTAACTTTGTTATATTTGTATTATTAATATCAAAGCTACCATAAACTTCCTTAAGACCTTCAGGTAACTCGGTAATATTTGTTTTACACAAATCCAAACCATACCCAACTTCTATTACCTTTGGATAATTGTCAAACGTACTTTCTGAAAAATTACAATCATTTTCAACATATAATTCTTCAGGCATACGTTTAATAGTTGTATGTTTACAATTAAAATAACCATTTACCTTCATTTTCTTTGGAAAGGAGAAAGGTTTTTTCATATTGTTAGCATATAAGCTACCACCAAGCATTGTATCTTCAGGCAGTTCTTCTATATCTGTTTCTGAAATTTCTAAAAAACATCCAACATCCAAACCTTTGGGTAACTTGGTTACACCTGATTTTTTTATTGTTAGATAACCTAATACTTTCAAGTTATCAGGTAACTCTGTTATATCTTCTCTAAAAGATAAACCTAAATTACCATCACATACCAACTTACCTTCTTCTTCAATAAGCTTTTTATCAATTAGCTTTTCAAATTCTTCCTTTGTTATCATAACTCTCTCTATATATATTTAAATTGTTATTACGTTGTTTGATATTGCAAAGGTAAGAAATAATTTTGAATAACACAAATATCTTTCAATATTTTTCATATACACCTCATTTGTACTTATTGAAGTCTATCGTATTGTTATTTTATAGTACATATGAAATATTATTAGCTAAATCGCCAAATGTCTCATGATAATAATGTTTTATATACATCACATTAATACATACATCCGTGGACTATATAATACATTAGAGGGCAGACCTGTTTACGACATAGTTTATTTATGTAATAGTAACTAATCCTTATTCTTTAACTGTAAAATAATAATAATACAGTTGTTATTAATTCTATATACATTAGAGGGGTAGCCTTGTTTAACATAATTGTTTTACAGGTTGCCCCGTTTTTTATGTATTAAATTTAACATTTTCATAAACTATATATATTATATGATAAAAAAGATGCGTACGTACTTATTTAAGTAAGATTATCATTTAAACATATATAAATTCATATGTAATGTATTTACAAGCATTTACATAACAAAATTAAATGTAATACAAATAAATCCTTCTTCATTTTTGTATGTAAATACACACTATCTCTATACGGAGATATTAGCAATATATTTAATTAATTACCATAATGTATTATTTACATATTCATAACCCTTCCTTTCATTTTATCTGTAATAACATACGAAAAAAGGTCATCACGTTTATTTCAACGAAATGGTCATAATATAATAAAACTATTAAATAAAAGAGAGATTTCAGTAAGCACCTGACGTACTTATTAAAGTCTGACTATGAAAAGCAATTAATAATAATGCTAAAAGTATAGCAACTAAATCACTTATACAACTAATGTTAGTATATAGTGGGAAATATCTTTTATATTTTTTAAAATATTCTCTATTAAGTCTTCTGTAATATTCAGAAGTTATAACAGACAATAGAATTATAAAAATAATATATGAATAGTTTATCATAGTTTTTCCCCTACCATTAATAGAAGTGCGAGGATGAAAATAAGAACACTTAGAACAATCCCCATAATTACACACATATCAAATATTGGTTTTGGACAACCTTGAGTCATTGATATAGTTTTATTCTTATAAACAACATGTATAGTTGTAAGTAAAAGAATAAATGATAAAGCAAAGCAAATTAATCCACCTATCATCATATTCGTATTTGTTTAAACAATTAATTTTTACAAAGGTAATATTTTTATTTATAATATACAAACAAATTAAAATGATTAACTCTTTTTAAAATATAAAATTTGTTGAAATAGAATCTATTTGTTATTTTTGCATACGTTTTATGAAAAGAGTATATTATATAATAAATAAAAAGAAAGAACCTCCCTGAAGAATTATAATCCTATCAGAGAGGTTTTATATGTTGCTTATTGAATTCTATCTTTTAATAGGTATTCCCCATTGGTACAGATTAGTTTTGCAGTCTCACTTGGTGTAATCCAATCAGACTCTTTATGAATCCTTCCCCATTGTTCAAGAGTACCATTATATGTTATAGTTTCAAGTTTTGGTGTATTAGCAAATGCAGTTGTTCCTATCTCACGGATATTACTTCCAAGAGTAACACTTGTTAAAGAAGTACAATCCATCAATAATCTATCTGTAATATCTTTAAGATTTTCAGGTAATGTTATTTCCGTCAATGCACGGCATCCTGTAAAAGCATTCATTTCAATCTTATTTACAGAATCAGGTATTGTTATAGCACTTAATGATGAACATCTCCAAAAAGCATTTTGTCCGATTGTTTCCAAACCATCAGATAATACAATAGCTTTAATACTTTCGCATAAATAAAATGCATAACTACCTATTTCAGCCAATATTGGTGGGAAAACAACTTCTCTTAATTTGCTACACATATGGAAGGCACCATCACCAATGGTGATTACATTCTCTCCCAATTCAACTCCTTCAAGATTTGTACAATGATAAAAACATTGATTTGGTACAGAGAAAGCACCTTCAGGTATTGTGATATTTTCAATGGCGGTACAATTCATAAATGCACTGTCACCAATTGAATATAAATTATCAGGTAATGTGATATTATTAAGTTTTGAACATTGTTTAAATGCTTCTTTACCTATTTCACCAATTGTTGATGGTAATACTATGCTTTCAAGTTCCATACATCCTAAGAATGCACCTTCTCCAATTGAATCTGTTGAATCCCCAAGTTGAACATTTGTAAGACTGATGCAATTACTAAACATTGAATCAGGTACATTAAGTGTTTCATTTGGAATAGTTACACTTGTAAGGTTTTTACAACCACTAAATATACTTTGTGTACTATAACGTTCAATACCTGTTGGTAATGTGATTTCCCTTAATGATTTACAATTTTCAAAAGCATGGCTTCCAATATATGTTACTGTGTTTGGAATATTAATAGTTTCAAGATTATCACAAGAATCAAAAGCACCAAGGTCAATGTATGTTACACTATCAGGGATAGTAATAGAAGAAACTGAATGGTTATCTGAAAATGCATATTTACCAATTTTAGTTATATCTGATGGAATAGTAAAATTTACCTTCTTGGTATCATTAGTTTCCCTCTCAATAAATAACTTTTCAATGTTCCTTTTATATTTCGTGAAATCATCACCACAATCACCACCAAACATATTAATGGTGTTCTTGATGTTAGCTTTGATTTCATCAAGTTTAAGTAAGTTTTCTGATAATGCCATTTATAAATCTATATTTTAAGTTTATTATGTAATAATAAATATTGAAATAATATATTAATTAATAACGCCTCATCAATAATAAATAAAATTGATATTTGTCATTTTAAGAACTATCAAATAATATATTTATAGACAAATAATGATATCATATTAATACCATATTGATGAACATAATATCATATAACAGAAAAATGCCAAAGAGACGATTTGAACCTGATAAGTGTCATTGGACAAGAACACATAAAAAGAGTTGGAAACAAAAAGTTACATATGAAACGGAAGATGAAGCTGAAGATTGGTTAAAACATCATCCAAAACTTATAGAACAAGGAATGAAATCATATAAATGTCCATTATGTAATAAATGGCATTGCGGTCATGATATAAAAGAAATAACAAATAATTAAATTTTAAATGAATAACAATGTTATAAAATTAACCATCAAAGAAAATACGATGGTAGAATTTATCAAGTATCTATCAGATGATAGTACTGTAGGTATTCCATTTTATTTAAATGGAGGAGAACATATTCTTAATATGAATGAAGATTATGAATACGGTTTTGGTAGAACTCCAAAATGCAAAGGTAAATCAAATCTTTTATCTATAGATTTATCTGAATATAAAGGGAATAAAATATATGATAGTATGTTTGATGGTTGTACCTCTATTAAAACAATTGTAATACCAAACACAATCACAACAATAGGCTATAAAGCCTTCGGTGGATGTACATCACTCACAGAAATTAATATACCTGATAGCGTAACAAAGATTGAAGATGCTGCATTTATTGGATGTAAAGGCTTGAAAAAAGTAACACTACCTAATAACTTATCAATTATTGCAGAATATGCATTTCAATTATGTATTAATCTAACAGATATAATAATACCTAATAATGTTAAATATATTGGTGGAAATGCCTTTCATAAATGTAAATCACTAAAAGATATTACACTTCCTACCAATTTAAAAACTATTGGAAGAAATGCATTTCAAGCTTGTTCAACACTCACTAATATTAATCTACCTGAAACATTAATTTATATAGGTAGTAATGCATTCTATCAATGTGAATCATTAAAGAAAATAATAATACCCCCAAAAATAACAGCACTTAATGATGGCTTATTTGGAAACTGTTATTTTCTCTCAGAGGTCATATTACAAGATGGGCTTATAACTATTAGTCCCAAAGTATTTAAAGGCTGTACAGCGTTAAAAACAATAACAATACCAATTAATGTGGATTCAATTGGTAAGGAAACATTTAATGCATGTCGAGAATTAACCAAAATAATTATTAAAAGAGAAAAACCTTCTATCTTAGGTGAAGATGCTTTTGAAAATTGTAGTAGCCAATTACAAATAAGTGTCCCTTTATCATCAGTTGAAGAATATAAAAATGATAATAAATGGAAACTATATGCTGATAAATTAATTTCAGAATAATAATAAAAAAATAAAAGGAAGAAGTACATAAAAACCTTCTTCCTTTTTTGTTATCTAAAATATACTATTAATATCAACTTCTATTGTTTGTGGATTATTTAATAGCTGTTGTGTTAATTCAGAATTATCGAGATGTACATTACTTAATTCTAATGGATTTTTATTGTATACGAATACACAATTAGAACCTAATATAACAATGATTGAATCATCCTGATTATCATTCTTATTTATAAGAACTTTATCTATTTTTATTAATCTATCTTTATTGTCTAATATATAATCCATCCAATACTCACCATCAGGCATCATAAATATACAAGTTGATTCATTCTCTTTTTTATTGATTTTTGCATATTTGGTCCAAGACATAACATTTTCACCATCAACTAAATCTATAAGTGTACATTTATTACCTTTAATACAAAATGCATAACAAGTATCACCAATTGGATTTAATGTACCAATATTATCAATCCAATCGTCAAATAATATCTTACCTTTAGTAAGACTTACACAATTTACTTTTTTCATATTATTAAAAACAACATAGGTATTATAAAAGAGATATCCTATCCATATATTATCTAATATAATATCTAAACTATTTGTGTCCATAACAAAACCATCACGATTATCACTACTAACAATCAAAACATTATCAAATTCATCATATATAGAAAAAGAACTATCAATACTTCTTATAATATCACCATTTCTATCAAGAACAGTTAATTGTGCACCTGAATCATCACTATGAGCAAAAACAACGTATTTTTTCTTCTTATAATTGATTCTTTTTGTCATATTAGTATCACATACACATAACTCATTTTTAGCGGTATCCTGACAAAATAAAATACCCCTGTCACTAATGTTCTTTAATACCTTAAGATTTGCAAATTGTGCTTCTTCACTATTATCCTCAGGGTTAAAAATAGAATATATATCAGCACCTATAAGTTTGGATAACTGTTCAGGAGACATAACATGGTCACTTCCACCATTACCATGATTCCACCTACAAGTAATTGTCTTAACATCACCTCTCTTATCAAATGATACTGCAATCATTGATAATCCATACTCATCTAATGGAACGTTCTCACCTTCTATTTTCTCAACATTCTCAAATCCTTCTTTCAATATGAAATAAAACATTCCCAAACCATAATCTGTATACTTATTAAATGCAACTGCACTTTCTGTAACACACCAATTAGTATATTTGCTGTACTCCTTCGCATCTTCATATAATTTTATTGGAACAATTTCATAACCATTATAATTTCCATCTCCTGAACCATATTTTGAAGTTGATTGATGAGTATCTTCATTATTCTGTTCCACATCACCCTTAAAGGCATCAAAGAACTCTTGTAACGACATTCCATTTAAATCTTGATTATATCCTTGTTCCTTAGCTTTTGGGGCAATAACAAGCAAATATTGATTAATCTTTTGTAAAGTGGTGTTATCTAAATTATCCTCATTTTGTATAACCATTCTTACAATGGCAGGGTATAAATGAAACTCTGCCATTCTAACATTAGGTATATTATGTAAAACATTTTCAGTATATTCAATATCATTTACATCAGGTTTCATACTTCTTACAACCTTTCTTGCCAAAGATTGATTCTTTGAAGCACGATTCTCCATTAATAATTTACTATATTGATTTTCTTTTATAATAATTCTTTTAACCATAATATTTTTTTAATTATTCATTATAATATTAGCAAAGTTAATAGGTGTAAGCGTTCCACCATCTTCCTTTATATCATCAAGTTCATATAATGGTAATGTACCTTCTAATTCAAGTTCACCATTAAATGCAAAAACCTTCTCATCTTCCTCATTACCAACAATAAGATATTTTACATTATCATAATTTGTTTCATAAGCTTTATTTAATGGTATATTATGAACTTTATCAGGTTCGGCAATTATTAATCTATATATACCATTTTTATCTTTAACAAGATAAGATGGGTCATTAAAATGATTTGTCATAGATTTCAATATATTGGTCCATTCTAATGAATATCTACCTGATTCACCACTTATAAGAGAAATGTAATTATTATGAATACATAATACATAATCATCTATATTAATGTCATATAATATGTTTGCATAATCAATCCATCTATCAAATAATGCATACTTATTAACTGTATCAATAATTTGATATTTTTCTTCTGAATTTTCTAATACATAAAGTTTTTCACATGAACTGAAATCATGTATACCACTATCAACTATCTTTTTAAATGTAGTAGTGTCAAACGCACAACCGCCTTCATCATTACCAACCGCAATAATTAAAGTGTCATTAACATCATCATAATTAACAAAATCATTAACTACCTCATAAATGATATTACCCTTATTATCCAAAAATACATTTAACTCATTTTCACCACGTCCATCCATTGTCTCAGCACATATATAGTTCTTTCCATTATAATCAAATCTAACTGAATAATTATGATTATAAACACACAATACATTCTTATCTGTATCTTGACATAAGAATAAACCCTCCTTCTCATAAGCCTTTAACATCTTAATACCTTCAGGAGCAGTAAAGGTCTTTTTATCCTCTTTATTGAAAATTGTATGTATATCAGCACCTATTACCTTTGAAACTTGTTCAGGAGACATCACATTATCATTACCACCATTATCATGATTCCATCTACAAGAAATGGTATTAACTGAACCATTCATATCAAATGATACTGCAATCATTGATAAACCATATTCATCTAATGGGGCATTTTCACCAACTTTCTTCTCTACATTCTCAAATCCTTTCTTTAGTAAGAAATAAAATAAACCCCTTCCATCATTGGTGTATAAAATGAAATGTCTTTGATTCTCTGTAACACACCAATCAGTGTATTTGCTGTACTTCTGTGCCTCTTCAAAGGTTGAAATGGGAACTATATCATAACCATTATATTTGCCGTCTCCTTGACCAAATTTAGCACTATTCTCACGATTGGCAGTCTCACCATTACCAACTTCAGTTTGAAAGGTATCAAAGAACTCTTGTAATGACATTCCATTTAAATCTTGATTATATCCTTGCTCTTTTACCTTATCAGCAATCATACCAACATATCTATTAATACGTTGAATAATATCTCTATCAAGATGGTCATAATTCTGTAATACCATTCTTGTTACAGCAGGATATAAATGAAACTCTGCCATTCTTACATTAGGTATATCATGAAGAATATCACTCGTTACCTCTTTATCATCAGCTTCAGGTCTTAATGCTCTTACAACCTTTCTCGCCAAAGATTGGTTCTTTGAAGCACGATTCTCTGTTAATATGTGTTCAGTTGAATAAACAGCATTAAGTTGTCCTTCATTAATTAAAATTCTTTTCATGGTTAATTAATAGTTCTAATTGGTTTATAATTAAATCTTTTTATCACGTGTTCTATTTCCACTCTATCTTCTCTATCAATGTCAACATATGATGAAGTAAATGTTTTATTAGCAATAATACAATCATTTCCTGCTACAAATAAATAACAATATGGTGTTTCCTCTGAATAATATATCTTATTATTTGAACCATTTAATAATACACCATCCTCATCACTTATAATTAATACCTTTCCTTTATCTTGTTCAATAAAAGTAACACCATTGTCTTTATCTCTTCCTAATACGTTAGTCCAATCTAATATTTTACCACCTGAAGCACTTTGTATTGATACTTTGTTATCTAAAAAACAAATGAAACAATCATCATAAAGTGGATGTTCAAATGGCGTAAATGAATTAACCAATTTATCAAAAACAGGTTTATCTAAATCCATATGATATAATTGTTGTTTTCCATAATAATCAGTTAGATAGATATATTCATCGTCATAATTAGCCATTCTTATATCACAACTAATTTTTCGTTCAAGTGTGTTTGAATCATATAATCCACCACCCTTAATCTTTGGACAAACAGCTACAAGTGAACCATAAACTTCTAACGTCAATAAATCTCCATCATTCCACGCAATAATTGAACCATCATTTTTAATGATATATCCATAACGTTTACCTTTAACTGAAGTTTCAAACTTAACATATGGATTATTATCGAAAAAGGTCATATTTGAATACTTTAAGTCACATACCATTAACCTACCTTCATATTTACATAAATAAAAACCACTATTTTCTTTATTTACTATAATATCAAGATTCTTAGGTTTTATAACTTTATTATCTTCAGGATTAAAAATAGAATATATATCAGCACCTATAACCCTTGAAACTTGTTCAGGAGACATAACATTATCATTACCACCATTGTCATGATTCCATCTGCAAGTAATTGTTCTAACATTACCTTTCTCATCAAATGACACAGCAATCATCGATAATCCATATTCATCTAATGGAGCATTTTCACCTACCTTCTTTTCAACATTCTCAAATCCCTTCTTCAATAAGAAATAAAATAAGCCATTACCTGCATAACGTGAAAATGCATCAGGCATAGAAGTAACACACCAATCTGTATATTTATTATACTCCTTAGCATATTCATATGTTTTTATGGGAACTATATTATAACCATTATAATTTCCATCTCCTTGTCCAAAAGAAGAACTCTTAGAACGTTCATCTTTAATTGTATTCTCAACATCACCCTTAAAGGTATCAAAGAACTCTTGTAACGACATCCCATTTAAATCTTGATTAAAACCTTGTTCCTTAGCTTTGGGAGCAACAACAAGCAAATATTCATTAAGTTGTTGTATAACTTCAGCTGATAATGAATCCATGTTATTTAATACCATTCTTGTCACAGCAGGAAATAAATGGAAATCAGATAATCTTACATTAGGAATATCATGTAAAATACGATTAGTAATGTCATTATCATTCAAATCAGGTCTCATACTTCTTACAACCTTTCTTGCTAAAGATTGATTCTTTGAAGCACGATTCTCTGTTATCAACTTATTATATGTTGATTCTTTTATTATTATTCTTTTAATCATATCTTTATAAAAACACTTATTACTATTATAAATAGTAAATAAAATGGATGAGGATTAAATTATCCCCATCCATTAATAATTATTTTTTCTTTTTTCTAATCAATTGCTACTATCTTACTTGCATAATTTCTCCAACCATTAGCATCCTTATATTTTTGAACACTTCGTCTTGGAACTTTTATCTCTGTAAGAGCAGCACAGTTCCTAAATACACCATCACCAAAAGTTGGTGGTTCAACTGCATTTATTATAAATGTGGTTAATTTTACACAACCATCCATTACATATCCTTCAAATCTTTCCATAGTTGATGGGAATGTTATTGAATTCAAACCTGTACAACTATCGAATGCTCTATATTTAGCAGTGGTTACACCTTCAGGTATTGTTAATGATGTTAAACTATGACAGTTTGAAATTACATATGGTTCCAATGTGGTAAAACCTTGTGGTAAAGTTAATTCTTTTAATGCCTTACAATTATATAATGCTCGTTCTCCTATCTTTGTCACATTACTTGGAAGAGTAATACTTGTCAATGATGTACAATTAGTGAAAGTTTCTTTTTCAATCTTTGTTACACCATTTGGAATATCTATAGATGTTAATGAACTACATTGATAAAATGCACATTCTCCCATTTCAGTTAGATTTCTTGGTATACGTATATTGTTCAATGGAAAACAATAATGAAAAGCATGTGCTCCTATTTTTGTAATATTATCATGAAATGTTACACTTGATAACGATTCACAACCTTGATATACATATACAGGAAGTTCAGTAACACCACTTGGGATAACTGTTGATTGTATTTTTTTACATTGATTAAAACAAGCTACACCAATCTTTGTAAGTGATGATGGTAACTCTATATCTTTTAATTTATGACAAGTACTAAAAGCGGAATTACCAATTTCTTTTAATGTATTTGGTAATTTAACTCTTTCAAGTTCTCTATTATCTGAACAAACATATTGACCAATTGTTGTTACACCTTCAGGAAAATCAACTTCCTTTAATTTACTACAGTTTGCAAATGTATGACTACCAATCTTTGTAAGTGATGGTGGTAACTCTATATGTTCCAATGCTGTACAATTGGCTAACATATATATTGGTGTTTCAGTTATTTTTGAAGATAACCTAATATGTTTTAATGCTGTTGATTTTAAAAATGTATATGAGTTTATCTCAGTGACAGTATCAGGCATGATAAGATTTTTTAATGATGTACAGTCTGAAAAGGAACCTCCACCAATACTTGTAACTGATTCAGGTATAACAACATCAACTAAGGATGTACATTTTTCAAATTGATTCCAATTGACAGAAGTAATACCGTATGGTATAACAACAGATTCTATTGATGTACATTCACTAAATAATTTACTTGGAATAACTTTATCTGTATATTCATATAAATCAATATACTCTATATTTGAAGTATTATCTTTTCCTTCTTTCGTATTAAATCCATAAGGATAATCTGTATCAAGGTCAAGAACATTTACCCTTTCAGTTAATACGACTTCTTCTCCTTGACGTTGTGATAAATCACTATAGTTTCTTCCCTTTAATATTGTGAGTGTTGTTCCCTCTTTTAGATAAATTGTTATTCTATTTGGTGTTTTCTTATTATAAAATGTTTGATTATCTTCATCTTCATTCTCAGCCTTTATAAAACCAACATATGGTTCACTATATCTACCATCTCTTCGATAGTCAAGTTGGTCAGCATTTGTATTATGTAGACGTAGGTTTTTCATATATTATATGTTATTTTTATTTCAAGTTATTATATATTAATCAGATGGTTGTATTTTTTGTATATATTGAGACCAATTAGGTGCATTTCTATATTCTTCAACACTTTCTTTCGGTACAGTAATCACTACTAATTTATTACAATCTTTAAATATATTATTACCAATAATTGGTGGTGTTATAGAGTCTAATTTAACTCTTGTTAATTCAGTACATTTACCAAAAGCCTCATCACCTATTTTCTTTACTCTAAATGGTAGGTGAATTTCCTCTATTGTACCATTTTCATAAAAAGCTTTATTACCTATTTCTTCAATGGTATTACTTAGTGGTAATCTTTCTTGTTGAACGCCTTTAAATAACCCATCATATATTTTCTTACCTTTATATTGATTAAGATTATATCCAATTAACCAAGAGTAACGTTTTCCCATTTCAGGTTGGACATCAAAAGTTAAACCATAAGGGTAATCTTTTTTCATATCTAATAAATGAGTTCCTCCTGATATTAATTCAATAACACCTTCTGTATCATTTGCACTTGTAAAACGTTTTAATAATAAAGGACCATATGGTACTGCTGTTATTTCTATGAGGCTATCATTATCATTGTAATATGCAAGTTCTTCTTCCTCAACAAATCCAACATATGGATTAGGATATCCATTTTCAGCATAATGGTCTTCTTCTCTATCCGTTTTAAATAGTTTTAAATTCTCCATAATATATATTACTTATATTTTATTCTTTTAATAAATAGTTTATGATAATCATATAAAATAAATAAAGAGGAGAAACATTATTGCCTCTCCCCTTTATTTTTAATAATAGAATTTATTTATTAATTCATCTGTTCAACAAATGTTGTAACTCCCTTAAGTGTTGCTGTATTTTCAGGTGCAATAAAGAATGTATTATCTTTAATAATTGGGTCAGTAATATTTCCTGAAAGAACAAAACTCTTCTTTGTTGAAAAGTCATTATTACTTTGTATCACCAATCTATTAGTATCACCTTGGATATTTACACCATTCTCACAATCCCTAAATACATTATCTTTAATCGCAATATTATTCATTAATCCTTTAGTATCAATGTTAATCGCAGTTATTGATTTATGAATTGAATTTCCAATGAATGATATATTATCACTACTTACATGCTCTAATTCTGCAACTGAAATACCAACCTTATTTCCAACAAGTAAGTTACTTGCAAATAAACAATCATCAGCCCATATATGTACTGCAAGACCTTCATTACAATCATAAATGGTATTATTACTTATATTCACATATCTACCTGTCTCAACTGTAATACCTCTATTACACTTTCTAACAACATTGCCTGTGATTACTTGTCCCTTTCCACTCTTCATCTTACCATCTCTTGCAAGTGTAAAACGTTTTTGGTCCTCAACAAATATACCACGCATGCCTCCACCAACACAAATATTATTAGCAATAACAATGTCTTCAGCATCCCATTCATCATAACCTGTTCCAATACCAATACAAGAATGTCCGAAAATATTTCCACCTCTACCTGCATCAATAATAATATTGTCAGTAATAGATACTCTATTCAAAAAGTCAATACCTAATGCAGTTGGTCTACTACCTACAGATTTAATTCTTGTGAAATGCGCATCCTTAATATAACGCATAAAGAAATGTTTACCTGTCTTTGTAGTCTTTGGACTCTGAACCTCTAAATCAGATACACCTATATTATAAACAAAGTCACCTTCAAATAATGAGTAGTTATTCTTAATACCATCTTGCATATCCAAAATAGTATTTCCAATACCTTGTCCTCTTAAATGAACATTACTCATAAATTTTACAGTACTCTTGAAAATAAAGGTTCCTTTTGGTAATTCAATGATACCACCACCTGATTGACTAACCTTCTCAAATAAAGCAGTTAAAGCAGGACCATTATCAGGATTATCAACAGAAATACCATAGTTACCTGCCAAATATACATAACCTCCATTTGAAGCAGCACTCTCAACAGCTTGAATCTTATCAAATAATTTCTGTGCTGTATATTCCTCATACTTGATACCATACAAATAATCACCTTGTACTCTACCTTTTGCTGTTACCTTAGCATACTCAGCACCAATAGGGAATTCAACAGTAACATGTCTTAATTCACCATTACCCTTACTTATCTGATGGAAACCACAAAACTTCTTATTCTTATCATAAAAGTTAATACCACAATTGCTTTGTGCCATCATATTATACTCAAAAGCATCATAATCCTTATGACTTAAAAACTCTTGAGTTCCAACCCACTTAGTACTATTAACCTCTTGTCCTGCTTCAGCACCACCACTAACAACCAAATCAGAAAGATTAGTAACCTTCTTAACTTTATTCTTTTTAACCTCTTCATTAATTAAAACCTTTGGACTCTTGTCAAGCCATGAAAATTCAAAATTAATATAAGGTTTATTATAAAGATTTCTAAATCGAACAAATAAATATTTTACTTCTGATGGTTTAGTAAATTCTCTCTCCTCAAAAGGCTTAATCTCTATCTTTTCCTCACTATAAAAATCAGGTTTTGAACCATGCGTAGCACCACTATATGATTTCAACATATGAAAAGATAACACTTCACTATTAGAGAGATTTTTAATCTTAAATAATTTTGTATCTTCAACATTAATAGGAATTGATTGACCATTATTGTTTAATTGAAATACATCATTATTCTTAATCCACATCTCACTACGCCATAAAGTAGTCTTGCCTTCTACTATATCAGTGATAAATGTTCTTGTCTTCCAATTGGTAGTCTCTTCAGTACATCTCTTATCAAGTTCATTAACTACTTTGTCCAAAGGATTTAATTCAGTATACACTTGCTTGGTATGATAATTAATACACAAAGTATCTTTCTTTCTCAATAAAGAATCTCTATCACTACCTATTCTCGCAATCTTTATTAACTTACGAGTAGTATCAAATGCCATTAAATTAAAACTATCTTGTGATTTTGTACCATTCTCCCTCTCTTCATCAGTAACACCATTTGAACAAGTAGCACAGTCAATATTAAAACCTAATTGCTTTGGATAATTGGTTAAATAATACACATAATCTCTATGAGTATGACCACCTAACCAACATACAAAATCACCACCATTATCAATAAACTTCTGAACAGTAGCAGGTGCCTCACTATTAATAAATGCACTACCCTCACTTAATTTCTGAACGGTATCAAAAGCACAATCTATATGCGTTCTATCATTACCTGCAAAATAATGATTAGCACATACAACTGAAAGACCTTTTCCCTTAGCATCATTTAAAGCTGATTCTAACCAAGACTTTTGGTCAGCATCCCAATGCAATGCATCAAGACCTATTAATCTTAACTTCTGTGACTTATAATCCTTATACCAATAACATTTATTCACTGTGGAATTATCAACTAAACCAGCATCAACAAATGGCTTTATAAAGATATTATAATCCTCTTCAGCCGTAACAGTTAAATCATTCCAAGCTGTCTTTGCACTATCGTGATTACCAATTGTAATCATCATCTTCTTTATATCATCATTCAAATAAGAATAATCATCCTTCAAAGAATCAAATACCATATCACCCGTACATAATACACCATCCATAGAAGTCTTATACTTCTCATAAAATTGCATTATACGCTTAAATTGAACCTTATCTGAATGAATATCTGAAAACCATAATAATACAACAGGCATTAAACCTGATGCACCACTAATGTTCATATTTAAATGACGCTTCAATTGTAATAACTTATTGTTAATCTCATTCTCACCATTCAATGAAACAATGTCAAGAGCATTATCACCAATATTTAAAGCCTCAACCAAAGTTAACTTCTCCTCAACAATTGGAGCAATTGACCAAGTGTTATCATAAGATGTACCATTAGATACATTCACAACCATATACTTAGCATCAGATGGAGGAACAACACTAACAACTGAACCCTTCTCTATAACATATACGTTATTATCCTCAACAGATAAACCATTTGCCTTCTGACCATTAATAGAAGTAGTAATGTCAATAGCCCAAGCATAATTAGAATCATAATCAGTATTACCTTTTATAACATAACTCTTACCCTGTTCAACAGGTAAATAAACATGCTGAAAACTACTAAAACCTGCCCACGTCTTTCTATCAGTAAGAAGATAATTATATTTCTTAGTTGGAATGGGAATAATCTTATTCTTTATTTCTCCAATCTCTTTAAATATATCCTTCTTTAATAATTTATCAGCCTCAATACGCTCAGACTTCTCAGTACTTAATTTATCATCAAGACCATTAACCTTAGTAGTTAATTCCTTCTCTGCCTCCTCATTAGCTACAATACGTGACACATATCTAAATACCTCAGGCATACAAACAGAACCATCCTTCTTAGATTGAATACAAATAAACTTAGCACCAATAGGAGCAACAACCTCTAAACCACCATGATTAGGTATGTCATATGTTGTATTCTCACCAATAGGCAAGTTTAATTTAGTATTATTAGGTATTGTTGTCTGTGCATCAATCGTCCAACAAAACTTACTATCTATATCAGTAGTGTTATTCAAAAATAAACGCTCACTCTCATTAACTGAAAGATACATACGCTGATTATTACTATAACCTGCACTCGCAACATACGGTTCACCAATAGTAGGACGAACAGCTTGAATACCATAAGTGGCTACACTGAAATCACTGATATCAACAGGCTTCTGCTTATCTATGGTTCTACTTAAAACCTCTTTAATCAAAAGCTTAGTTGGCATAGACTTATCATCATCATAATAATTCTTACCAGTTTTTACAATGTAACCAACAAATGGTCCAACATCTTTAGGAGCATTACCTCCCTGTTCACTTATTCTTTGTAAATTTCTCATAGTAAAATTAAATAATTATATATTATACATATAATTATTCAATTTCTTTTATTTTATCCCCATATATACCCCACTTATTATCTTGCTTATATTTAACAACACTATCAGATGGAACTTTTATCTCAACAATAACATTATTATCAAATACTGAATTACCTAAAACAGGAGGTTCAATTGCATTAACGGTAACACTTGTTAAAGATGTACAAGGTTTAAAAGCATAATCACCTATCTTCGTTACACTATCAGGAATAATTATATTACTAATCAATGGAATACTCATAAATGCACCATCACCTATCTCAGTAACACTATTAGGTATATCTATTGTCACAAATTCTGAACATTCACCAAAAGCATAATCACCAATATGCTCTAATCCATTAGGTAATGTAATTGACATCAAACGATTACAACCATAAAATGAATAATTACCTAACCTCTTTAAACCTGTAGATAAATTCAAATCAATTAAAGTTCTACATTGATAAAATGAATAATCGCCAATAGAAGATACATTATTACCCATCATAACACTACTCAATGAACTACAGTCAGTAAAAGCGTTATCACCAATACTTGTAACACTATCAGGTATGGTAATACTATCTATAGAATTAATACTATTAAACATATAAGGATATATCTTATCACCTCGATACTTACTCAAATCAACCTCAAGAATACCATTAGTACCACCCTGAGTCATTCTACTAATACCAAATGGATATTCAGACATGTCCAATAAATTCTCACCCTCACTCAAATGAATCTCACTAACAGTATCATTCTCAGAAGATAAATACTTGTCAAATGTTTCAGTATAACCACCACCAACAACCAAGCGGATAATACTCTTACGTACCACATTATAATAACTCAAACCATTCTCAACAACAAAACCAACATAAGGTTCAACATAAGAAGATGAGTCAACATAAGACAACTGCGCAGCAGATGAACTAAATAATTGTAAATTTCGCATAATATATTGTTTTAATATAAATATACACACAAACAACAGAACAATTAAACAATTCATCAATAAAAACATATATCACAAAAACTTATAAATCATAAGAAAAATACACCAATTAAGTTACAAATTATTACTCACACACATGCACACAACTTACAATCTATAAGAAAATACATATTAATATACAAAGATATACACACTAATATAAGGAAATTAATGCAAAATATAAACAAAACAAACATTTAAAGCATAAATACATAAAACAATATACCATAAAATTCTTACAATTTATAACTAAATACATATAGTTTACTTACAAATTAATATTCATATATATGCACACAACTTACAAATCGTAAAAAAACAATCCAAACAATAGCAAAAGGATAATATAAGTGATAACAGTAATCAAATACTTTAAATAAATAATAGTAACTAACTCACTATCAAATAATTATGAGAAACTTAATAAATATTAAATAATATTAATGTTATAAAATATTTTACTATTATTAAAAATTTTTGAAAAAATAAAAAAAATAATTAAGAAAAAAAATGGGAAAAACAGTTTTTATTTAACTTATATGTTAACAGCAGTTCCTTTCTATATAATAATCCCCTATACGCAAATTTTTCCTTTATATGTTAACAAGCACATTTCTATATAACTATCCCATTTCTATGTTACTACTCACTTTATACAGTAGCCTCTTCTCTATACACAAGCCCTCTCCATACATCAGTCTCTTTCTTAATTAACTATTCCTTTCTATATTCACTATTTCTTTATCTCTATATCTTAATATACTTTACCTCTCCATATAATATTTCTTCTTCTCTATACAATTTCTCTATCTATTCTCTCTATACAATTTCCATATGAAAATAAATATGAATATATATTTAATGAAGATGTCTATAAAATGTATAAAATATGTATATTTATACACTATTGTATATATATTGATTATCAATGAGTTGCATTATTTTTTCTATATATAAAATATATTTTTAATTTTGATACAGGCCGAGCCTTGTGTTATAATCATTTAGTTATCAATTAGTTATTATATTTGTCTCTATTAATAGTTTAAATTGTGTTATAAATTATCTGTGTAATTGTTTATATTTATAATAAGTAAAACTAATAATTTAAAATAAACAATTTAATCATTTATGAAAAATTTGCATGTATTTGATACTCTTGCTTCTTGTGAGAGTTTTATGTCATCATCTGATTTTGTTATGCCTTTTGTGGGTTACATTAAGGATGGTGGTAAAGTTAAATATCGTAAGGTAATACCTATAGAACCTCCTGCTGCTATTGACCGATTGTAACAAGCTTAAATGGGAAGAGTGACAGTTGTGTATATATTAACTGTTATCTTCCCATTCCTTTGTATTTAGAAAAACAATAAAGTCTCTTTTATTATTTATTTAATATCAAATAAATATAGTATAGTTATTAATATTGCGTAAACCATCCAAAAAACATATTTGAAATTATAAATGTATTTATTATTGTTATTATTATCTACTATAGATATATTAGAATATATTTTATGAAAGGTTTGTATTCTATTTTTATAATCTTCTTCTGCTTTATTTATTGCTTCTTGTTCTGAGTAGAATATATTAGGTATTAGTTTTCCGTTAATACTGATTACATATGAATCATTATTCATTGTATCTTTTGATTGATGTATGAAGTAATGGTCATTGAACATTGTTTTTTCTGATACCATTTTAACGCTACCATATTCATCATCGTTATTTACCTCAGTCCATTTTAGGTTAAACATTTCATCCATAATACGTATATCTATTAGAACATTATTTTTTCTACATTGACATCACATTTTACTCCATATTTATAGTCTGATATATAGAAGTCTTCTTGATTATGTATGAAGTATGTTATCCCTTCTTTTAAGTTATGTCCATCAATAGTAATATTTGCTATCCCTATTAATTTATTCTCTTTTCTATTATTATAGATACCGAATATAAATTTTGTTCCGATGGTTCCTTGTATATATAGATGAATTCCTGTTGTGTTTACAGTGGTATTTTTGCCATTGACATATATTAGGTTACTATATCCATTGGAATTGATTATATTATTATTTCCATAGGAATTAATTTTTGCAAATTCTCCGTTATTTATAATGGTTGTATAATCTCCGTATGAGAATAAGGAATTACTATAACTTAATAAATTAATTGTATTAAATTCCCCTTTTTCGTATATATCATTAAATGTTCCGTGTGATGTTATAATATTTTTTCTACCATTAATAATGGTATTATCCATACTATTATTTAACATAAGATTATTTTCAAATCCATTTAATATAGTTGTATTAAATATCGAGTTTAATAAATATATACTTGTATTAAATGTATTTATAATATAGTTTTTATATGAAACATTTTCATTAAATAATAAGTTTGTATTATTTTCATCACATTGGATAATATTATTATTTTGTGATGATGATATAGCTTCATTAATTAGTTCATCAAAAGTTAATTCTTTAACTATTTTAATTTCTGATGTGGCAATTTTTTCAATGAAAGATTTACCTAAATTGCATTCAAAATCGAATTGTCCTGATACTTCTACCATTGCGAATTTAGCTTTTAATGGGTTATAATATTTTAGAACTCTTAATGGGTTAAAGCATGCGTGGAAACCATTTTCACAGCATTGAATTTCATGGTTATTGGTAATTTTATATGTTTTACCAATTTCGTATTGAAATCCTTCTGAAGAGGTCCAATCTTCATTAAATGCTTTATATGCTTTTAATGGTGTTTTCAAAATCTTATTTGAATTTAAAAATGAAATTAATTCTGTATCCATATCGTTTATTTTTCTAATTGGTTAATTCAAAACATTCTAAGTGCATTGGTGCTTCTGTTATGAAATTATAACGTGAATATAGTTCATTATAATTTTCTACAGAGTGTAGTTTACAATCCTCGTAGGTTGTTCTATAAGATTTATTACAGGGCATCCATGTTATTGTATTATAAGTATTACTTAATATTTTTTCTTTATATGTAGTTAATGCTATGAAACTAATAGACTTCTTTAATGACATATATTTACCTTGCAGAGTTTTAACTCTTAATGAATTTGTTTTTATTTTAACATCACATTCTTTAATTTCTATATCCAAAAAAGGCAAAGAAGTATGTTTCTGAAAAAGTTGTTCTTCGGGTTTAACTAAAGTGTAATCACATATATCTTTCTCCCAATATTCTTTCTCACCAAATTCATCAATATGTACAACAGAATAATATGGGTATCCATGTTCTTTTAGATATTCTTTCAAATGTTTATAGGCTAATGTTATTGAATTAATCCTATCCATGAAATAACTTTTTAATATCGTCCCATTATCAGACCAATGTCCGTCCACATTATCAATCTCTGTAATTAATTCTTGATGTAGTACAATTGCCCCAGAATCATAGAAAGCAATAATTGTCTCATCATCATATGCATCAATATTAGGGACATCCTCTTTTCTTTGTTGATTATAATTTTCATTCAAATAATCAATTACCTTATTTATATCGAACATAAATTATCCTTTTATTTTTTTTGTGGTAAAATTGTGTGCTGTTTTTAAAAATTCTTCAAAAATTAGCAAAAAATATTCTTCTGTTATTCTATCATATTCGGTAATAAAACGTTCAACAGTATCTATATCCATAAAATTAAAAGTAATATAGCCAGTTTGAGTATCATTAGAAAAAGATACATAATTAACATACCCTCCATTTATTTTTAATATTCTGATAAAATCAGAAGAACGTTTAAAACATTCTCCAACTCTAATACCTTGTTGAACGTTGTTAATCTCATTTCGTATTTTATTTTCTCTTCTAATCATGAGTCTAAGTTTTGTTTTAAAAACATCTAATTTCTTTTCAATTTCATTCATATTTTTTGTTTTTAATATTATGCTACAAAGTTATGAAAACATATTAGATAAACAAAAAAAATAATATTAAAAAAAACAAAAAAGCAAACAAAAAATGTTTGCTTTAATATATTACCCTCCAAATACATCTTCATCATACCACTGTGATTCTTTGTTTCTCAACATATCTCTAAAGTTATCACCACTTACAGGTCTACCCATAAAATCTACTTGTGGTTGTTCTTTTTGACCAATAGGACCATCTGAAACATTACCATTTTTATAACCAGTTGTATATCCTCTATTTAAACGTTCAGGATGTGCTTTGTTGTAGTCGTGGTAATAATTTTTACGGTGTCTATCAGGTCTTTTTCTACGTTTACTACGTTTTTCTTCGTATTCCTCATAATATCCAGGGCGATGTCTATCAGCAGTTTTACCTTCTTTTTTACGTCTTTCGTTATATTCTTTGTAATAACCAGGACGATGGCGGTCTGCTTCTTGGATTGTTTTATTGATTTCTTCCCTTATTATTTTTTCCAATATTTACCATAAATTTATA
>ERZ772979.347-NODE-347-length-34476-cov-6.729119_pt1 | contig 34476 bp, 44 predicted proteins | sample MGYA00511130_ERZ772979 | MGnify/ENA primary metagenome ERZ772979 (study PRJEB29015, sample SAMEA2738103) | human oral metagenome | biome: human oral; feature: human-associated habitat; material: saliva | place: China | collected 2186 ... | reverse complement strand
ACCTCATCCTTACTCTTGTCCATCTGCTCGATGACAGGATAGTAGGCATTGCTGATGATTTCCAGACTGGCAAAGAGAAACTTGTAAATCGAAAGCGTGTCATGACTCTCCAGATAACGGGTCATCTGTTCAATGACATAGGCGTTCTTGGTATTACTAATGGTAATCAGGCGATGATGTTCCACGATAAAGGTCATGGGAAAGGCTTCGTAGTATTCCTTGTCCTTTTTCAAGTTCAAGACATTGTAGATAAAGGTCACAGTCCCATTTTCACGGTGATAATCCATGTGGGCTCGCTCATTCCTATCCAGTGCGTATTCAATGGTTTCCTTGTCCAAACCGTAGATTTCTGAAAGGTCTTCTAGTTTTTTCAACTTGTCCAAATCTAGGTTAATCCAGGCACAGCCATTGCCCAACTGTTTTTCTAAAAACATCTTCTCTCCTTTACCAAACTCTTTCTATTATACCATAAGTGAAAAGCGTTTACAAATAGTTATCATCGATTTTCAATAGTTGAGTTTTTACTTATTTTCCATTAAAATCATTTTCATCAATTGCTATCATTTTTTTAAATCGTATTCATCTTCGTATTCATTTTCATACTCATATTTGCCCGTATAGTTGAGAAAGTGTCAGTTTATTTCTAATAGTTTACAAAAGAATCAGTGAGTAATTTCACTGTTTTTATTTTTGACAAAACACCGTTTTTGACAATAATACACCACGATTTCCTCTTCCTATTCTTCAAGAAAACGCTTTTTTGAACAATAGGATTGTAATTCCTGTTTCTAATCGTTCAAAATGCGTGTTTTTGCAAAATAGAAATACAAACTCTAATTTTGTTAACCTCAACAAAATTGGCAACTAAGGACTTTATAAAGCTATTTGTTGACTTCAACAAGTCAATTTTTCAGGCAAACCATTTATTTTGCTACCGACATTGATGTCGGTTGGTTAGATGTTTTCTTGATTCAGAACAAACAAAAAAACCGCAAGCATGAGCCTGCGGTCTAGTGTAATCTATTTTGAAAGTTTTCCTTTCGTTTTATTTTGTAGTAAAGAGCCCGTTAGGCTCGACAGTAAACTCTGGCTTATCTGCCATTGTTCCGTCTGGTTTGATGTAGTACCAACCAGAACCATCTGCTGACTTAATGAATTGTTTGGATTTCATATCTCCGTCCTTAGCATCGAGGTAATACCAATGGTCTTTGTATTTGACCCAGCCAGTGGCCATGACGCCAGTTTCTTTGAAGTAGTACCACTTATTGTCAATGAGAACCCATTCGGTAGCCATGGCACCGCTTGGGAGCAAGTAATACCAATTATTGTATTCTTCATACCAAGAGTTGCTACGCATATAGCCTGAAGAATCGAAGTTGTAATAAATGTCATCAATCTTCTGCCATTTATTCGTTGGATAAGAACCATCTGCATTGACATACCACCAACCAGTTGAATTTCTCTTCCAACCTTCCTGATTACCCTCATTATCAAGCATTTCTTGGACAGTCGCGCCAAGGGATTGATAATACTTGATTTTAGCAATCACATAGTCACGCAAGCTGTCATTGTATCCGCCGTGCAATTCAAGGGAACGAGCAGGGCATGATGTGCTAGAAAATTCATTGTGAAACTTGATGTTTGAATAGTTCGGAGTATCACCATAATAAGTCATATCCTCGGCCATTTGGCGTAATACCATGTTTTCATTTTCGATAAACTCGGCATCTGACGCGCTTAATTGTTGGCATACCTCATAGCTAATCGAATTCATGTTAGCATCGTAGTTAGCAGCAGACCACGAACCATTGTATGTGTCTTCGACTCGAGCAATCGTATCACGAGTGATGTAGTAATGAGCGAAACCAAGTTCAGACAGGCCATTGTCATATCGTTCTTGAAGCCATTCAATATAGGCCTTTGCACTTTTTGAACCAGCATCATTGTGCATGATGTAGTATTTTGGTTTTTCGGTTGGACGAGAACCTGAAATTCCGTTGAAGATTGTATGGTTAATGATTTCTACCATCCTTACTCCCCTTTCCAAGCGTCATTCATCTGCTTCACGGCTGACTCGATGAATGTATCAAGGCCACGGTCAGTCATGCTGATGTTGTATTTTGACAACTCTGCACGGATTTTAGTTCGTGCTTGTTCCAGCTTCTCTTCGCCTTTATAGCCAGTTTCTGAAGCGACTTGTTCAACGGCATTTACTGCGTTTTTAGCCAAGATTTCAACGATCTTGACCGTCTGTTCACCACCCTTCTTAATAAGGTAGTCCTTGGCTGCCTTAACTGCGATACCTGCCAAAATGACCAGGATGCTGACTGTTCCGTTTGTGATAATTTCGTTAATCTGTTGCATTTATATTTTCCTCCACAATTTCTAATGCTAAAAATTTTTCATACAATACCTTGATGGCTCCATTCCCACCAAGTTCCACGTAACTTTCATAAAGACGAGACAATTCCTCAATCTCATGCTGATTGGTACTGCCTCGTCTAATGGCTTTTTTTAGATTTTCTTGCAATCGAAAACGCTGTAATCTTTGAAGACCTTTTCCAATAACGCTCAAACCTTTGCTATTATCTTTGCCGATAGCCTCAACATTCGAGACTGTCTTTTCAATAGCGCTAATTTTATCAGATAAGAGACTGATTTGCTTGTCAGTCTCTTTTGTATTCTGAGTGCTTTTGAAGGAGAAATAGCTAGGAATAATCACGATTAGAATCGGACTCAATTTATCCAGAAATGCTAGTAATTCCAATCAGACCACTTCCAATCTACTGTGCAGAAACTCGAGTAGTTTCAAGATCATTTCCATTCTTTTGACCTTCCCACTTCCAAATTGCTAGAACACCATTCTGGGAAGGTGCCCCTTCAAGTTGAGCAAGTGTTTCTCCTTGATAGGTGAATGACTGATTTGTTTGAATCAGGATGCGTTTACCTTCTCCATTGATTTCAACGTGATTTGGATCTTCCACCACAAAAATTGCACCAGGTTCATAAACTTTACCAACTTCAGCAAGAGGGAAGAGTTCGACCATTTCTTTGTACGTCGTACCGTAAGAAACTTTCTCGCCCATGATGGAATCTTGAGCCATGACACGCACTACTTTATCGATTTTATTTGCAAGAGCTACAAGCTTGTTCTGTTCACTCTCGTTTTGCGCAATCTTCTGGTTAGCCTGTTCAAGCTGAGCCTGTGTTTTGACAATAGCGCTGCCTGGATCTAGCTCGGCTTTTAGAATATCCAGTACATCTTGAATCAAAACATCTTCTGATTCATTTGTGCGGTCCCCTGTAAGTTCACGCATGTTCGTACTGTAACGATTGCCTTCTGATAAACGAATTTCAACTACTGTCTTGATATTATCTCCAAATCCTCGTGTATAAGGTTTGCTTGCTAGTTCATAATTATTAATTGCCATTTGTCATGTTTCCTTTCACTTCTTCAAATAGCTTTTTTAGAGCTGGGTCGTATTCTAGGACCTCTTTCATCGTGTGCAATTCGCTTGCTGCATACAAATAAAGAGCCTCATTCTTAGCTGATGCTTGCTCACTGACTGCTAGTTTTTGAGTCAGTGAATCAAGTGTTAACTGATTTACTACTGCGTCCATGTTGTTATTCATGCTATTATTTTCTCCATTTTTTCTATTTTTTGATTTAATTCTTGGATGGCCTTAATTAAGTAAGGTACCAATTCAAATGTGCGATATGAGTATGCACCATCAGGGTTTTCAAAAAATGCTTCAGGGGCATATTTCTGAACATCTTGAGCCATGATACCGCAAGCGATATCTTCTATTTTTCCATCGTATTCTTTGCGATAGCTGTATGTTTTTAAATTATTGATAGCATCTAGACCAGAAACTTGACTATCTTGAATATTGGATTTATAACGACGGTCTGAGATTCTTTTATTCATCTCAATCCAGTCTCTACCACTATTACCTTGCCTATCCAAATATAGCCATTCACCGCCTTGTGAATTATCTTTCCATAATTTATTGTATATAGGTGAGTAAAGCCACTCGCCGCCACTATAGGTAATACGACCAGACACCCTCAAGCTACCATTTATCACTGCTCCATTTGAAAACGACGGTTGACTATAAAAATTCACTGTTGATCTATTCGAAAAGTCGACCTTCCCGTGGAAATCCGCTCCGTTTCGGCAATACATATTTCCAGACGTTGTCACATACCAAGCATTGGGACCAGGATAGTTCCAACTGTAACCCCAGTTCGCCCAAAATGCGGTATTTTCTCCATTGTAGCTTCCTCCTTCTCCGTTCCCCATACCAACTGAGAATTGGTTGATACCAGAAATCCAGCGACCTCTTCCTTGGTCGAAGCGCCCAATAGTAAATCCACCAATCCTTCCTTGATAGGCTTCCAGGAATGTTGAACTAGAAACAACCGACTCGACTTTTGTCGCAAAAATGCGTTTAGAAGTCAGTTGGTTAATAAAGGATTCATTTGCAATCATTTTCCTAATAAACGCATCGTCAAATCTCACTTTCTCAGCCGTGACTGCTTCAGCGTCTAATATCGTAGTCGTGACCGAACCAGCTTCAAAATTGGCCGTTTTCAATTTATCAATCATAGCTGACTTGATAACTGCATTGTCAATCAGGGTCTCGCCAGTTATGTGAGTAGCCTTACCAGTAATTCGGTTTTGACCATTTGAACCAAGATTAATTCCAGAGATGATATCTCCAGCAGAGTTGATGTTTTGAACTGACCATGAGCCAGCAAGCTGTCTTTGGACTGTTTTCAGGCCTTCATTCTTAGACACCTCAACCTGAAATAGCTGATTGGTCATAGCCATACGAGCAACCTTATCTGCAATTCCATTTTCAGTATTGCCCAGAATACGCTCGTAAAGCTGACTAGTCTCCTTGACTCGCTGGAAGTCAGTAGTCTCAACTTTTCGTGCTAGTTGATTGGTCACATTCGCAAATTGACTATCAGCATTTACTTTGTTTGCAGAGACCTGATCAGATATTCTACCCATTTGTCGTTCAGTATTATCCTTGTTTGTAGCGACCTGAGTCTTTAAATTTGAAATCTGATTATCTGTGCCTTGTTTGTTACTGTTTATCCGATTTGAAAGATTTGAAATCTGAGTAGTGGTTCCTTGCTCACTGCTTGTAAGTCTATTTGATAGACCACTGATTTGACCGCCCACATCTTGCTTATAAGTAGTTATCTGACTTGAAATATCCGTGAACTTACCATCTACAGATTGACGATAGCTTGCGATTTGACTAGCGATTTCTTTATTCGAACTAGTTTTAACAGCTTCAATCTTCTGATTGATACCTTTCACATCTTCTTGATAAGTCGTTTTACCTACATAATCCTTCGCAACTAGCTCACGTACAGCCGTCGCTTGCTTTGCACTTTCTTCACGAGTATAACGCTGTAAAGCTTCCTGTCGCTGGCCGTCTTTATTGACATATTCCTGAATAGCTGATAAATCCGTCCGCAATCCCTCAGCCGTTCGCTCAAAGGTAGCCTTAGCTTCAGTGATAAGGCCCTCAGTATCTTCGAGAGCTGGGCTCCAGTCAGTAGCTAAAGTGCCTTTTTCAAGTTTAATCCTACGCACAGAATAGTTATTATTTCCACCGTAGTCATACAAGGCCATTTCTCCCCTTGAATAACGAGGATCATCGTTTGGGAAGATAACTGGACCCGTGAACGTGAACCGTTGCCAGTCCTTGCTTGGAGTGATGTCAGCACTAGCTTTCAGACCGAAGCGGTTATTTTGATAGTGATAAAAATGTAGAGGGCGAATCTCGCCACCTTCATTAATTTTTATGTCAAACGATAAAGTCCAAGTCTCCCCGACATTTTCTTGGGTAAGGTATGGATGTAGAGAGAACGAGAAGAAGCGTGTACTTGTTCGAATCTTCTCAGAGTCTCGATAGTAGTTTCGGCCACCGACCGTCACACTCGCTATCTTGCTAGCCAACTCTTCGGCTGTCTGCGTGAGCTCTGACTTGCTGGCTTTACCATTGGCCAAGTTGGTCAGCTCTGCCAATCTGCGAGTCGTTGTCTCTTCATACGTCGCTTGCGCTGACTTCACACCAACCAGTTCATTCTTGGTCTTGTTAAGTGCTTCAATTTGCTTAGCAATCTCAGCTTCAGCCTTTGCTTGCTTCGGTCGAATATCGTTCGCGATAGTCCGTCTCAGAGCATCCAAGTCGCCCGACAGAGCCGTCTGAGTGGTCGTAGTCTGTGACTTAAACGCTTCAAGTCTAGCGACAGAATCCAACCCGATCCGCTTGGCTTCCTGAGCGAGTAAGCTACTTGCACCAGCGTTTTTCAAGGCTTCCTCAGCCTTACGCTTGGCTTCTTTCAATGGACCATTGTCAAAGCTATTAAAGCGCTGATTGATAGTATCAGATAGTTCTTGCTTGACTTCTTCCGCCTTTGCCTTGGCAAGTTCGATACCGTCATCTATCTCTTTTTTATGCTTTTTGAACTCAGCATCAAAGGCTGCGTCTGCTGCTTCTATCTGCGCTTGGATTTTGGCTTCAATGCCATCTTGTTGCTTAATCTGCTTGGTAATCGTCCCCTCGTAAGAATACTGAGTATCGTTTCCAGATTTACTATCTGCACTGATACGACCTCTCAGACCACCTTTAAAAGTAAAGCTCTGACTTAACACAGGAACTTTAAAAGTCTCTTTCTTATTGGTCTGAATGGTTACCCACTGCCCAACCTCAAGCAGTAGATGCCCTTGGTAGTTGAGATTGTAAGGATAGTAAGTCAGGTTTTTCAGTTTGTAGTACAGGTCATTTAAAGCGCTCTGGGTCATGAAGACATTGTCCAGTTCCAAAGACCGACCTGTCTTCATACCGACCGTAAGAGACTTCTTATCTGTCTTACAAGTGATACCAGCTATCTGATACTCAATCTCACTCTTGGTTAAACCATGTAAAAAATAGCTGTCAGCGTTGATCGTTATGTTTGACTCAGCTAAATCACGGATTTCCATCTTGCCTTCTCGGTTGAAGAAACAAGACATCCCAATCATCTGAGTCATAGCACTCAGCATATCCCTGAATGAAAGTTTCTTGCCCTCAGGGACTTGCTCGACATGGTAGCGCATAGCGCTGATTCCGAAATAGTCATTCGCTAACTCAATGCCTGTTTTCAGGCAGATTTCCTGAATAACCTCTCGTACTTCAGCTGGGAAATGCAAATCTGTCACATACTCACGATTGAGCTTAAACATACCGTCCATGAGCTCCAGCGTGGTAGTGTTTCGGTTTCGGTCAATCTCGATATCGTTAATGAAGTATTCCCCCATCTTGACCCACTGATAGGCATCCCCAACCAGTAGACCAATCTCAGGGTGTAGGATATCCAGCTTATTGAATGTGGTTATGATGCTAGTAAAGGTAATCTTACCGCTACCAGCACACGTTCCACCAGGCTTGTATGTATCGCCTTTGATGTAACCATACTCAAAACTAGCCTCTTTGATATCCCGTGAAGCATAATCACCAACACGAATAGCCAGCGTCCTCTCCTTGGCAAGCATGGCTCTGTCAAATTGTCGTCTAGTTAAAGCGTCCATTTTCTTACCTCTCTACCAGATTAAATTTAGCGCCAGACCAAGGTTTGAACTTCTCGGTAAATGAATAACTCGGAGCCGTCCTATCTCCAACATAAAAAGTTTTAGTTGTTTGCCCTTTTATCGGGTCCGGATACGATACCTCAACGAATTCAGGCGATACAGCATTTAAAAGCTGACTCATTTCTTCCTGAGTCATCATGCCCCATTCACAGTCTAATTTGCGTTTGGTAGTGATACGGTCACGCACCATATCACCGTTAGCATTGCGACCAGTATCTCCATCGATATCTTGAATACCAACTTGAAATTTTTGAGGAGGCTTCACAGCCACCCCATTGATTGTCAATTGTGCCATTTAACCTCCTAAATCTTGAGCAAGGTTTGACCTGCTCGTTCATGTTCCTTGTTAATTTCTTGGATTGCTACCCGTCCGAACTCATGACCTGCAATTTGGATAACGATGTCGCCATCTCCAGAAAATCCACCTTGTGGACTAACGCCAGCCATGGCATTTACAACCGCACTGCTGACCACTCGTCCTAAAGTTTGGATGAAGCCTGTATTTTCAAGTGGTACGACCGCTTCTTTACCAGCTTCACCAATCATGGCGATTGTTGGACTATCAACAATACCACCACGGGCAAGACGAGGTAGGCTCACATATCCAATACCGCCAAGAGATACGCCAGGGATTTTGTTAATCATGCCAATAACGCCATTGATCATGCCGATGAAGCCATTGACTACATTTTCAATAGTCCCAAGAACACCATTGACTGCACTTCTGAAGGCCCCGCCTACAGCGCTACCAACTTTTTGTCCAGCATTAACAAATATGCTTTGAACTGTTGACCATACACCACTGAAGAAGCTACCGATTGAACTAAACGCGTTCTTGACTGCATTATAAGCACTAGTAAACATATTCCCAAACCAAGAAGATACATTCGCAAGAATACTTGTAACATCGTTCCAACGCTCACCGAACCAAGAACCTAGTTTGCTAAAGATGTTTGTTAATCCAGTCCATGCTTTTTGGAACATGTCCGTAAACCATGCCCCGATATTAGCCAGAGCGCTAGTCACATCCGCCCAACGTTGTCCGAACCATGAGCCGATTGGTGTGAAGATATTAGCGATAGCATCCCATGCACCTTGGAATACACCAGAGAACCACTCTCCGATACCAGAGAATATGTTTACAATAGCATCCCATGCTTGCTGGAACTTCTCGCTAAACCATTGACCTATTGGTTCAAAGATTTCTTGTAGTTTCGTCCATAGACCGCTGAAAAATTCACTAATCGCTTGACAAATACCACTGATAAAATCACATAGTCCTTGCCATGCAGTTTTAGCGAACTCAACAACAGTGTCCCAGTTTTGGTAGAGCAAGACACCTATAGCAATTAAGGCTGCAATAGCAGCAATAACTAAGGTTATCGGACTAGTCAATACCGCAATAGCTCCATTGAGTGCCCATGTTGCAGCAGCTGCAACTCCTGCTGCAACTGATTGAGCGATTTCTGCTGCTGCTGCAAGCCCCATTTGTGCTGCATGAACACCCCAAGCTAGTGCAGATTTACCAAGTTCTAGAGCAGTTTTTCCTAACTCTACAATCAATTTACCTGAATTGACCACAAAGTCTTTTGCATACATCGCATTCAAATAGATGGTTTCTCCGAAGCTGACCAATTTATCAAATGTCAAAGTTTTCAAAGCTAGTCCAAGATTTTTAATTCCGCTAACAATAAAGGAAACCTTGCCACTTAGTAATTCGAATGCGCCTGCAAGCCCTCCAGCTTGTTCTGCCCACGCCAAGAATTTAATCCCCTGCCATGCAGTTGTAAGCGTGCCAATCACATTAGCAATTACAGAGATAATCTCTTTATTTTCTTTGCACCAATCAGAAAAAGCAGTAAAACCATCCGCCACTAGCTTGATTATATCAGCTAGTAACTTCAATGCTTCTAGTATGATACCGCCTAATAAATCAGCGACGGTTTCAATACTTATGCCGAATGTGTTAGACAAGAACTCTGCAAAAGGCTTCCAACTTCCTTCCCAAAGTATTTGAATAATATCAATTAGTCCGTTAAAAGCATTAGCAATAGAGTCAATAGCAGGGGCTACATGTTCATCGTAGACACTACTCAATCCATCGCCGAACTTATCAACAACACTCTCAATAGTTTCAAAAATCGGAGCTACAATGTCCAAAAGACTTTGAAGCATTGATGAAATTTTAGGAGCGCTCGTCACAACGACTTTTTCAAAACCTTTAAACAGACTTCCTGCTAATTTGCTACCGACTTCAACAATGGTAGATGTCAAGCTTAATAGAGTTGACACAATAGCGCTACCGATACGAACCGCACCAGTTGAAGTAATGACATCGTAGAAAGCACTAGAGAAGGCCTGAGCGATGTTCCCTACTGCCTCTGCAATATTACCAACATTATCAAACAGAGCGACTAGCGCCCTAATAATGCGTTCTTTCTGCCTTTCAAGTCCGTTTGCAATACTTTCTGTAAGGAGTACACCGATACCAACTCCGATAGTAGCTAACGAACCAGCAATTTGACCCAATGCATAAGCAATTTTTTCGGTCATGCGGTTAAAGGAATTTACAACCCTTGGATCAGTAGCGATTTCTTCAAGAGTTTTCTTGATTCGTTCTAAAGCAGCTTTGATACGCTCTAAACCTTCTGGTCTAAACGCTGCATCAAAACCTTTTTTAAAGAGGTCAAACAACCCTTTCAGCTTATCTCCAAGACCATCGAAAATGCTCTTAAATTGGTTGCCCATGTCGGTCAACTCGACTTCTGGCAAGATGTCTTTGAAAGGTCCGCCTCCGCCTCCCTTTCCTTTACCACCTTTGCCTCCGCCACCGCCTCCGCCGCCAGAACCGCCTGCATCGTCGTCTTTTGGTTTTTGTAAGATATTAATCTCATCAAATCCCAATAGACCAAGCAATTCTTTAGCAGCCTTCTTAGCGTTTTTGGCTGAGTCTCCTAGGTTATCAGCGAGCCCCCCTGCTGAATCTCCAGCGTCGTCCACTGCGTCAGCAAGGTCTCCTGCACCTCCTGCAGCGTCTTTCATGGCATTACCCATGTCTCCAACTGCTCCACCGACACCGTCTTTCACTGTTGCCTTCTTGTTGAACATCAAAGCGATAAACTCAGCAAGTTTAGCAGTCACGTTCTTCAATACCATTGCAAAAGAATTCAAGACAGGCATAATGGCATTGATAATCGGTAACATAGCATTACCCAGATTCAATGCACTATCTTTCATCAGCGACTTAAACAGGCTGATACTGCCGTTGACTGAGTTGGATAAGGTATCTCCATACTTGGCTGTAGCCTGTTCCAAAATAGCCATAAGACGGATTTGTTGCTGGGTTTGATAGTCCAACTGTTGCCAGCTTTGTCCGTTTGCGAACTTCTTAAAGGCTTCAGTAGACTCAATCATAGCAACTCCAACGTTGATTCCTAGATCCTCAATTGCTTCGGTGTTCCCTAGTAAACCTGAGCGAATACGCTCCATAACGTCTGTAATGCTACGCCCTGAGCCCTCGGCAACAACTGCCGATGTCTGCAACATCTTAGCAGTATAGGCGCTTAGCTTGTTGGTATCTTTGATAAATCCAGAAAATAGGTTTGAGTAGACTGCACCGTATTTAGTCGCCTCACCCACACCCATATTCATAGCATTAGCGTTATTGTTAACCCATTTTAAGAAAGATTGCGAACTCTCGCCCATCTGTCGCTTGATTTGGTTCATAGCCGCTGATACTTCAAGAGCTGTCTGCGCTGAATACATCCCAACATCAAGCAATTTCTTACCAAGAATTGCAAAACCAGCGAACTTAGCTAGCTTGCCAAACGCACTACCGATTGAGTTCGACTGTTCACGAACTTTTGCAGTGGCATTCTTCACTTGGTCAGATGTCCCCTTGACCTGATTCTCGACTTCTTTCATCTTTTTCCTGAAAGGCGCTATCTCAGCGTCAATCATGACTTTCAATTCATCAAGAGTTGCCATTCACTTCCTCCTTCCTTTTTCGATTATGTCTTTCTGCAAATTCACGCATCCGTTCTTTATGCAACAAAAGCGCTTGTCTCTGTCGTTCCTGTTCTACCGCTTGCTGTTCTTCTACGAATAACTCAGGCGCATATTCCCAGAACTCAAAGACCTTGGCATCTTTGGATAACAATAAGGAAACGTGGTTGGATATCATCTGCGAAAGTCTATAAGAGTCAATAATCTTTTCTTTACGCTCTTGGATTTTGACACGGTTGTAGCTTTCAATCATTTCTCTGATTTCAAGCACCGTCAAATCCCAAAAATCAAGGGGCTTGCCCCCGATGTCCAAAAACATAGGATAAAGCCTCTCGATAATCTGCGTTACTGTTAAGATTACTCGACTACTGTCATTTTCTTCTTGGAAGTTTTCTTGTCCTTGCTTCCTCGTGGAGTAAAACCCGATACTTCAAAGAGTGGCATTAAAACCTCTGTCATGAAGGTTGTTTGGTCTCCACCGTTATCCACATATTCATCGTATAGATCATAGACATCCTCAAAGGAATACCCATGTTCATACTGCTGCAAGGCTCCGTGAACTAACAACAACATAACTTTCAAAGGCGGTAAAGTGAACTCTTCGCCAGCTTCAGGCATGAAAATCTTTAGCAAGTTCATGCCAATTTTTTCTTCCACAGTTGCAGCTTGATGAGATGTCAAACGTAGCTTCAACTCTTTTTCGTCAGTAACTTTCCAAGTTGTGTATTTTAACGCCATTTAATTAACCTCCAATTCCGTCTACAAATTCCAACTCTGACTGTAAAGCAATTTTAAGGGTGAACTCGATAACGGCATTGACACCGCCACCGCCAAGCTTAACAGATACTTGACCTTCAAAATGAACTTTAGTGTTGTCTGGGTAAGTTTGCTCAAAGAAAAGTTTTGTCTTGTTGTCTGCCGCGTTACGCAAAATACGATAAGGTGCGGTTGCGCTATCGTTCTTGTAAGAGAATTTGTATTCCAATTCCCCTGCATCACCGATACCGAACTCATACTTCTTAACTTTATCTTCAAGAGTAGTGTTCTCTACTTTTTCAGGCTCAATACCAAACTCTGGTACTTCTTTCAACCCAGCAAGTTTAGTATAAGTTCCTTTAGCTGTACCATAAGCTAACGTAATTCCATTTGCTAACATGTTTAATTCTCCATTCTAAATTGAAAAACAAGCTCTGAGTCTAAATCAACGACACCTTCAAAACGCATGACCTTATGTCTCAAATGAGACGGGTCTGGCACGTCTTGGCAGTCGGTTCTTCGCAAACCTAAAGACTCAAAAATCTGATTGATTTTAACAGCTAACTCACTAGTGCTGGTATCATCAAAGATATCCACCTTGTAGCGGATAGAAGATTTTTGTTCCTTGTCGTCAAACCAATCACCCGGCTTGTTTTGTTCTTCTAAAAAAATAACGACTGGGAAAGTCTCCCAATCGCTAGGATAAGTATCAGTCACATTATCTGCGACCTTTTGCAATTCTTTATAAATAACAGGCTTGATATTGATCATTATATTTGTTCTCTTATCTTTCTACGCACATAATTCGAAATATTCTTAGACACACGCTCTTGATTGTCTCTCAGAGCTGGATAAAGATAAGGTTGGGCAGGTTGACCATACATCTTGTAGAACTCCCCAATTTTTTGGAAGTGGTAAGGCCCTACATTGATTTGGTCTTCATGCACATACCAAGGATTAGACTTGTAAGTCACGCTGACCTCTGGAGAGATACCCGAATGGTTAGCTTGTCCTATTGGTCCTGCTCCAAACTCAACGTAAGGAGCATAGTGTAGGTTGGTGTAAACCTCGCCTATAACCTTATCTCCGTCCATTTTAACCCTAGTCTTGATACTATTTCTAAGTTCTCCATTGTTCCCTGGTGCAAGTCTTTTGGCATCAGCTTGAACAATGGTTTTTGCTGCATGATGAACCGCCTTTGAAACAATATCTCGTTGCGCAACATCTGACAGCTTTCTGAACTTAGCTATAAGTCTATCTGCCCCTAGTAGCTCTGACACGCTCTAACTCCAAGACTTGATGATGTGTGTAGACCTTTTTAGAGATAACCCTATGAGTCACTTCCGTCGGGCTATCGATACACACACCATCTTTCACTTTGATAGTAGCTGACTTGTTGGCATTTGCGTTCAAAATATCATTGACACGCTCGCCATACAATTCAGATTGTAGTTTACTACTAGCTGGCCACAATTCAAGACGGACTGTCTCAGCTTCCTTGGCATATCCTTCTTTTGCGACACCTTCCTCTGTGACAGTTTTTTCAAACCGTCGCATTGGATAAGGTTTCAGTCTACTCTGCTTCAAAAACATGGCCTGCCACCCTTGCTAGTCTGTGCATGCGTATACGCTGTAAAAGACCCGTAGACAGGCCGTTTTCTCCGTAGACTACTGCTATGCCACCTTCGGTTCTAGAATGCTCTCCTTCCGCTCCTGAGCGGTTGTGGAGCTCGATAGCAACCTCAGGTATTAAGAGACTTAAAGCAGGTGTCAAAGATGTGCGATTAGTCTCTGACAAGATAAGATTTGTAGCCCTCGTTTGGAGCAACATGAGAAGCTGAGTATCTTCTTCGCCTGTCATTTTCTTCAGCAACTCTATAGACATATCAATCCTCTTCTAAGAACTCAGGTTCAGGAAGGATTTCCTCAAGAACATCTGAGATAGCGACACCATTGCTGGCAAAATTTTCAGCCAACTTAACATAACGCTCCTCAGTAATCTCAAGCTCCTCCCCTGCCAGTCGTTTCACATTTGATTCCCAATCATAGAAATCTTGTTTGATTTTAAATTTCATAACTAAGACCTATTTCTTACCAGTTTTTTCTTTCCAGTTAGCTGAGTCAGAACCTGGTGCATTGCTTGAGCTAGTGATGTCTTTGATAGCAACATAGACTTTATCTTCATGCGTTACTGTATCGCCTTCTTTGTAGGCTGTTCCAGTCTTCCATTTTTTAGCACGATTCACTGTCTTGCCTTGGGCTGATTCCTTAGCAGCTGGCTTAGTATCTGCAATTGTGATGATGTACTTTTGGAAATGTTCAAGCACATAAGCTCCAGTGTAGAGCAATTGTTCTACCAATTCACCAAAACGACCAGGTACGTTGTCGTTGTACTTAGTGTTATCAATTTGAATTGGAGATGTCACTACGCCAGGTGCAGCTGCAAGGGCGTTTACATTTGGCAAGAATTTAGAAGGTACTTTGTAGACTGTGTAGTCATCCAATTCACCAACATATCCTTTTCCAAGGACTTTCTTATCTGCGTCACCTTGTGGTAAATGAACGATTTCAGATTTGATAGCTTTGTAGAAGCTTGGAGTGACAAAGAGCAAACGTTCTTTAGTGATTCCGAGTTCATCCAATTTTTCAGAAACGTCAAGAACTGCATTGTAAGCGTTGTTTGCGCCTTTTTCTTTGCCCATAACAACATTTTCGCTTACATTACCAAGTGCTGCATCGAAACGAAGTTTGTCAAGATATGGAGCGACTACTTCGGCAGTCTGACGAGCAAGCACGTAATCAATGTTTACTTGACCGTTTGAGTCTCGTTCGTCCAACTGGTCAACGAAACGACCCCAGTATTTTTCTTCTTCAAGGGTGTAGATTTTTTCTTCAACTTCAACGTGGTCAAATTCGTTATCTTTGTTACGTTTGTAGTCTTTAAGTTCTGTTGTGTTACCAGTTGCTACTGTAAAAGAGCGACCGCTTAGAGTGACTGCTTCACTTGGTGTCAAGAGCGGTGTTGCGTATGAATTAACTGCAAGAACATCCTCAATAATTCCAAGGTGTTTCTTGCGTGATTCTGCTGTGTTTAATGCTTCAAATGCCATTTATTTTTCCTCTTTTCTTTTATTACAAGAAGTCTTTACGCCATTTTTCCGTGACTTCTTGCTGGACTGTTTGTGCATTTTTGATAGGCGCACTACCTTTCATACGCTCAGAAACTCCCTTCTGAACTGACTCTTCCCATGCTTTTTGGATAGAGGTAATAGATTCAGATACAGTCTCTGCGCTTGTCAAATCAACTACATTTACTAACTCAACAGGTAAGTCACGTTCACTTAGCATTGCTTTAGCTTCTGCGGTCAATTCCTTACGAGCAATAGCCTTTTCACGGTCAGCTAGTTCTTGCTCACGCTGATCCAACTGATATTTCTGTTTCTCGTCAGCGTTCATTTTGGCAAGTTTCTTAGCTTCGTCCTCTCTAGCTTCTTGCTCTAATTTCCACTTGGCATACTTCTTGTTAATGATTTCATCAACTTCTGCATCCGTGTACTTCTTCTCGTCTTGCGGTTGGTTTTCGATAGTAGGTTCTGCAGGTACCTTTTGTTCTTCAACCGTTTCGACTGTTTGTGTTTCTTCGTTCATTACGAACCTCCTATTTTTAAAGTCGTCCCCGACTGTATAATTCCATGGCTTTTTTTGTCATCAATGCTCGGACAATTTAAAAACCGTACGGGATTCCATACGGTTAGAGTATAATTAGATAAATAGTAGTCTAAAGGTTTCACGGCCTTTAGGTGTGATGAGGGTCTGTGTGCCAGACCATTGTGTTTTTTCGTTGAGTGTTTCCTTGACCTCAAACAAACCATCATTTTTATTGGCTGTTGGTTGGAGCTTGCCTTTCTTATCTCGGTAGATGTATTTTTTCTCCATCAAGAAGTCAATAAACTTGCGTTCTTTGATTTTTAATTGTTTTGCTGTTTCTCGGAAGCTGGTCAGTAAGTTTCTATCTACCAGTTCATCGAAATAGTCTGCTTTTGGCTTCATGATGGTATTTTCAACGGAAAGTACAGCTTTTTCAGCTTCCAAGTTTTTAATGACTGCTTCTTTTTCTTTCAGTTGATTACCAGCCATAAGGAGTAAGTCTGCTAAGGCTTGTTTGTTGTGTGTGATATTATAGGCTACTTGGTCGGTCATATAAGCGCCATGCTTACGAATAGAGGGCAGAACCTCGCTAGTGACCCAATCAGCAAATTTCTCTGCTTCTGGTTTGCGAGATTGAAAAACAAGCTTATAGAAATTCGCTTCGTTGATGAAGTTGGCTTGTTGAGTTCGTCCTAGACTGTCGATGATGTCACTAGTAGTGACGCCATCTTTATTTAATCTTTCAATCGTTTTACGAGGATTGCTTAAATCTAGAATTTGGCAACAATCATTAAGATTAAAATAAATCTGGTTATTGATAGTTGCCGTCCGCACTTCTCCGAATTGTTCATTTTTAAAAATTTGTAGTTCCATTTTTTATGCTCCTAGTTAAAAATTTTACTTCCTAAGATTTCTGCTTTATCTGTTGAGTTCATCAAAATAAAAGCAATTTCATCTAGTGTTGCATGAAGTAAACCGAATTGTTCATTAAAAGTATCAAAGAACTTTTTAGACATCTCTTTAAAAGCTGTCTCATCCTTAAGCTGAACCCAAGCCAAGGTTTCTGTCATATTGGTTGCCATTTCGACCATTCTTCGAATATCTGCAAGTTCGTAGCCTAGATGAGTCAATTGTTCTTCTGTTAATTCAATTTTTGCCATAATAAAAACACTCCTTCGTGTATCTTGAAAAGAGCGTCTCAGCATGATATAATATTTCATGCAGAAACACTTCTGTGGTGATAACGTATGACCCTATTCTTGGCGGGAGCAGGTCGTACGTTATTTTGTTATCTCATCATAAATCTTTTGAATTCCATCTCGAATGACCGCAGATTTTTTTCTGTTGGTCTTTTTTTCGATGTATTCGAGCTGCTCAACAGTCTCTCTATCTACTCTAGCACGAATGACGGTATCTTTATTTGATTTTTGACTATCAGCCATTTGTCATCACCTCCTGATTTGTGGCTACATTGTCAAGAGGTTTTTTGAAAAAAATTAAAAATAAGAAAAGCACTTAGATTTCTCTAGGTGCTTTTATAATTAGCTAAATAATACTTCTTTATCAACCAATTCGTCATCTGTATAATCGATTGTAAAAGTATCTCGTTCTAAGATAGACTTAGGTGGATTTGAATGGAAAAGTGGAATACTGTGAACTCTATACTCTTTCCCCCCTATTTTTACAAACTGATTAACTCTCAATTCAGAAAGGTCAGGGTTTTCAACAGTAATCGAAACAAGACGATTTGCTACTTTAAAAACATCAATTATCTTATTTTTCATGTTTTTTCAACTCCTTTAGTTCTTGTTTATAAAATTCTAAAGCCATCCTTGTCTGTCTCTGCTCAGATTTTGGAATATCAAATTTCGATGCCACGGAGATTAAATACTCTTGAGCTTCTATTTCTGCTAACAATTGACTCTCTCGACTATCTGTAATCAAGCCATCTTTAAATTGTTTAGCATGAAATAGTTCCTCTAATATTTCTGATATCAGAGGCTTTTTTTGTAAAACAATCATGTCATAATCCAAGCAACAGGCATCCACTCCTCGATTTTTCAAGTAGGAAGCTGCTTGGTCATCTTGCCATACAAAACCACCTGAATCTTTAAAATCTCTTAGTAGTTCTTTTTGTTTAGTGATATTAACCGGTCGACGCTTATCAGGATCTTTATTTCTATCCATACCCTGATTATACACCTTTTTCCCATCTTTCGCAACATACTTGCTATACCACTCTTTATACGTCATATCAGCAGGTACTAGCTCGGTCTTACCTGTTTCTGGATTCCTTGCTCTGCGCTTCAGCTTGCTGTAGTCTGCGTCCTCGTCGTATGCGACAGTAGTAGACCTACACCAAGGGTGCATAGGCGGACAATTGACGCCAGGGGTAGCCTTATCCCTATCATAGACCTTATTATCGTGCTCTTGGCAGATATGTGATGTACGCTTGTCTAAGACGGCCACAAAGATATACTTCTCTATGTCTGCTTCTTCATAGCTGAGTAGTTCCATCTGGTTATGAAAAAAGGCTGATTCCGTCCGAACCAAACGCCTTGCATCATTCTGACCTACATTGAACCGCTCAGCAATTGCTTGTGCAGTTTCTCGTGTATCTCGACCTGTCATGAGGCTCATGAGTAGTTCATCTTTTATGCTAGAAGTAAGCTTCCCTGTATTCTTCCAGATGTCTGTAGAGTAGGTGCTTCCGTCACCTATCCAACTAAAAGACTGTAGATGTTTTATCTCGCTCTCAGGAAGCCCAGAAAAGTCATATGCCAGCCCTGTCTGCTGTTGCAGGTCAAAGGTAGCCTTGTAATAACTATCCTTCATCAAGTCGCTATAAAAGGCATCTGAGCCTGTCTTCTCCGAATGATAGATAGATTCACGCATACGGTCTAAATCGTCACTCAAACGCTCTAGGCGCTTCATACGAAAAGAATAAGCTGGACTATCTAAGTCAGCCAGCAACCTTTGGATGTTCGGGTCATTCGGTCTCGCTTCAAGCACCTTACGAAGTTCATTCAAGTCTTTCTTGTCTTTCATGTTCTTCAAGACTTGTCTAGCATCTACCTGACTTAAACCATAATCCCGTTGAAACTTATCGAAAATCTTATTTATTTCCTTATCTAGGTAAGCCTTAGCTTCTTGATAAACCTTATCGAACTCGTCTGCCTGCTTTTCGGCCTTGTCCATCTGCTGGTAAATCAGATTGGCTTTCCTCTTCGCCCAATACTCCTGATTCTTCATCTGCTACCTCATCTTCGGGTTTCGTGTTGTCTTGGTTAAACATCGGCATATCTTCCATGTTCTTCTTTTTTTCTTCTTCCAAGGCTTCCAGCTCAGCGTCAGGATCTTCCACAAACGGCAAGAGAGAAATAAGTTGTCTATTGGTCACTTTACCTTCAAGATTGTTCACAATCTGAGAGATTTCCAGTAAGTTCTTAGGCAATCCACGGCTAAATTGTGGAACGATTGAATGAGACTCTAAAGCAATCTGTTTCATACCTAAGTAATGAGCGAAAATCGCAATACGCTGGCGCAATCCACGCTTGTAATTCGCTTCCTTGGTCTTGGTAATCATCTCAAGGCCCATCAGCTTGAATTCCATGGCTACGCCTGACGTATTGCCTGCGAAGTTCTCATCAGTCAGGTTAGGAACATGGCTGAATGTGTAGATATCCTCTTTCAGAGCCGTACGCAAGATTTCCGTAGCGCTTTCGTCCAGCGTATTCTTCAAGAACTCAGCTCGTGCACTATCGCCCGGCAATTCCAAAAGACCCTCTTCAGAAAGAATCTTCATCGCTACCTTAGCATCTTCTGGCGTGTCTGCTAACTGCGTACCATACAAGACAAGGATAGACTCTACTGCCTGTTCCTTGTCATTGACACGGTTACCCATCAAGGAATTATAGGCATCAATCAAGCTAATCTGTTGCTCGTAATCGCCAATCGCAAAGTGATTGTTGCGATACTCGATAATCGGAATCTGTCCAAGGTTGTGAGGTTCTACTTGCTCATTCTGAGTTGTTCCTGAATCTGTACTTCTCAGTACCATGTGATAATGCAGATTCTCAGTAAAGACCTCTGCCTGGTACTTAGTAGTGTCTTTCGTATCGTCCTTCACTTGATAGTAGTAGACAGCGAACAAAGGCTTCCGCTCAATGCTATCATCGTAGACCATGAAGGTATTCTCTGGATCAATACTAGTTGAGTCCAACTCAGTCAATCCCTCTTTAGCATAGATGTACTCATAAGCACGCCCATAGATAGCCATGTTCAAAGCATTCTGCGCATCTACTTGGTCAATCTCAGCGCCATCAAAAGCTGTCAGTAGTGCATCAATATCACCTTCAGCAGTGTTGTTGTACTTGATAGGATTGCCCATAAAATAGCCTGTAGCCGTGTCTGCGATGTCCTTGGCATGATTGGCTACCGTCTTGTAATTCGGTGCGTTCACGTTGCGTCTCGTGTGTTTTAAGATAGCATGCTCACCCAAGTAGTAGCTTTTAAGTTTCTTCAAACGTGAGCCTTCAGTGCTATGTTTCGTTATCAATTTGTAAATCAGGTCTTTCTTCAAAGAACCCTCATCATATCCATCCCGTGGATAGGTTAAATATTGGTACATGTCTTTCCTCTCTATAGGCCATAATCAGAACGTCTGCGGACGGTTGCTTTCCCACCCTCGATACATTGAAGGCTGTAACGTAAAGCGTCCATCAAGTGGTTGTTTTTATCTTCTGGTTTATTCAACCAATTACCTTCTTTGTCTTGTTGATAACAATAGCTATAAAATTCATCCATGATGTTTTTACAATCCGGATGCACATAAATAGCGTATCCTTGCAACTTGGATACGCCAGCCATAATACTATCCTTACCTTTACGACTCTCTTTAATTCGAGTTATACCATGTTCTGACCTCAATTCCTCAATCAATCGTAATTCAGCGCTATCAGCAATGATCCGTGAGCGATGATACCCTTTATCTTTTATCATCTTAGCGACTTCTTTGGTTATCAATCCGACTTTATACGCCTCATCAAAGACATAAATCTCTTTCGTTGTATCGTTTATGAGCGAACAACACAAAGCGGTTGGATCGTGAGTAAAACCGAAGTCAAGACCGATACATAACTTATTAGCTGAATCTTGTAGTAGTTCATCCTTATCGAAATCCTTGACAGTCACGTTTTCATAGATTAAACCTTCAGCAACTCCCCATTCGCCATCACAAACGATTCTAGCCCGTCTTGGATTCGTATGATACAAATCCTCATAGCGTTTGATATCGACTTCATCCAGCCACTCGTTGCATTTATAAGTAGTCGTAGTAGCGAATGTGTCAGCCCGTCTCGTCTCTTCATCAAAGAACACACGCTTGAGCCAGTGTCGCTCATTCCACGGGTTAAATGTGACTGTGATTTGTTTAAAGAAATCAGGTACATCTAAGCTACCACGGATTGACTCAACTACTGTACTAAATTTATCTTCAGTCTCAATTTGATATGCTTCCTCAAACCATGCCCAACAAAGACTACCAACATCGACCGTGATAGATGTGATTTTTAGTTCATCATCCAGACCACGGAACAGTATTTTTTGACCAGTCGCTTTTATAGTTATTTCAGGCAAAGACTCGTTGAATTTAAACAAATGAGTCACGCCCAACACATTACACGCCCATTTAAAATCTGTATAGGTAGATTGCTTGTTCGTATTCGAATATCTACGAATAACAAGTAAGTTAGCCCAGGGATATTTCAAAAGACGGACAACATAATTTAAAGCGGTTGTCTTGGACTTCTTCGAACCACGGGACCCTTTGACTACACGATAAAGATTTCTTGAACGCCAGAACTGTCCGTACCCCCCGCCAACTGTCTTAGGTAGGTCAACAACAATATCGTTCTGTTTAATCTGGTATGTCTGACTCATTCGCAAACACCACCGTTCCAGAAATGTCAGCCTCTACTTTGTCTGTCCAAAGCCTATGCCGTTTTCCTAAAAGTTCGGCTGCCTTGATTCTATCTTTTGCTCCGACGTCAATATCTGTGATCGTTTGACCTAATTCTCCGATACTTATCAAAGTCTGTTCTTGCGTCTCTCCTCGCATTACTGAGGTTAGATAACTAAGGACTTCTTGCTGATCTGCAATTTTCTCAGAATCAAGTTGTTTCAGTCGTTCATCTATATAGCTTTTAATCTTAGGATTCTTTAGTAACTTATGCCCTTCAACGCCTGCAACTCTATCACTAGAAACACGATAACCTGCTTTCTTATAAGCTTCTGTCGCATTACCTGAGATGATGTACTCATCTGCGAATCTCTTTTGTTTTATCGTCAATTCATTCAATTTTCCATCACCTCCATTCAAAAAATCAAAAAAAGCCACACGATGTGCGACCTTTTTAAGACCTCTCACTGCGAATTAAAATCGCAATTGGAACGACAGGACTCGAACCTGTGACGTCTCAATCCCTAAACAGGACTTAATCCGTCTACCATATATCCATTAACCAGCATGAGACTACTGCTTTAAACGAGTGACTTTTGATAACTTATAGTTTATTATCTTGTCCACAAATATTCCTACTTGTATCACTCATGCACGATTGGTTAGACCAATCACTCCTTACATCGCAATCTACTAAGCCATTTTTCAATTAACGAAGACCCCGCTAAAAGTCTAAGCTGCTTTACTCTTTGACTTTACTCTCATCCTTGCGAGACTTGAGTAGGCAATCTAATTGCCGAAGTACACTTTCGTTTGTGACGGGCGATGACTTTTGCTTTTTTTGAGTTTTTTCTATCTTGAATAGCTTTTAAAATATAAAAATCATCTTTTCATCTATCACAGACACGCATCGCCATGTGTTTCATTCTCTTTTGAAGAACAAAATGCACAGCGCCTGCTTGTTATCGATTGTTTTGCGGACAATCGACTCACCTTACATACTTTTGGGAGGCACCCAATTTTTGTAAGATATGGTATTAAGCTCTTGTTGCACCTCGAACCAAATACCTCTTTCCTCTTATAGACTCGTTTCACAGCCAAACTGCCACGTTTGCATTTCCTCAGCACCTTGCCGTTGGAATCTCTCTGCTTTAACTTCGCCTACCTATTCCAAAATTGAAATAGTTAAGATTAAATTGCTTAGATTGACCATTGCTGGCAGGATGTTTGATAGATTTAAAAACATCCTTTTCCTGAGTTACCACAGATTATCTAGGCTAAGCCCTAAAAATGCAAGACGACTACTACCTTGCGTGTGTACAATCTTTTTGATTTTCTATTTTTATTTTTTGTAGTCATTAACGGCGATGTTCGGAATCGAACCGAAAAGTTTGAAAATACATTGGAGAGAAAATCACTTTACGCCTGTCACCGCCATGTGAGGCCGAAGCCTCGGAAATAAAATGAAAAATATAAAGGAGACGTCAAATAACCTATCACTTGACAATACTATTCTACCATGTAAAATAAGCCATTTCCTAGCAATTTACTTGCAAATATCTCCCAAAAATTTACGAAAGACAATCAACTTACCTTTTCGATAGGCTTCCGCAAATTCCAAAGCACCTCTACTAAGCATGCGATAGAACTCACTCTCAGAATATCCTAAGTCCATATAGATAGCCTTGTCTGATAATTGGATTTTCATATCCATGTACTTCTTTGCAATTACCTGCCGAACATATGGATCCATAATGCAGTTTACTGCTCTCTCAATCTCCAGAACTTCTGCTTCTGCATCCACATGCTCGATAACCATATTCTCTGTTGCTGTGTTCTTACCAGTAAATGTCTTTGGTTCAAATGAGTAGGTCGTTGTGATTTTAGGCAAATACTCAGCGCCTGCCATTCGGACATACGAGCGATAACTCTCTAGAACGTCATAGACATTTTTCTTGGTGAATTGCACGTCAACCTTTTTTAATAACCTCACAACATAGCTCCTTTATGATATAATATTTTTATTGGGTATATCACAAAGGAGTCAGCTGTGCTGGCTTTTTTATTTTATTCTTTATTCGTGATCACACTTTCAAATAATTTTCCCATCAAAAACTAGTGTTATTGTACCTGTACCATCTTTGTGTTTAGATACTAAAGCACGACAATCTGAGCCTAATTCAATCCCCTCAATTGTGATACTGCGCTTTATCTTGTCAACATTGATGATTGTTCCCATTAATGTTTTAATTCTCATGCTCCATCTCCTCGATAAGCCAGTCTAGGTTCTTACGCGCTTTCTTCAGATCTTCAAGACCATTTTTCTTTTGGAAACGTAACATATACTTGATTGCGTTGCCCCAAAAGAAAGCAGACGCTCCGGAAAGGTTCCCAACGAAGTTATGCACAACATCAATAGCCTCAAGACCATTTGCACCTTGGTAGTGGCTTGGTTTGTTTACGTTGTCAATTTTTTCAGGTTTCATTGTTTATCCTCCAAAAGCTCTGGTGTTTCAAATCTATTTCCAATAACGTAGCTTTCTTTTAGCGTTTTTGGTTCGAATGGACTTATCCTATCTGGGTCAGCAGCGTTGATGCACTCGACATAAAATCCTAGGCCGTCGTACACTACACCTAACGTATGCCCATTACTCTTCGATGACTCAATGTATTCATAGCTCCCGAATTTTACAACCATTCTAATTCCCTGAATTTCAAGGATATCCCCCTCAAAGATTTCCTTGCCGTTTTTGTCAACCAATCCTGTTGATTGCATGAGTATAATATTTTTGTCCCTAGGATGCAGTTCTATTTCTTGATTTCTATTTCTGTAAATCTCTGCCATGCCGTTCATGGATTTCGTTTCCTTATCCCACATTCTATATTTTGGTATCATCCCAAATCCTCCTTAGATGAATAAACTAGCTAACCATATCAAAAATGCACATGTAATGATTTTTGAAATACTACTTCTTACAGCATACGAATAATCCTCTTCAGATTCTTTTTTGCTAGATAACACAGGCCAGATAAAAGATAGTAGTGCATCCATCCCTAAAGCTTGCCAGACTGTAATTTTACCAACTGGAACAATCGTTGTGATAATTTCATTCCATCCATACTGAACCACAAATGGCGATACAACGATTACAAATACCACCCCAATAATAATTCCTAGTTTTTTCATTTTATAAATCCTCCTCTTTGACAAACGAACCGTCAATCCATTTACCCTTGCGGTCTTTGATTTCTTGATAAGCCAGTTCAAAACACTCTTCAAAATCATAACCTAGCGATTTACTGATTGATTTTAGATATTCAACCGCGAATACTAAATCATAACGAAATATTCCATTGTATCTTCTATCGCTATACGATATAATTGCACAAATGTTTAAATTTAAGCCTCTAAAACATTTCATTACATCTACTTCTTTAACGGGATTTAATCCCTCAAAAATCTTATGCACATCCTCTTTTATCAGCAATGCCAGACCTACAATCACGACTGCACAATCTCCTATGCTGTCCTTAGTCAGCTTCTCATTCTTCTTGAGATAGCCTGCGCATAATTCGCCGAACTCTTCACTAAGTTTTAAAGACTGTTTATCCAGTCGTCCACCGTTTTCAAGGTCACGGTTAATAAACCATTGTTTTACTTTTTCTAGCGTGTTCATAGTAACACCTCATCTCCTAATCTAACCTTGTCATACACGTCCTTCGTAACCACGAACACACCGTAGTCACGAATCGTAAGCGTGTATAGCTTGCCATGTCGTCCTTTCTCGACGACTTTGCCGAATATCTCAGCGCCTTGATTATCCGCCTTATAGACAACCATCGGGCGCTTTTCTTCTATTTTTTTAATATGAATACTCTGCCAAATATTTAATCCAGCAGATAGCAGAATCCAGATTGCTATGAATCGTTTCATTTTGCTCCTTCGTTTCTATAAGTGAAGAAAGATATCACTTGTTTTGGATTTATATAAGCATTACCGACGTGCATTAAATGTCTATTGTTAAACTGGCTAGTTAATCTTTTAACTTCTTCTTCGCCACAATTAAATAATTCAATTTTGCTATTATCGAGCAAATAAATTACAATTTTCATTCTTCCACCTCCTCTTACCACCTCATATATAAATATTTCGTGTCAATATCTTGTTCTAAAATACACTCTCTCAGCGACTTTAAAACCTCCAATGCACCGCTAACTGTTCCCCATCTATTTTCAGGTTCATACTGCACATACTTTTCAGGGTACTGTTCTAATTCAGATATACCGCGTTGGATATTATCTAAAATGTCAGCAATGTTGTACGTAGTGTCTTGGTCAAAATCCCAATCCATAGCAATTCTAAACATCTTCCCGAGATTGTATGTCGGAGAACTATATCTAGGTTCAGCAATACGGATATATTGTCCGTTTTCTATTTTCGCTAAGATTTCCAAATCATAACTCATTACTCCATCTCCTCCATCTTTACTTTATACATTCGATCACCTCGATACTTGCTCTCGAGCTGAGCCTTGCATTTGGCAGCATCACCCTCTTTTTTTGAAAAAGTGGGTTTCATCTACCATGTTGTCAAAATATAGTGTTACTGTGTATGACATTTCTTCTCCTATACTTATTAAAAAATATGTTTATTTCGTGAATACTTTTTACATGGTTACAGGTTACATCACTTTTCAAAAAACATATTTTATAAAAAACAAGAATGCTGTTATATCAACGTTTATAGCACTTGCTATTTTTACTTATTAAATATTTTATATAAATGATGTAACCTTACTAATAGACACCCCGAAACATCAGTAGTATCAAGGGTTTAGGAGGGTTACATCACTTTTTAAAAAAATTTATCAAAAACAGCACTAAAACCCTTGATATAACTGACTTTTCCTGCGGTTACATCAATGATGTAACCTGATGTAACCGAAACACGATTTTTGACCATTTTTTGCCTAAAAGGTTACATCATTTTCACTAAGGTTACATCACTTCTGTTTGTATATTTTTTCTAAAATATGCACGTATTGTCTTCCCTTTAACCTTCTTTATTTTGTATTCCCAATCCTGATTGTTATCCATAATCAACTTGATTTTCCTAGCAATCTTTTCACCTCTCGCGCTATCAATGTCAAAAACATTCTTTAATATCTGTTTGGCAGACACACTCGCTTGAAGCTTCACACCTTCATATATCAGGCCGGACTCATTGCGATAGCTGCCGTCATTGAAATAGAACCATGTGTATTGATGCTGTTGAGTGACTGAGAAGTCTTCCCACTCTTCTGGAACCAGCATTTCAAGATAGTCGTATACCTGTGATTCTGCCTCATCTTTATAAGTGAAGCGCTCCTTATAGACCGCAAGCTCATTTTCGAACTCATCATCAAAGGTAAGTATAAATCCTTTTTTGTAGATAGCCACTGCTTCGCCCCAAAGTTGAAGTACATCATTCTCTGTCATATCAAAAGGTTTTACAAACTGCTGACCTGCATCCACCAGTATGGGCAGAAAGCGCCGTTCACCAGTCTTATCTCCCAGGTACTCAATTTTATTGCTGGTCCTTGCGATCACAAAGTTTTTAGGGAATTTTTCAGCCCTGCGACCGTAGGATCTACGGAAAGAAAGTTCTGTTTTAGTCACGAACGCTTTTAACTCATCAAAAGTAGTCTTTCTGGATGCGACCATCTCATCATCGTTGACAATCAGGGATTTTAGCATAATCTCATAGTTATCTTTATCCATAAAATCTTTAGCTGAATCCGTGTACCAGTCAGCAGCTATCTTTTGCAAGAAGGTGGTCTTACCAGCACCTTGACCACCGACCAAATCGAGCGTGTAGTCAAATTTAACCCAGGGATTAAAAACCTTAGAAACTGCACCAACAAAGAACATAACAGCTATTTTTTGAACGAAGATGCTATCCTCTGCACCCAACCAAGTTTGAAATACCTGGGCAAGTCGTTCTTTATGATCCCATGACTCATAAGCATTTTCCATATATTCCTTAACCGGATTGTAGGTCTTTTCTGCAAAGAACGCTTCAATACCATCCCTTAATGCTCCAGACTTGAAAACTGTCTTGAAGTGATTTTCCAAGTATACACTCAAATAGGATTCAAAGGCAGACGGTAACTGCCCCTTTCTTAACTGAATAGCATCCAGTTTGACATCCTCTACAATTTCGTGTTCTCCAGTAAATTCATTGTGTCTGAGAAAGTCGTTGAGCTTGTTATCGCTCTTCATTGCAAGAAGAACATTTCTGGGACTGTCAGCCACAATAGACTCAATCTCAATCTGTTCACCTTCTTCGTTTAAGATTTTTTTCTTTCTGCGCGAAAATTGCTTGATTGAAATATTCGTAACATCACCTATTATGGCCACCCCCCCTCATGTGTTTCTTGATCATTGATTCGACAGTCCTACTTAATTCTTTGTGACTAAGAGGCTCGACTGAATTGTTATTGGCTGTTTCTGCTAGTTGTAGTATACAGTTCGGTTCTACTGACCTGCTCAAGAGTCCACCGACAAATTTTGCAAGTGTATCATTTCTGCTGCCTTCATCGCCGAAGCCTAGGACAACCATTTCAAATAATTCAGTTGTCCTGTTTCGCTTACCAGCACCTTTACTGATTTGATAGTAGATATTATCCAGGTCGCTACCAGAGTTCTTTTTGTTGTATTCCTTCTTAATGGCCATAACAAGAGCTCGACTAGCAGTAACCATCGTGCCCCCCTCTTTAGATTTTTCTAAGTCCCAGGCATATTCTCCTTTTTGGGTCTTAGATGGAGCAACTAAAACATAGTTGTTTGGATGAGCCTTGATATCGACTCCAGGTAGAAAGCCTATCATCTGGGTCATGGTCACGTCTGAATGCTTAAAGTAAAAGATATGTTTTCCACCACTTGCAGTTCTTGCCTGCAAAGTCGGAGTTATCAAATTCAGATGTTCCCAATTGGCCAAGCTCTCATATCCGTTATGCTTGCCATGTAAGTCAATATCGATTACGAAAAATTTGTCAGTCCGAACAGCAATATTGCTATCCGGATACTGAGTCCAGTAATTTTCAATTTCCTGAGCAGTCATTGGCGGCTTATCTGCGAATTTAATAGCTGGTTGCTTTCCGTTAGGCACTACGGGAATTACAGAAAACCCCGCTTTTTGATATTTGAGAGCATATTCTTTCATTCCCATTTTAGTTACTCCTTAGAACGGCAAATCATCGTCTTGAATATCCATCGGGTTCTCATTCCCGAATGTATCATTCGAACTTTGTTGATTACGGCTTTCCAACATTTGGAAATTGTCAGCCACGACCTCGGTCACATACACACGTTGACCGTCATTATTTTCATAATTACGAGTCTGAATACGGCCTGTCACCCCGATAAGTGAGCCTTTTTTAGCCCAGTTAGCAAGGTTTTCAGCCTGTTGGCGCCACATAACGACATTGATAAAATCAGCCTCACGTTCGCCATTTTGACTCTTAAATGTACGGTTTACTGCAAGAGTAAAAGTCGCAACTGCTACATTTGATGGGGTATAACGCAACTCAGCATCACGAGTCATGCGCCCCACAAGTACAACATTATTGATCATTAGTTTCAGTCTCCTTTAGATGTTTTTAATACGAATTACAAATGCTCTTTTTTCAAATCCAACATCTTCTTTTTCCCAAGTAATTTCATAGCCGGACGAAGAGTACATTGAGACAATATTTTTTCGTACAATACTACGCAAATCAGGATCGATAGCACTCATTTTTCTCCCAAGTTCTGTCAATATACCAGCTTTTGCACTATGAGATGTTTCTAATTCAGGTAAATAAAATCTCCTTAAATTAAATCTACCGTCCGAGTCCCTCTCTGGTGTATGAGCAAGTTTTTTCAAGTGAAAATCGATTATTTCTTCAACTTGTTTTATTTTTTCAGGTATAGTACTTTCATTTCTCATTTTCTTGAATTCTTCTAGATCAATCACTTACTCAATACCTCTTGCTTTCTTCGCATCTGCGATAATCTTCTGAGCTTCCTTCAATCGATCAGCTGGAATGCTTTCAGGTTTATCAACACCCATTTTATCGATGAACCATTTTCCAATTGTTGCAGCAGGACTCCCTGTAGCTTCAGCCATATTTTTGAGTTCTGTCCGAATGGCTTTAGCCTGTGCTCCTGTAATGGTTTTGGCTCCGTTACTTTTAGCTGGAGCATTGGCCGATTGCTCTTGCTTACTATTTGTTTTTTGAGCTGGTTTTTGCGACGTACGGCCTGCTTGGCTATTCTGATTATGATATTCATCCGTATCAGGATCCTTGTTGTCATCAATCATAAAGAGTCCGTTTAGCGCGTATTTACGTGCATAACTTGAAGCTGCCCCTGTAACCTGACTACCATCCATCCCTTTTTTGCTATCATCTTCTCTAGCATATGCTGTAGTCCCAATAGTTTCACCAACCGCATAAAGAGTCGCAGTTGCTTCAACATAGTACCTGTCGCCAATTTGCACAATTCCATCTTGCAAAATCAACACCGCATCATGTTCCTGCAAGATTGGCTTTAGCGCTTCTAAGATGTCCTCAGCGCTCCGATAGCTATACTTCCCAAAACTGTTATACTGTCCTTTCGGAGCAACCAAACTCTGCTGAATGCTCTGTAAAGTGACAAAGATTGAGGATTGTTGTTTTGTTACCATAAATCCCCCTTTTATAAACTTCTCAATAGGTCAAACAAACCAATATTTTTATTCTCACACTCGATTTTTTGAACTTCTCCACCATTTGGATAAGTTAGATCAAATGTAGCCTTAACCCGAACAATCTCCATTCCGTGTACTTTGGCCATTGCTTTTACCGCTGTTTTCTGTTCGAGATAAGAATTGTATGGCATTGTAAGAGCACTTTGAATATTGTCCACAAAAACGGCCTTTGTAGCTAATGAAGAACGATTGTTCTTGAGTTCATTTAAAAACTGTCCGTTTTCTTTGTTACGCATTACAATATAATCACTTGAAAGTTTCATTTTGATTCTCCTTAAAAATAAAATTCAATGACACGCACGTCATGTTGTTGACGGCTGCCTGTTACTCGCCATAAAAGTTGGCGATAATCGTCATAATCTCCATCAGATGGATTAACAGGGTCTAGGACCACAATAGTTTTAAATTTATGCTGAAGGCCATCAACCCCTACACCCAAAACCTGGCTTGTAGCAACCACATTTGTCTGTTCAAGAGAGTCCTTCTTGTCTCCTGTCCAAATACCAATTTCCGGGTGCCGCTCTCTGATAACCTCTACAATCTGCTTGGATTTGCTAACTATCAACATGTCTGTCTTGCTGGCCAGCAGAAGATCCAATTGAAGTAGCATTGGAGTATCTGCATTAACTGCTTTCAACTTTGGAAAGTCAATCTCAAAACCTGTCTGAGTAAGATATCGTTCAAAAGTCTTTCGACCAAATGTCTGTTTGGCCATGGCATATTTACCATTCTTCCCAACGATGTTCAATCTTCTAAATTGTTCTAATTCCTCCGGATTAGCAGTTAGACACCAAATAGGTTCAAAGACAACCTCAAATCCGTTATTTTCTTCGGCTTCTTCAATGGCTTCTACTTCTTCCCAGCGGAAAAAATTTGGCAGATTACTTACATAGCTTTCATAATCTCGGAAGTCATCCCACTCTTGCTTAGAATAGCTGAACTTGGAATATTTCATCTTTCCGTGAGCTAGTTGCCAGTTTTCTTTTTGGTTAGGATCAGCCATCCCAAAAAATGTTTTTTCTAGAGGGTAGAAGTTTTGCCCCTTCTTCCTGATTGGGGTTGCAGATAGTCCAACTGTATAGCCACGTTTGACCTTGCGATAAGCCTTCACGTTGGCATCACTAGACATGTTCTGCCACTCGTCAATAATGAACACATCGCACTCAACAGACTCACCACTTGCAAGTCTGTTCTGCAATCTGCGGTCCGTCATCGTTTCTAATTCAAAATCAGTGTTGTATCCTAGATTTTGATAAGTGCTATTCCATCCGTTCAGGATAGCTAGTCGATTATTGATAACCAGGACCTTTTTTGCTGACTTGTGCTTTGCTATTTCAAAAGCACAGATGGTCTTACCACGCCCCCCATACGCCTCAAGGAAAATCCCAGGGCAATTACGGTCGCTTCGTTTAACTGCTTCAGCTTGCCATTTGCGTAATTCGATTTCCAATGTCTACAATCACCTCCTCGATGTCATTCCGTTGGGCATAAAATAGCCCAAGCCTTGCAGCTGCCCTCACATCGTTGTGGTGACTCTTGTCAAAGGTCCACAGCCCTAAGCTTTTTAATAAATCGTTGGGTATATCTGTCTGATAGCCAGCATTTCTTTGCAGAACCAAATTCGGATAGCATAGCTCAATGGCTGCAATAGTTTCTACAACTGAGTTGTCCCTGGAATAATCATTGTCCCTAACTTCGAATTTTTCAACGACCACTATGTCGAACTCAAGACTGCGACCAATCTCTTTGAACCAGGCTTTAAAGTTCTGAGCGCCATAGGATACTACCCAATAGTCAACAAGCTTTGCATTGTTCAAAAGTACAATCCCTGTTGTACTAGTTTCAATTTTATTACTGCTTGGATCAATAGCTAAAATTTTCATCAAACACCAACTTTCTCAGTCAGCACTCCTGGATAAAGGGCAGTGTTAAACCAATTTTGTTTATTCACCTTTGCAAAGGCAAATAGCAATTTAACTTCTTTTGCTTGTTTTTCGAATTTTCGAATATCTTCTTCCGATTCAAAGATAGGTTTTTCCTTATATTTAGCGACTGTTACCAGCTTGTACTCTGGAGTAAATACCGGCTTTTCATTTCCTTGATCAAGATTTGTTTCATCTACTTTTACAAAGCGAATTGCAACATCAAATAGAAAACCTTCAGTAACAAGTACTTCAATCGATTCTTGTCCAATCACAACTGCTAGTGAATCTGTTACTCGTGTTTTGTTCATCAATTCCATTACTTAATCACCAACTTTTCTGTCCGGACAAGTTCCGCGCCTTTAATTTTCTTACCAGCCTTCAGCAACTCTTTAAGTGTTTTTTTGTCCGGTGCAAGCGTCACTTTTTTTGTAAAATATTTTTTCGGAAGGTCGTCTTCGTTGACCTTGACTGATTCTGGATTCTTAGAAACTTTTATAGTAAGAGCACCGCTCTTAACTTCGGTTTGCCCTGTGACATTCATAGCTGCCATAATGTTATCCTTGACACAATCCAGCTTTTTCTGTGCCGTCTGTTTCTTCGCTTTGAAGCTCTCTTCCTCAGCCTTGTACATGGCCACGTCGGCTTCTAGATTCTTGATAACATGGGCATATCCTTCCGCTTTCTGTTCGAATTGTTCTTGCCAATCGATAGCCTCAAGCGTGTCCGTTTTTGTTTCGTCATCAATATCCATTTGATAAATTGTCAGAAACTGACCTGTCAGTTCGTATAAACTAGCCATCTTTTTCTACCTCTCTGATTTTGTTTGTAAGTTTTGTTAGTCCAATACCTGATTTAGTTAAATCAGCGTTGGACGTGAATAGATGATTTTGATTCATTCTAGCAATTTCGTTTTTAGATAAACATGCCAGGTTTGAAATATCATAGTTTGTTTTATCACCGTCCAGGAAAACAATTGAGTATCCTTTTGGTATCGGCCCGTGATGGTCCTCCCAGACTTTACGATGTTTCAAAACCCATTGATTAGGCTCCCCGATTTTTTCTTTTGGATAACCGTCTGTTGTGTAGTTGATAGTGCCGACAGGTACATAATTCGGAGGTCTATTTCCCTTTTTGAACTGCCCGCTGTTTTTGGGCATATTGGGGTACTTCTTTCCCTTATTGTGGGGAGTCTGACCTTTCTCAAATCTTCCCGTTAAACCACTATGTAGATTATTCCTTCTCCGATAATTCCTAATCTGTTTCTCAGTCAGTGATAATCCGAATTTTCGGTTCATTTCATTTGCGACATCACGAGAAATCTTATTTTTTTGGATCGATACAAGGTAATCGTGTTGTTCTTTTGTCAATAATTTACCTTGATAGATTTTTCCAACCGGTAATCCAAGGCGTTCGCGTACGCCACCTATTTGAGCCTTGGTATAGTTTGTCCCAAATTTCTCATTTAGTAACCTAGTTACTTCGGGAGTTAATCGACCAGGGCATATTTCATGCATGTACTCCGTGTACTCATCCTTCCAGCAAAGCGATCGGGGCATTGACTTCACCTACCTTGTCTTTGAACTTCTCGGCATCCAAGGCCAATTGACCTGCTTGTAAGATTTGACCTGAGATAGCGACCATTTGTTTCGAGCGCTGCAATTCCACTTTTAATTCATCATCAGTAAGATCTCTATCGTCCAACGTTTCTAGTTGGGCAAAAAGAGTATTGGTTAAATCTGTCAATTTATTTCGAACCAT
>ERZ772979.346-NODE-346-length-34550-cov-8.295811_pt1 | contig 34550 bp, 32 predicted proteins | sample MGYA00511130_ERZ772979 | MGnify/ENA primary metagenome ERZ772979 (study PRJEB29015, sample SAMEA2738103) | human oral metagenome | biome: human oral; feature: human-associated habitat; material: saliva | place: China | collected 2186 ... | reverse complement strand
AGAGGGCATTTCAACAATTTATAAAAAAAAACAAAATGTATAATTATAGAAAATCCAAATAATTAAGGACATGAAGGAAGTTATGAATAAGAGGAGACTAAAAGGTATAAGGTTAAAATTAGTTTTTGCTATAATGTTTATTTTTGTTAGTATTGTAGCTGTTGGATCAACATATAATAACACTATACAATCTCCTGAAAGGTCGTATGAAAAAGGTGATCAATTTGAAGGTGAAAGTATAGGTATCACATATGTAAAATTAGAAGCTCTTGAGGAACTAGATATAGTTGATAAAGAACTAGACGAAGACGAAAAATTTTATATGGTTGAACACGAAAATGGTTTTGTAATATTAAAAGCTACACAAGATGATATTAAGAAATTAATTAAAAGTAGTGATGTACCAGAGGGGAAAATATTAAATCTAAAAGATAAGAATATTTATTCTCGTGTTGATGTAAAAAGAGAAAAAGGAAGTAGCAGAGGAAGAGTTCACATTTCTTTTGAATTATTAGATAAATTCAATGATGCAGCAAAACATAGTTCTTTGATTAAGGGAAGGGTTTCAGATGTATTAAAAGAAGAGGGCTCAAATAAAACAGAAGCCTACTATAAAAAATTAAAAGAAAAACCTTTTGTTTCTAATGTATATCTAATAGTACCTGGTTATTTATATTACATGGGTACTTATGTATTTACTACGATTTTTATTCTAGGTACATTATTTTTGATAACTTCTATAATTAAAGATATTAGAAAATCTAGAGATTAATATGAAAAATTTATTATCGAATATTTATAGATAGAACGTGTTATAGATATTTTAGTGTGTAAAGAAAAGTTTAAATAAAAAAGGAAGTGAAGTTATGAAGAAGAGTTATTTAAGAGGAACAAGGTTAAAAATATTCATTGCTATAAACTTGTTTTTTGTTAGTTTGATCGCTACTATAGCTTCGTATAATATCTATACAAAGTCTGCTGAAACATTATATAATGAAGGTGATCAATTCACGGGGAATTATTCCGGAATTACTTATATTAAATTAGAAGCAATAGAAAAACTTGATATAGTAGATGAAAAATTAGCTGACGATGAAAAATTTTATATGGTTCAACACGAACATGGTTTTGTAATATTAAAGGCTACACAAAAAGATATTAAGAAATTAATCCAAAGTAGTGATGTTCCAGAAAGCAAGATTATAAATCTGAAAGATAAAAATCTTTATTCTATTATCGATGTAATAGAAGAAAAAGGAAGCAAAGGAAAAACTAATATTTCTCCTGAATTGTTAGATAAATTCAATGCTGCTGCAGAACATAGTACTTTGACTAAAGTTAGAATCCTAGAGGTAATTAAAGACCTTGGATTAGATAAGACAGAAGCTAATTATAAAAGTAAATTACAAGAAAAACCTTTTATTTCAAATGTCTATATAAAAGTACCTGGAACTATATATTACCTAGGTATTTATGGATTTCCTGCTGCTATTGTTTTGGCTACATTATTGTTAATTAGATCTATAATAAAAGGTATTAGAAAATCTAAAGCGGAATATGAAGAATTATTCATTGAATATCCAGAGACAGAATATGATGTAGATATTTTAGTGCGAGATGCAAAATATATAAATAAAAATTTAAGAGTTTTAATATATAAAGACGCATTGGTATTTTATGGAGGGGTGTTTAATTTCGAATTATTATCAGGATTTTCGAAGATTACTTTTAGTGATATAAATGATTCGAAAAATAATATCCAGAACTATACAGCGGAAATTCATAGAGAATTTGAATCAAATGAAGTAATAAAAATGTGTTCACATTATAAAGATGCAATAGCAGAAATTACTGAATTAGGAAAAATATTAAAAGAAGAATACGGAAAAGAAGTAGAATATGATTTTTAAGAATAAGAAAGAGGTAGAATAAATGGAAACATTAAAAGATAGAGTAATAGAAGCATTAGAAAATGTAATAGACCCTGAGCTTGGTATCGATATAATGAACCTAGGACTAGTATATGATGTTAAGATGAGTGATGATAATAAGCACGCTATAGTCGACATGACATTAACATCTATGGGTTGTCCTTTAGCTCCTATTATCATCGAGCAAGTTGAGACAGCAATGCTTGGTATTGATGAGATAGAAAAAGTAGATGTAAATATAGTTTGGGAACCAGCATGGACAAAAGATAAAATGTCACGATATGCTAAGATTGCTCTTGGTGTGATCGATTACGAATAGAATATAAATGCAAAAAGCAATTTCAAAATTGAATTTAAGAAAAATTTTGAAGTTGCTTTTTTAATATTATTTATAGAAAATGGATAGAGAAATTTATAAAAAAATTGTTATTAGAGTAGAATGAAATATATTAAATATGTTATAATTAAAAAGACATTAAAAAAGAGTATGAAAGGAGGCACTATGTACAGAGGAGAAAGACCTAAAAAGGGCGATGTAGTTAAAATAATAGCATATAAACATGATGGCTCTATTCATAGAATTTGGCATAAAAATGTTGTACTAGAAGCGGATGAACAAGTTCTGATTTTAGCTAACAACAGGACACTTGTTACTGAAAATGATGGAAGAACATGGGTTACTAAAGAAGTAGCTTTAGTATATTTTCACAATGAATGTTGGTTTAATATAATTTGTATGTTTAGGGAAGATGGAGTTCATTATTATTCAAATTTAAGTAGTCCATTTGCATATGATGTAGATGGGGTAAAATATATTGATTATGACTTAGATATAAAGAAATATCCTGATGGAAAATATTTCTTATTAGATGAAGATGAATATAATCAGAATAAAGTACGTTATAAGTACGGCGAAAAAATTGATAAAATCTTAAAATATAATGTGAATAAACTTCAAGAGTGGATTGATAAAAATCATGGAGCACTTGCACCAGATTTTGCTGATGTATGGTTAGAAAACTATGAAAAAATAATGGGTGAAGATCAAAATGTTAAAAGGAAAATTTAGTGTCGAAGTAAGACAGGATGAGATTTCAGAAAAAATAGGTTTGCAATTAAAAGAATTTTTATTATCTAGTCATCTGACAGAAGATGTGGAAAATCCAGATTATGTTTTTGCGATTGGTGGAGACGGGACTGTGCTTCGTACTTTTAATAAATACATGGATAAGTTAGACACGGTAAAATTTTTATCAATTCATACAGGTCATTTAGGTTTTTATACTGACTATTCAGCACAAAACTATGAAAAAATATTCTTTGATATGTTAGCGTTGACGCCAAAAATCGAGGAATATCCGTTGTTAAGAGTTAAAGCATACTGCTCTAATGGAGATTTAGTTTCAGATTATTATTCTTTAAATGAAGTAACTGTAAATAATCATACAGGTGTAACTTATGCTGCGAAAGTTTATATAAATGGTGTTCACTTTGAGAGTTTTAGAGGTGATGGTTTATGTATTAGTACGCCAACTGGTTCAACTGCTTATAATAAGAGCTTAGGTGGCGCTGTAATTCATCCACAATTACCATTGTATCAGGTAACAGAAATAGCAGCCTTAAATAATCTTGTTTATAGAACACTAGGGAATCCATTAATTTTATCTCAAGATGATGAGCTGATGATTAAACCTATAAAACCGGAAAATCATCGTATTACTGTAGATCACATGCATTATAATTATGATAGTGTAGCTAAAATAAAAATAACTTTGTCGAAAGAGAAGAAGGTTTCGTTTATTCGTTATAATGAAGATAGCTTCTGGCAAAGAGTAAAGAGATCGTTTATTAAAAATGACTAATATTGTTTTAAAATATACTATTAAAGAAGAACAAATTTTAAGGGAGTTTTTATTAGAAAATAGCATTTCTAGAAAAACTTTAACAAGAATAAAGTTTGATAGTGATGGAAGTATAAAAGTAAACGGTAGAGAAGAGAATGTTAGATATCTTCTAAAAAAAAATGATATTGTAGAGATTACTTTACCAAGTGAAAATTTTAGTGAATTTGTTAGATTTATTGATAGTGATATTAATATTGTTTACGAGGATCCTTATTTTTTAATTGTAAATAAAGAGATTAACCTACCTTCAATACCATCTAGAAACCTTGAAGATGAATCACTTCTTGAGATAGTAAATTACTATTTCAAAAAGAAAAATATTAATACAATTCCTCATATTGTAACACGTCTTGATAAAAATACGTCAGGATTGGTGTTAATAGCTAAACATAGACATGTCCATGCATTGTTTAGTAATATGGAGATAGATAAGTTTTATACTGCCTTGGTGAGTGGAAAAGTAAAAGATAATGAAATTATTGAAGCTCCTATCCGACGAGTTAGTTCTAGCATTATAGAGCGTGAAGTAGGAGAAGGTGGAGAATTCGCTAAGACTGAATATTGGCTAGAAGAGTATATTTCAGAAGAAGGTATCAGTGTTGTTAAACTAAAGCTTTATACTGGAAGAACGCATCAAATAAGAGTGCATATGAAATATAAAGGTTATCCTCTCCTTGGTGATGAATTATATGGTGGAGATGTAAGCAATATATCTAGACAAGCTCTCCATTGTACGAATTTGAAATTTATTCATCCTATTACGGACGAAGTAGTAAATGTAAGAGCAGATTTACCAGAAGATATGATTAACATAATTAAACATAATGTTTAAGAATACTATATAGATTATATCTTTAAACGCTTTTAACCATTGATATAATAATATTTTATTAAGTAAGTAGATTTCTATACAATATCAAATTTTAAGACTTTTCGGAGAGAGTTCGGAGAGTTTTCGGAAACAAAAACACATTAAATAAGTGCCAGTAGTTCTATAAATAAATGAGATAACAGGTAGTATTTTGCTATCTGTTTTTTATTTTAAATTAATGTAGCTTAGAAGAATTTTGAATATTTCTAGTATATCGTTTTACTTGCTATGTATTGCTATGATATAATAATTAAAAAGGTGAAACGTGAGGAATACACGCCACTTAATTTTACAATATAAAGTTACTTTAGTTTAGTGTTGGTAGCACTAAACTTTTTTCTTTTTTCTAACTACATTATAACTTTCATTCTTTAGAAGTATATGATATAATAATTTTAAGGAAGATAAACGGTACAGGTCATTTATCTTTACGAAAGTATAGATTTATTTTTTACGCTTTGGGTTGCCGCCCTTAGCGTTTTTCTTTTTTCTAACTACATTATAACTTTCATTCTTTAAAAATATATTGTATAATACTAATAGGGGTTAATGCTCCTAAGTAACTGAATTATTTTTTTAAACGTTTTGCATTGCCGTGCTTAACGTTTTTCTTTTTTATTACATTTATAGTAAGTATTTTTAACTACATTTTTTCATTGATGAATTTCAAGAAATAAACCTATTGATTTTTTATTTTTAATGGTTTATAATTACTGTAGTGATAAAGTTTAGCAAACATCAGAAGACTTCTCAAAATTAAATGAGAGGTTCTTTTTTTTGTCTTGATTTTTCCAATAATGGTTAATGAGTTTATGCCATTGTGAATAAATGAGGGCAGGTTGGTCTTTAAGTTTTTTTATTTTTTGAGATTTTTAATAGGGGGGGCGGTCTTCTCAATTAAGGGAAGTATACCTCATACCTTTTATAGTAATATATCCTTATGCTATTCTTAGCCCTTGGCTTGGCTCATACCTTTGTATCTTTCAATCTTTCATCTTTAATGTTAAATACAATTAAACAAATTAATATTTATTCTTTTGTTTAAATCATTTAATCTTTTACATATTCTTTTCATAATCATATTACATTCATTGATAACATATTAATCTAATCTACTTTCATATTTTATACTATCTTTACATCTTAGTTCATTGTTACTAATTACTTGATGTATCTATCACTAACAATAAAGCTATTCAATCATGATATTTGTATCAACTATATAGCCTTATGGTATAAGGTGATTAGGTAACTGGAATAAGCCCAACAGATGTAGTACATATCAATCTACATTAGTTAGCTATCTATGAATATATAATGATGTGATATAACCGAATGAATATATATTAGTGTTGCTTATCCTCTAGTATCTGATACCATTAATCAACTTAATTTAGATATCTATACATAATCTTAATTACTTGTATATGATTAGTATATATACTTAGCTACCTCTTGCATTAATGTAGCGAATGCAATTATCACCATATAATATTACTTCTCTTGAATATCAATACTCTTGTAATTCTTTGTTAGATATTCTTTTAAGATAAATACCTTTTATAGAGAACTACATAAAATAAGTAAGCTCTTGTATACTCCAGTATAATCAATGTACCTTGTATAATTACTAGGTTTGTATCTAGAGTAGAGAGCATACAAAAGATATACAGAGGGTTTAATATTTAATTTCTTTATGAAAAATATACAAACTAAAAAAATAAAGTTAGTGCAAAATGCACCAACTTAAATAATAGAATTAGTGCAAAATGCACCAACCCATATTAACTTAGCTCTATGCTATTTATATTAATCTCTATTACTTCACTTAAATAAATAATGTAGTATGGTATGTGTAAAAAATGCACCAACCAGTATTTAAAATAACTTGCTTATGTAGGTGTATATTTTTTACTAACTATATTAATTTTTCATCTTAAAATATTTCTATTTTGCTTTTCAGTTTCTAAGATGATTTTCACCAAAAAATAGGTTTTTTCGTCTAACTTCGGAGAGTTTTCGGAGAGTATTTTTAAAAAGTCAAGTATATCAAGGCTCTAGAGTACTTAAAAATTAAATACCGTATTTAAAGATAACAAAAAAAGGGCTAGTTGACTTAATCTTAATTACTAGAATTTTTTTAATCTTCACATGATTTCATTTCTAATAATTTAAAATTAAACCGAATAGCCTTTATTAATGTTTGTTATTTAAATTTAAAATCTTTTATTTTATTTATCTCATAGTCTAACCCTAATTTCTCAAGATATAGTAATACTATTTCTTTGTATTGCTGTTCTTTTAATCTTCGTAAATATTTATTATAAAGTTTCTCGTTCATAACTCCCTTATTCTCAAATAAGACAATATCTTCAATGTATATTAGCAAGTCATCTATAATATCATAACTGATTTGATTTGATATTGTATCTAACATAGCCTTATAATTTGTACAATAAAACTTTTCTACACCAGTTCTATAAAATATCTTTAATTCTAACATATAAATCTACTCCCTTTTAAAAATGTTATCTTATACCTTTATTGTAAATAATATTTTGTGTAATTACAAGAAATTTTTAGTTAAATATAGTAAGAAATATAAACTTAAATCAGTACTTATTCTTAGCAATAACCTCTATATATCAAGTACTTCTTTCATCTCTTCAAAAGATGTATATATTCAACTTCATTATTTGCTTTTCTTTCTTCATACTCATTCATTATTATTAAATCGTGTATATCTTCTAAACATTCAATATCATATTGCTTTGGTGAGTTATCATTCATAATGAGTTAACCTCTTTCTTTTAATATTGCAATTCAATGATATACTATATATTTTTCTGTTTCAAGTTCTTTTCTTAAAATTAAGAGCCATTTAAAAGGTGTATAAGCATTCTAATTTTATTTTGATGAATTATACCTTTCAACCTCTTAAAAGCTGTTAACATTTAAAATAATGGTGAATTTATACATATTAGAGCCAATAGAATATAATTAGGAAAAATTAATTTACTTCGTTCTATACCGCTTCTTGAAATATGTTTAAATATTATCTGATTGAATGATACAACATGTTTTTTTATATCTATTCCGCTTCTTGCTTTGTTTCCTTAATAGATGTTGTTTCTTACTCTTAAAATGCTCTAGGTAGCAAATAAATAGTAAATACAGATGAATTAATAAGAATTTATCTACATAGGTGTATTTTTAATATACTAATCTAGAAGCGAAAATAAAAAAGCTAGTGAATGTACTTACTCAATACGTTTCACTAGCTTTATTACTTTAGGTTATTGTCTCGCTATATAAATATAACTGGTAACCATTGTTTATAAGGTTTTTTCCCTTGATATAACGGATATTCAATTATTACACCATTTAAAAAATAATTTAAAAATTGTGTATACTGCATGTTGATTAGATTTTCTTCAACTAACTCTTGTAGTAATTGTATAGCTTGTTCATTCCAACCACTCCAAAAGATAGTATTTTTATCTGTACCGCTTCTCAATTCTATATTACCTTGATAGTAATAACCGATATAATCAAAATATCTTTCTATTTCTATAAATGTTATATTTTTATCATATTTCACCATTTTTATTAAATCTTTTTTTACTTTCTCAATGTTCATTTCTATCCTCTTATATATTCATAGTTGTTTTGTTTAAAAGGTGACCTTAGGTCTCCTTTAACGTCGCCCTAAAAAATCCTATAATCGCAAGGGTTTATGTGCTGTTGGGTGACGTTGACGTTCAAATAAAAGTTTCTTCTATATTTGCTATATCTACATTAGATATATATTCTATTTTATTTTAAATATAAAAAACTAGGGTACCACGTCAACCTATCATTAATAAACGTTGTTATTTAAAGGTTTATTAGGTTGACGTTGTAAAAAAACTAAGTCACCTTATTTTTTATAAAAAGTCTCAAAAGAATTGTTAAATAAACGTTTTTACGGGGTGACGTTGAAGAGTACCCTAAATCAACCTTTACAATTATTAAATTTATTGTAATTTAACTATACAATATGTAGCATTATTAAATATTTGTCCATTGTATTCAGCTTCTAATAAACTACTTTTTAATGTTTCTTTGTCTTCCTTTCTGATTTTACTTTTTTCTATTCCATACTTATAACCTTGATTTTTGTAGTAATTATTGAGATGTGTAACTACATCTTTACCAAAACTATTTGTAAATTTATAATCATAATAATTTACACTCAAATAATTTCTAAACTCTATTCTTACAAGTGATAAAGGCACTCGTTCTATATTGTTAAGATTTCTTTCAATGTACCAATCTTTGAGGAAACTATATAAATAATCATTATTTTCTTTATATTCCTCTAATAAGATTTCACTTACTTTAGGTATCGTGAACTTATCAAAATATTCCATATGTAGTGTTTTATATAAAACATATTCCAATACAGTTTTATCATTAAGGAATTTATCTTTAATACGTCTATCTTGAATTTGTCCGTTAAAGTCAGCGTTGAATGGTACTATTAAAAGCCTTCTATATGTTCCTTGGCTTTTATTTCTAACTCTTGGCAACCTGTTAGCACTGAAAATATTTAGTATCTTAAAACGAGCTGTAATAATACTTTTTCCTTTTCTATTTACTGTTACTGGGTCACCAGTTACTATACTCATTAAATTACTCATATCATCAAGATACTTGTTACTAATATCATCACCAATATTACATACTTTCCCTTGTAACATTTCGAGTTTAAACTCTCCGCTAAAATCATGAGGGGTTAGAGTACTAATATTTTTTAAACCAATTAAATTTGTAATTAATGTTTGAAATGTACCTTTACCGTTATTTCCTTCTCCGTATAATATAACCATTTTTTCTCTCGTATGATTTGGGTTTATAGCTTCTGCAAATATTTCCCAATAAAGTTTTACTATTTCAGAGTTACCGCAAGCAATGGAATTAAGCCACCTATCTACGTCAAATACTTCTTTTATATTTTCAATGTTTTTGAGAGCTTCCTCATTATAGTTTGTTGCTAGTTTAGAGGTAATGAAGTAGTTAGGATTAAAAGGCTCAAACTGTTTAGTTTTAATATTGAAAATTCCGTTATTTACTGCAATTAGGTATTTATGTTCTAATCTAGGTAAAAAAGGTAATTGGGTTTTTAGATACTTATAAACCCGTCTATATTTGTCAGAATCGAACCTATACTCTAAATTTGCTATCGCTCTATTAATAAAAGCTTCTTGTTCGGTGTAAATTCCCTCATTAAAATCATAACTATAAATAAGTGCTGTATCTTCAGTTTCTCCCGTTAACTTCATAGGTAGTACGTCTTTTAATATATTACCAATGGTATAAAACTTCATTATTGGTACTGTTTTCTTTCCAGTCTTCTCATTTACTATAGTGTGTTTATTTCTCCAGTTATCACCAATTTCGGATAATATCATAAACAATTCATCATTAGAAGAAATGCTAAAAGTAGAATATGATTTGGCTTCATTTTTAAGGGTTTCATCACCAATGATTTTAAATTTATCTAGCATTGAATAACTTTTCTCACTTTCAAAATAGTTAGGGTTATTCTTCCAACTATTAATAGCGTGATTGATTTTTTTCAAATTGCCTTCTTTGTATTTGTCGGGAGTTGCTCCAATGTTTGCTAACATGTCGGAACACTCACAAGCAACCTCATAAGATATTACTTTGTAGCAAACATCACGAGATAAAGCTAACAGTATATTTAAAATTCTATTGTACTCATTAGGAGCACCTGGCTTAATATTCTCATAATCTATTACTAAGTATCTTTCAAACATACTTTTAAATGCTTCATCAGATACCAATATACTATTGTTTTGAACGTTAGAAGCGGTATAGTTAGGTTTTATTTTGTTTTCCTTTTTAGCCGCTTCTTGTACTGGATATGGTTCGCCATGGTTTACTATAGGTTCATAATTACCACCATTTATTATTAATGGTAGTCCTTGTATTTGGCTGTAAGTAAAGCTTAGTGGGTCGGGTTCAATTCCTATTAGTTCAACAATACTTTTTAATGTTGCTAGGTTTTCGCCCTCGTTCATTTCTCTACTAGTATCTACTATAACTCTAAATCTTGGGTGTACTTCTGTATACGATACTGATTTATATATCATATATGAGTATTTAGACAATTTAGAGTGAATAAGTTCGTAAAATTCCTCTGTATTTATAGTTAAATATTCATAATCTAGTACTGCAAGGTACTTATAAACAAAGCCATTTTTTAATGTTGAGATTTCACCGTCAACTTTATCAAATTTACCTATTAGAAAGTATTCCGCTTTTTTCTTTATCTCATTACATTGAGTTAGATAATAATAATCTTCATCAGTATATTTTAAAGCAAAGTTCTTTTTCTTCGCTTCATCTATAATATGCTGTTTGTATTCTGAAACCTGTTCATCTGTTACAGTAGGTAAAGAGAAGTTAAGAGGTTCATAATGTCTTATGATGTCAAAAGGCTTGAATTTTAAAGGGATTTCTTTTCTTTCTTTTGCATTGAAACCTTTTTGTTTGTAGAAATAATATTCTTTATATTCTTCTGACTTATTAATTCTAGTCAATTTCTTCACCTCGCTTTTGATAAAAAACAATCTTCAAATAGTATCATCCTTTCTTTACATTGTTGTTTTGTTAGTATCTTCATTATCTTGAATTATCTTCGCTTCTGAAATTGTTCTTTCTAGAAATGGGCTAAGGGCTAAATAATTGTTAAAAAAGTCTAGTAATGCTAAATACTGCTTGTAAACTTCATCATTATTACTAGGTGTTGAGATGTGTTCACTCATGATATAGTTAGCTTTCTCTTGTAAGTTATTTAAACCTCGTTTTGTTATATCTTGTACTTTGTTCATTTTGATTTCTCCTTGTGAATAAATTTATTCCGCTTCATTTTTGTTTTATTAGTGGAAGTAGAGAAGCGGTATTATAAATAAATGCTTGCATTAACTAAAATAAAGGCACGTACAAGCCGTTTGATTTCCTTTGGTAGATTTCACCTAAGAAATATTTAAAAGGCTCATACGTGCTTTAAATGGTTACATTCTCATTTCTTTATAAAACTACAGGCACTAGATTTATATTTTTTTTTAATTGTTCTGTTCTGTTAATAGTTTACATCTATTAAATAATATCGTTTGATGATTTATTAATATTTTGTAGTGCTTCTTTTACATCTTCTAGAGCGTCATATACTAAATAACTTAACTCTTTTGATGAATGAATAGCAAAGTCTTCTGTTAATAAGTGCAAATTTTTACCGTTTCGCACCTTATCCCAATATTTCCACAATTCTTTTTCTGTTATCTTTAAACTTTTATACTCATCTGTTGAGAGTGTTTGGATTGTTACGCAATGTGTAGCTAATATTTGAATTGAAACGTATAAGCTTGCTAACCTTTGTATTATATCCTCAATATCCTTTATAACTTCGGTTAATTCTTTTTTATCTTCTATAATCTCGTTTAGTTCCATTTTTATTACCTCATAACTATCTTACTTTGTGATTTTCAAAAATATCATATACTTCTTGAATATCAAATAAATGTCTATTACCAACCTTTACATAATGAAGCCCTAACGCTTGTAGTTGCTCCATACTACTAGCCCCTATACTAAGGTACTTTTGTAGTTCGGTTCGTGTAAAGTATCTTTTTTCGGGGTTTATAGTGTTCATTCTTTCCTTTATCGCTTCATTTATTAAATTTGTGATTTGTTCTTTAATCTTCAAACTTTGATTTTCAGTTAAAACAACTTCCATAATCTATTATTTCCTTTCTTTAATAAAATACGTCCATAAATCGGGCTATAATGTAGGTGAAAGCATACATCAACGGAAACCCTACTAATGCTAAACATAAAGTGTTAATGTACATTTCTTTATATTCGCTATTAATTTTTGTTTGTTTCATAATTCTGACCCTCTAAAATATCTCTAACATCTATAAATGGTGAATTGTCAGAAGCGGTTTTCTTTTCTCGATTGTCACAAAGTCCGCTTTCTTCATACAATTCTATAAACTTAACAATTCTTGAAAGATGTTCTTTCTTATCTTGTAAGTTAGTATCAAGGTTAATATTCTTAATCTCTTCATTTATGTATGTATCAAAAGGAAAACTCTTGTTATTTTCTTTTTCAGTGGCTTCAAAAACTCTTTGTTGCTCCTCTACATACTCAATAAATTTAATTAATTGTTGCCTTACTGCCATTTTCTCCCTTGAAATAAGCTGTTTAAATTGGGAATTACTTATAATGTACATTGGTTGTTGTTTAGTTGAATTGCTTCTATAACTAGATACTTCTATTTCTCCATTATTGTATAGTTCTTCAAACTCAGTACGTATATTTTTCAGTACTGTTGAATGTTTTGTAGTCTTAATATTGTTTGAAACTCTATAATAGTTGATTAAGCTTTGTATCTCTAAACTAGTCCAATTACTTTTGTTATTGATGTTTAAAATATTTAGGTTATTTCCTAATGTTTCAAGAGAATAATTTTTCTCCATGTTTTTTTCTCCTCTATATTAATATTTAGGTTTTGAGAGGTAACCTATAACCTTGATAATGTAGGTGCTAAAATACCTTTATCAATAAAAGCATTCTAAAGATACAGTACCTATAATAAATACAGTCTATTCAACATACATCTATATTAAGTATTCATACCGCTTCTAAAGGGGTTAGATACTACATAGATGAAATTATATTCCCTTGTATTTATCCAACTCATAGAGTAGGGTTAAATACGTTATACAGGGCTGTACGTTGAATTTAGATAACTATATTTATTTTGGGTTGTGCTATTTACTAATAAAGGTTCTTACGATATAATAAAGGTAAGTTATTTTTAGTAAATAGCTTGTTTTAAACCTTTATATAACTAGTCTTCTTGGTCGTTGTTCTTAGTTATTCAAAGGTTCTTTTTTTATGGCTTTTTTTATATCTCCATAAGTGAAGTCTAGTTCAAGTAGGCTTATAACTTGATTTTCAAGCTTTTTATACTTTGCTAGTTGCTCACTAGTCAAAACATCATAAGCGGTAATATTCTTGTTATTAGTCAACTGCTTAGCATTTTTACCAACTATGGTTGTTAGTAAAAGGTCAGTAATGTTTTTATAAGCCCACTTATTGTTATAACTCCATTCTTTTATAGCTTGTGTCAGACTTTTTCTAACTGGCTTTTCAAGTTCCCTTTCAATTTTAAATTTATTTACCTCATCTCTTAATTTATAAAACTCTCGCACTAACATTTTTTTGAATTCTCTTACTTTAGGTGTATTTCTTAAATAAGTAACCAATAATGTAGCTTGCTCTTCATTTAAAATATATACTTTTTCATTTTGACCACTCCTTAAAGCTTGGACATAATGTCCAACCTTTCCGAACTCTAGAAAGTCCGTTTCATGTCTTCTTATAATTCTAGTTATAGAATGATGTTTCATCTTCAAATTATCAGAAATAATAGTAGATAAGGTATAAGGTTCTTTATTATCGCTCAGTAAAACTAAGTTAGAAAAGTCTGTTTGAGTTAGTTCCATTTTCTCACCTCTCTTCTAAAAAGACATTTTTGCCACAAACAGATTAAAAAAATATGCTTTCTAATGTTTCATCTTTGAAAAACTCTTTGAAAAATTTAGTGAGTGTTATTTTTTCTACATCTGAAAAATTTCTGTTCTTTTCTTTTCTATTGTAACTAGGTTGTGATATTCCGAGAAGTTCACTCATTTCACCTTGTGTTTTTCCGAGTGCTTCACGAAAAGCACGAACTTTGTTCACTTTGATATTATTCATAAAATTCACCTCGCTTTCTTTCTTGACATTTTTGCCACAATTTAATATTACCATATCAAAATATTAAAAGTCAATACAAAAAATAAATTTTTTTGACATTTTTGACCAAAAAAATTTGATTTAATATTTTTTTATAGTATAATTAAATTTATAAACAGAGAAAAAAGGTATAAAAAAATGAAGATAAGAGTTGATAAAAAAAAGGTAGGTAATAGAATTCTTCAAATAAGAAATAATTTGAATTGCACTTTAGAAGAATTTGGAAATATGAAAGAAATACAGGCAGAAAGGAGCAATGTTTCAAAATGGGAAAGAGGAGCTTCGCTTCCTAATCGTATTAGACTAGAAAAAATTGCTAGAATTGGTAATATTACTTTTAACCAACTAGTATATGGTTCTGTTGATGAGTTTTTAGAGAATAATATAGAAGAATTGATAAAAGAAAGTGATTATCCTATTGAATTAACGGATAACGAAATAAGAGAGAAGATAAAAAAAGAATTGATAGATTATGTTTCATTAAGATTAAATGAGTATAGCAGTTATCACCAAGATGAAAATCTTATAGAAAATATAGATACTCTTTGTAGTAATACTTCTTCTTTCATTAGTGGCTACATCTATAATGATATTGATAGAATGTTAGAGGTATTTTCAGAATATAACGTAGAAACAACGGAAATATTAGAAAAGTTCCCTACAAGAGAGGAGATAGAACGGTTTACAATTTCCCGAAAGACGTTAGATAAATTAAGTAATACTGATAGTTTAACTAGTTATTTATCCTTCATAAATGAAGATGGTATTGTTGAAGATTATTTAATGTTAAAGTATCTTTCTAATTTGGTAATTGAAAAAGTAAAAAGTAATGGATTTTATCTAGAAGATAGAGCAACATTATATATCACATTATCTACCATATTAGAAAATAATGTTGATTTACATACAGATGAGTTCATAGGTTTTGATTTTATATTTAAAAAAAATACCTTTCTACAAAATAAGTATGGTATAGATGATTATAATATAGTGGTAGGTCTTAAAATCGAGAAAGAAAATAGCTTGTACTATTTGGCTAACTATCCACATATAGAAGATGTACCACTAAATACAGAAGCACAATACTTCATCTTAAACCATGATAATTCTTATTTCATTTCTAAGATAACTGAAAAGCCCGATTGTAAATATCTAGCCCCTATATTAGGTAAAATGGAGTAGAAGCGGTATTACTATTTGATTATAGTAATATGAAGTGAAACTAACTACAGATTTTTAAAAGGAAGTGAAACAATGTTTGATAAGATTGATATGTTACAGGAGAAGATAGCAAAGCTTAGACCTTTAAACAAGACTGAACTTGAAAAGCTAAGAGAAAATTTTATTATAGAGAATACGTATAACTCTAACGCTATTGAGGGAAATACTCTTACTTTAAGGGAAACGGCTTTAATACTACAACAAGGAATTACCATTCAAGGTAAAAAGGTACGTGAGCATTTAGAAGTAATAGGATATAAAGACGCTTTTTATTACATTCTAGATATTGTTAACGAGCCATTGACAAAACAAGTTATAAAAGATATACATAGCTTGGTTTTAATGCATGATAGAGAGAATAAAGGAGTATTTAGACGTGTTAACGTTCAAATATTAGGTTCAAGCCACAAGACTAGCGAACCGCAAGAAATAGAAAGTAATATTGATGAATTGCTAGTTAAATATGAGGAGTGGAAACAACAATATCATATATTAAAAGCAATAGCTCTATTACACTTAGAATTTGAAAGTATTCATCCTTTTATAGATGGAAACGGAAGAACAGGAAGACTGCTTCTTAATTTTGAATTAATAAAACATGGATTGCTACCGGTAAATATTAAATTTACAGATAGGGAAAAGTACTACAATAGTTTTGATGAATATCATATTAATAACAATGCTGATTACCTTACTGACTTAATAGCGAATTATGAAATTGAAGAACTTGAAAAATACATTAGTATGATAGATTGCTAAAATTGAGTTTGAACAGTCAATCAATAGCTTACAATTCAAAGTGGAAAAATAAGCTATTTTTTCCATTATGGAAATAGTTCAGTAACTCAAAATGGAAAATTTAGAGATTTTTTCCATTATCAATATTTCTAGTGGCTATCAACTAATATTTTACAACCATTTAATTTTTTTAGAGAATGAGTAACTTAACTGGAGAAAGAAGCGGTATTGTTGTATTATGCTACTTGATTTAAGAAAAAATAGCAAATAAACATAATTCTATACGGTTATGTAAACTATATTTTTATATTAGCTATTTAAACGGCTTCTGAAAGGTTTCTTTATCTTTTGGAGTAATAACCCTAAAAATCTTTCTAAAGGCTGTATCATTTAAAATACAAGGTGTTTTTTATGAAAAAGCCCAATTTTTTAGATGAAATAAAAAAATCACTGAATTAAGCCAGTGATTTTAATCGAAAATGATATTTTGAATATATCTAATAAAGATAACCTCATTATATCATATCTTACATAATGTAGCTAACATTTTCATTTATTTATAAAACTACTGGCACTAGTGAAAGGATAAACAGAGAATGATTAAAGAATACATTAACAGTAAAGATAATAAAAAATATTACGAGGTAAAAAATGAATACCTTGGTAAAAATGTTTATACAGGAAAAGAAAAAAGAATTTCTAAAAAAGGGTTTAGAACAAAGAGAGAAGCACAAAATTATATAGTTAAGGCTAAGAATGAGTTTTTAAATGGTAGTGTTTTTCTACAAAATGGAAATATTACCTTTGGTGATGTATATAAACTTTGGGATGAACAACACAAAACACAAGTTAAAGAAAGTACCGATTATATCAGAAAAAGCATCATAAAAAATAGAATTTTACCAACTTTTGAAAATCTAAAAGTTAGTAAGATAAAGTTGCCTTATTGTCAAAATTACATAAATGAATTATCAAAAGAATATGCAAGAAAGTATGTTCACACGATAAAAGGTATAATAATTCAAGTTTTAGATTATGCTGTTAAAATGGAGATAATACCTACTAACTACATGAAATTAGCTAGAATTCCTAAGCAAACAGTAACTAAGGAAAAGAAATTCTATACTAGAGAAGAACTATTACAATTTTTAAAAATAGTAAAGGAGAATTATTCTAGTGATATTTATATAATATTTCATTTATTAGCATATACAGGTATGCGAGTAGGTGAATTGAGGGCTTTAACCTGGAAAGATATTGATTTAAAGAACAAAACTTTAACTATTAATAAAAATATGATGAATGTAGGTAGTAAGTCTACAGTATCTAATACTAAAACAAAAACAAGTGAAAGAATTATTTTTCTTGATGATACTACAATTAAAGAATTAAAAGAGTTTAGAAAAAATAGTAATTCATTTAATATTACAGGTAGACTTGTAAACCACCCTAAAAGGCACTATATAGGTAGTACATTAAAATCAATACTTGCAAGTTTTCCAGAATTAGGTAAAATAACACCTCATGGTTTCCGCCATACTCATGCTACGTTATTGTTTGAGGGTGGTTCGACTCCAAAAGATGTACAAAATAGATTAGGTCACAAAGATATAACAACAACTTTGAATACCTACACTCATATTACAGAGGAAAAAAACAAAGAAACTACTGCGATATTTGAAAAAATTATGAATTTATAACATAGGAGATTTATCGGAGAGTAAAATTCAAAAACTTTAATATAACTGGAGTTTAGATACATTATAATTAAACATAATGAGTAATTATTTACTTGTTATGTTTTTTTATTAATTTTTTAGTGATTTATTTTGGAAATATTGTAGTAATTTATATAAAGAATTATTATACAAAGTGCACTAAAAATTAAAATTTTTTAATTTGTTATATTAGTATTATCATATTTTTTAAAAATATAATTGTTTTACGTTTATGTAAACGTTAAAAAATGTTAGTTTAATTACTTTATTTTCAGTAAGAAAATATGATATAATCAAAATCAAATAATAAAGTTATTTTAATAAGTCAGAAGAGGAGGGATTTTATGATTTCAACATCATTAAAATTCGTGGGTAACACACCCGTATATCAACTAGATAACACAAATATTTTTGTGAAATTAGAGAAATATAACTTAGGAGGAAGTGTAAAAGACAGAGCTGTACTAGGTATGTTAGAAGAAGCTATGTCTCAAGGTGCTATTAATAAAGATACTATTATAGTAGAACCGACTAGTGGAAATACTGGTATAGCTGTGGCTATTTTAGCTTCAGTTTTAGGTTTAAAAGCTGTTATAATCATGCCTGAGAGTATGAGTATTGAAAGACGTAATATTATCAAGGCTTATGGAGCACAATTAATTTTAACTCCTAAAGAACAAGGAATTAAAGGTTCAATCGAAAAAGCTGCAGAAATTAGAGAAAAATACAGCAATGCAATTTCTTTAAGTCAATTTGATAATCCTGCTAACCCAGCGTATCACCACAAAACAACAGGAAGTGAAATTTTAGAACAAGTTCCAAATATTGATGTCTTTGTTGCAGGTGTTGGTACTGGAGGAACATTTACTGGTGTAGCAAGATATCTGAAAGAACAAAAACCTGAAGTTGTAGCAATCGCTGTAGAGCCAGCAGAGTCACCAGCTATTAGTGAAGGACGTGGAGGAGCACACAAAATCCAAGGTATTGGGACAGGATTTATTCCAGAAAACTTCCGAAAAGAGTACATGGATGATGTATACACTGTTACAAGTGAAGAAGCAATCGAGGAAACTAAAAACTTCTTACGCTCTACAGGTATAGGTATAGGTATTTCTTCAGGTGCAGCAATAGTTGGAGCTAAGAAAGCTGCTGAGAAATATCCAGGCAAAAATATTGTAACAATCTTACCAGATGGAGTAGATAAGTATTTATCAGTACTTGATTTCGAGGATGTTACACACGTAGAAGTGTAATGGGTTATTTTGAAAATTTAAATTATAATTTGAATCGAGTTTTGAAAGATGATCCTGCAGCTGAGTCTAAACTTATGATATACCTTACATATCCTCATATAAAAGCTCTTAATTATCATTTCTTTGCACATAAGTTATATAAAAAGGGCTGGCATACAACTGCTCGTTTAATATCGAAAAGAGCGCGTCGAAAGACAGGTATAGAAATACATCCAGGAGCAAAAATAGGTAAAGGTTTATTTATTGATCATGGAATGGGTGTAGTGATAGGAGAAACAGCAGTAATAGGTGATAATGTAACAATGTATCATGGTACAACGTTAGGTGGAACAACATTGGATCCAATTAAAAGGCATCCAACGATAGGTGATAATGTTATGATAGGTGCTGGAGCAAAAGTTTTAGGAAATATTACAATCGGTAAAAATTCTAAAATAGGTGCAAATGCAGTTGTTAAGCATAGTATTCCTGATGGGACAATTGTCTATGAAGCAAGACCAGCTGTAAAGTATCTAGAATCTGAGCAAACTAAGATTTAAAATAAAAAAACAAGTGGTTGAGCCAAACAATAAGTTTTAGATTTTAAAAAAAATGTATATGATAACTCAAAGACGCAGTGGTTTATTGATATCTAAATACGCTTTATAAAAGCTTTTTAGATATCTAACAAATTGTCCGAGGGTGACTCGACAAAATCTTGTTTCTAGAAATCACGATTTTCGAGTCACCCTCTATTAAAAGTTATTTTTATTTTAAATGTTTAACCCTCGCTACTATTTCTTTGTGTCGTCCTTTGATCATCGGACGAGCTTGAGGATTACCTAAATAGCCACATGTTCTCTTCACAACATCACAGCTTTTTGGATCTCTATTACCACATTCTGGACATTTAAATCCTTTTTTAGTAGGTTCAAATTCACCCTCGTATCCGCATTTATAACAACGGTCAATTGGTGTATTTGTTCCTAAATATCCTACCTTGTCATAAGCAAAGTCCCATACCGCTTCTAATGCTTTTGGATTTTGTTTTAATACCGGATATTCACAATAATGAATGAATCCACCGCTTGCATAATATGGATAATCTTTTTCAAAATCTAACTTCTCAAAAGGCGTTGGGTTCTTTCTTACATCATAGTGATAAGAATTAGTATAATATTCTTTATCTGTTATATTTTCCACAATACCGAACTTTTCAGTATCCATACGACAAAATCTATCGGTTAAAGATTCACTAGGGGTTGAGTAAATACTATACCAATAATCTCCTTCTTCTGTCCATATATCCACGCATTCCTTCATATAACGCATAATATCTAAAGTGAACTCTTTCGCCTCCGGATTTTTCTCCCATTCTCCTCCATAAAAGACACTTGCTACTTCATATAAGCCTATATATCCTAATGATAATGTAGCACGTTTATTATCAAATAATTGTTTTACCCTATCTTCAGGTTTAAGTCGTTTACCGAAAGCTCCATGCATATAAAGAATAGGTGCATTTTGAGGCTTAGCCTCTCCACAACGTTTAGCTCTGTAATCTAGCGCATCTTTACAAATTTCTAATCTTTCTTTAAAAATATTCCAAAACTCTTCTTTATCCCCTTTTGATTCTAATGCTACTCTAGGAAGATTTAATGTTACCACACCTAAATTCATGCGCCCACTCTCGACAAGTTCCCCTTGTTCGTTTCTCCATGCAGGTAAAAATGATCTACACCCCATCGGAGTCTTACAACTACCAGTAATCTTCGTAATCGTATCATACATAAGTACATCTGGGTACATTCTTTGAGTCGCACATGATAATGCAAGTTGTTTAACATCATAGTTAGGATCTGTTGATTTTAAATTCAGACCATCTTTAATAACAAAAATCAATTTAGGAAAAATAGCAGTTCTTTTCTCTTTTCCTAATCCTTCAATTCTTACCTTAAGAATAGCTTTTTGAATCTCTTTTTCAAAGTATCCTTCACCTAAACCGAACCCTAGAGATGTAAATGGTGTTTGTCCTTGAGACGAATATAAAGTATTAATTTCATACTCTAGAGATTGCATTGCATCAAAAATGTCTTTTTTAGTTTTCTTGTCAGCAAATGCTTTTTGTTTTTCCTCATCATCAATCCATTCTTGAGCTATTTTTAAGTTCTTTTCATAGTTCAATTGTGCAAATGGTGCAAGAACTTCGTCAATTCTATCAGCACTGCATCCACCATACTGACTTGAAGCAACATTGGCGATAATTTGAGCCATTTGAGCAGTTGCTGTTTGAATACTCTTTGGACTATCTACATCTGCATTCCCAATTTTAAAACCTTTTGTTAGCATCTCTTTAAAGTCAATTAAACAGCAGTTTGTTAAAGGTTGATATGGCGAATAATCTAAGTCATGATAGTGAATTTCTCCTTTTTGATGTGCATTAGCAACATGTTTTGGTAACATTTTAAGCCCTATTGCTTTAGCTACAATACCACTAGTTAGATCACGATGCGTATTAAATACTAAACTATCTTTATTAGCATTTTCATTTACTACATTCTCATCGCGATTCACCAATTTTTCTATCGCTACATTTATGTCAAGACTACGTTCACGCTCAATATCACGCATACTTCTATAGCCAACATACTCTTCATAAATCGCCTCTTCACCTAAAGTAAGAAGTGTATGTTCAACAATATTTTGAAGTTCATAGATTTTGATATCACCTTTAAATCTATTAGCAATCTCTAAAATAACATTATCCACAATACCATTAATATTAACACTATGGTTTTTTCCAAAAACAGAATGTACTGCTTTTTCTATTGCCTTATAGATTTTTTCAGCATCAAACTTTACTACTCGTCCATCCCTTTTTATAACTAGTAAATTTTTTGTTAAACTTTCTACTTTCGCTTTTGTATATGAATATAAATTATTATTTTGCATGTTATCCCTCATTTCGATATAATTTTAGATTCATAAAAATATTATAATACTATCTTATCTCAAAAAAATTTCTCTGTCTACAGTTATCATTTCCGGGAAATTTAGAAACGTTATAAGCTAGCCGTTCAACTAAATTGTGAATTTTTTTAGCTCTTCTGTTTTTTGAAATAAAATTTAAAAACGTTATTATATCAAGGTTGACAGAGGTTAACATATACTTCTGTAGCAATTTATAAACAATAAAAATTATAATACAGTTCCACTTTTCCTAATTCAACGGTAATTAAAAATGATATTCAAAAAGTTCACTTCAACCTAAAATATTTATTTTTTTACCACTTAAACTATATTTTAATATAAAGATTTATGATAAAATTATATTAAACAATAAAGTGAGATATGTATATGAAAAAAACACAAATTGAAAAATTAACAGATCAGTTATTTTCTATGGAAAATGATAGTTCACTATTAATAAACGAATTAGAGCCTTATGTAGAATTATTTATGCACTATGAATGTGCTATGCTTGAAATTGAAACAAAACTAAATGTATTCGATAAGGAATTTTCTCTTCATGGTGAGAGCAACCCCATCGAATCTGTAAATACTAGACTGAAAACACCAATGAGTTTAATGAACAAACTTAAACGTTTAGACTTACCTTTTGACATAAATACAATAAAAGAAAATATCTATGATGTTGCAGGGGTTCGTGTTATATGTTCATTTAAAAACGATGTTTATAAACTTGTCGATGCGCTAAAACAACAAGATGATCTTACAGTTATAGCTGAAAAAGACTATATTAAAAATCATAAAGAAAACGGTTATAGAAGTTATCACCTTATCGTTAAGGTCCCAATCTTCTTATCAGATAAAGTAGAACACGTGGCTGTTGAGGTTCAATTTAGAACAATAGCCATGGACTTCTGGGCAAGCTTAGAACATAAGCTTAGATATAAGAAAAATTTAAGTGAAGAGAAAGAAAAAGAAATAGAGCGTCGTCTTCAACTCTGTGCGGATATAAGTGCTAAACTAGACAACCAAATGCAGAAGGTTAAAGAAATAATAGAAGACGATTCAGAATACTTATAAAAAAACTTGGATATTAGGCATAACTAATATCCAAGCTTTTTAATTTTACTATCAACTTATCTTTCTTTGCTATGATTTACAGAATAAGAAAAATAAATTGCTAAACCTACTAAAATCCAACATCCAAAAATTATCCATGTTGAAAATTGAATACCATATAATAATACGATAAATAATAATATTGATATTATTGGTAAATAAGGCATCCCCGGCATAGTAAATCCACGCTTCACATTAGGATACTCTCTTCTAATGACAAACATTGAATAACTTACCAACATAAATGCTATTATGTAAGAGACATTGGCTAAATCAGCTAATTGACCTAAGGGTAAGAAACCAGTTAAGATTGCCATTAATAAACCAACTCCAATTGTTGTTGGACCTGGAACGCCACTTTTATTTAATGACGACAATTTCTTTGGTAATAGACCATCTCTACTCATCGTAAATAATATTCTTACAGCAGCGAACATCGTTCCTAATGGCCCAGATAAAAGGCCAATTACCGCTCCTAAGGAAACTATTCCAGCTACCTTATCTTGTCCAACTACTCCAAGAACATACGCTAATGCATCACCTTTTCCTAATTGTCTAAATGGTACCATACCCGTTATTACTAAACAAACAATTATATAAAATACAGTACAAATTAATAGTGTAATAATAATCGCTCTAGGCAATGCTTTTTGCGGGTTTATGGTCTCTTCCGCTGAAGTTGAAATAGTATCAAAACCTAAATACGCGAAAAACACCGTTGTAGCACCTATCATTATCCCTGACATTCCTTGTGGTGCGAAATTATCAGTCCAATTCGTTGGAGTAACGTAGAACACACCTACAAGAACGAATAGTAAAATAACAATAATCTTAACAGCAACCATTAAATTATTCACAAACTTACTACTATTTGTTCCTTTAAATAAGACTATCATTATTAGTAGAACTACAGTAATTGCTAAAATATTACCATAGCCACCTTCACTTGGTAAGGTTGTAAATTTCTTTGGTAGTATTATTCCAAATCCTTCTAATAAAGATTTAAAATAACTTGACCAGCCATTAGCTATAGCAGCTCCTGCAATTATATAACTTCCAGCTAAAAGCCAACCCATACAATGCGCTACAATCTCTCCTAGTGTGATATAGCTATACGTATAAACACTTCCACTTGATGGTATAGTAGAAGATAACTCTGCATAACATAAAGCCGTAAGTCCACAAGCTAAGCCCGCAATTAAAAATGAGAATATTACTGATGGTCCAGCTTTAGATGCTGCTTCACCTGTTAGTACCAATATACCCGAACCAATAACTGACCCTATCCCAAGTAATATTAGGTCCATAGTTCTTAAAGTTGGCCTTAAGGTCTTCTTATCACTTTCTCCAAGTACCCTTTCTAGTGTTTTTTTTCTAAATATTTTCATTAATAAAAAATTCCCCTTTCATTAGAATCACTAATACATTCTAACAATCCTTTTCTTATTAAAATCTAACAACAATCTATTATAGCGTGAGAATCTAATTTAATCAAATTTTTCCTTTATCATAATTTTTCAAATAATTAATACAACGATTTTACTTTAATGCATTCATAAAATTTTGTAACCTCATATTACTAACTATATAAAAAACCCTTTATATTGGTAATAGTTTTATCCAATAAAAAGGGTTTTTATAAATTATTTAAACCATATGGCTTTTCCTTCTATAAGAAACCGTTATTCTTGTTTCAAATTATGAAATAAGCCCTTCATTTTTAAGAATTTCTTCTGCTGAATCTTTCTTATCAGGATTTACTAAAACAATCGGTCCAGTACATCCCATTCCGCTCTCAGCGTATATTCCATTTTTCCAAAGTAGCTTAGTTGCATCTTCAAGGTCTAGAATATCAATTCCAGAGATTTGTGCTGTAACTACTTCTTTTTCTGGCATTTTAACTTCTTCAGTTGTAGCTGAGCCTTCTTTTTTAACTTTCAATTTAGAAATGAATTCATCTAGTTTAGCTTTATTAGCTTTTTCAAATTCTTGTCTTGCTATTTCGTTTACTTTACCTTTTGCTACTTCATAAGCATATTTCAATGCATTAGCTACAACAGGTGAACCAGATGCTCTTGATAAGATTAAAATTCTTCTATCATAGTCTTCTCCCACACCAGGTCCATATCCAAATCCACTAGCTTCATAATCTCCACCAGTAGTAAATGCTGAGAATACTTTCATGAATAAGTTACCTGTTAATGAATCAACAACCATAACATCAGGAGTTCCCATAAGTAAGTCATTACCTCTCATTACAGAACCACCATCTGCTCTTTGAGATGTTGCAAATTCAAATTCATAACCGTTTTCTTTAAGATCTAATAAAACTTTTTCAACTTGTCTAGCACCTTCAACATTCGCTATACCAACAGTAGGATTAGATTTTCCAAGTGATTTAGCAGTAGCAATACCGTAAAGTGTATTTCTTACCATTGCTTCAACTCTGTTAGTAGCTGAAGTCCCTGTTGTTGTTGCAAGAAGCATTTCAGTACCTCTAGCAGGTGTAATAACTCTACCTACTGTAGATACACCGATAGGGAAATTATAATGCATAGTTACACAAGAAGCTATTTCCCCTTTATCTAATAGGTCTTCCATAATTTTGTGAGCTTCGTCTTCATCTTTAGCTTCATAAGATTCGAAATCTTCATGTCCCTTACCTATTAAAACTATGTCAAATACAGGATTTTTAGCTAATATTGCACCTTGTAGTATATTCTCGAAACCATGTTCACTTCCTAAAGTTGTTAAACCAACTTTTAATTTTTTACCAAAGTTACCTGTTTCAATGGCATTAGCTACTTCTAGCAATACTTCTGATATAACTTGTTTACTCATAGTATCACCCCTATTCTTCTAACATTTCTTGGGAAATTTTTCTCATTGATTCTGCTATAATTTTTCTGATTTCATCTTTAGAAATTCCTGCAGATTCTCCTTCTACAGCACCGCTATTTCTTTCAACTACAAAAGATACTCCATCAAATAAGTTTGTCATTCTTCCTAAGAATAGACTACCTTTACCTACGATCATAGCACGGTTTTTATCACCTTTTGTTAAGTCATCAATTAAGAATCCTACATAAGGTACTCCTGAAGGAATGTGTCCTTGTGTTGGAGCCCAACCAGGTAAACCTTTAGCTTCGATAAATGATTTAAGTTCTTTTTTCTCTATATCTCCACGCATTGCTGCTAATGCTGCAATCATTTTGTAGTTAGCTTCTGGAACGTTACCTGCTCCAGCAGCTTTTGTAATATCTGGGTTTTGCATCTCTACAGAGAATACATCAACATCTGTAATTTTCAATTTAGCTCTGTCTAATGGATTAGCTACTAAAGCTCCCATTACAGCTTGTGGTGAAGATCCTGTTCCTACGTTGTGTTTTCCGACCATATCTGTTCTAATAACTGGATTTACTCCATCATTTTCACTAATTAATACAGCAAATCCACCTAGTACGTCTTCTAGTACTGGAAGACCTTTTTTAACGTGGTCTTTACCATTCATACCTAATTTAGCACTTGCTCCACCTGCTACTACTAATACATTTTTGTATACTCCAGCTTTTACTAAAGATGAAGCACTAATTAATGCGTGAGTTGGTGCAGCACAGAAACCTCTTAAGTCAGATCCAGTAGCGTTAACTAGACCAACAACTTCTGCAATTGCTTTAGCAAAGTTACCACCACCACGTTGGTTAATATCTCCACAAGCTTCTTCTGAACATTCTACTACATAGTCAATATCCCCTGGATTTACACCAGAATTACGTAATAATTCTAATGCAGCAATAACTCCAGAAGCTTTAACCACTAGATTTTCGAATATAACGTGAGCATTTAAGTTCACATCAACATCGTGAGCTTTTTTAACGTAACCCACAACTTTACCTTCGTGAACTAAGTCTTCAAATCCTTCTTCATTATCACTAAGGTCTGCACCTTCTAATTTTTCGAATAAAGGAGCTAGCTCTTTGAAGTTTTCCTCTATTTTAGGACGAACAGCGGCTACAAACTCTTCTGATAGTTTAACTAAGTCAAAAGCATCACAAAGTTTCATTAATGCTAAGAACTCATCTTGTGGAACAATTTGTCCAAATTTACCGTGGCGTTCACCTTTTTCGTCTTTAATATCATACCAAGGCATTGGATATGTATTTAATTGTTCAGGTGTTTTATTACCAATATACACTTGGTTAGGTAAATAGTTAACCACTTCTTCATATGTACGAATATGGTTATTTACTTCTTTTAAAAACTCTGAATCTGGATTCGTTACTCTCTCTACAGAAGCAGTCGATCCATTTCTTACTATCATATCTGGTGTATGAACAAGAATGTATCCTGCTCCCTTAAATACTGGATAATTCATAGCTATATTGTGCTGAGGGTATAAACATACCCTCAGCTCCCCTTTCTTTTATATTATTCGAATACTGTTTGTCCGTCAACTTCTACAGTTAAAGCATGTAATGCTTTTTCTACAAGTCCACGTCTTAATTTTTTCTCTTCATCCGCTTCTAGTTTTGGATTTCCTAGTGGGTGAGGGATTGCGATAGTTGGAACGATTCTGTTAGCTCCAACTGTTAGAGAAATCGGTACTACTGTACACATGTGAACCACAGGTATACCCGCTCTCTCAATTTCTTTTACCATCGTTGCACCGCAACGAGTACAAGTTCCTCAAGTAGAAGTTAAGATTACAGCATCTACTCCGTCGGCTACTAATTTTTGTGCATATTCTTTAGCGAATCCTACAGCACTAGCTACGGCAGTACCATTACCTACTGTAGTATAGAATTTTTCGTGTAAGCTTCCTACTTTACCTTCTTTAACGAATTCTCTCATTACGTCTACAGGTAATACACGGTCAGCGTCTTCGTTAGCGTATACTGGGTCGTATCCACCGTGAGCTGTTTCGTGAGTTGCATCAGTTAAATCAGTGAATCCTTCTAATGAATATTCACCATATTTAGATGCAGAAGATGATTCGATGTGATCTGGATTTCCTTTTGGAACAATACCACCAGAAGTAACTAAAGCGATTTTAGCTTTGCTTAAATCTTTAACAGCTGGATTTGGCTCAACTCTGTCAAAGTTAGGCATTGGATATTCTGTTTCAAATTCTTCACCTTTAATTTTCTTAACAAGCATTTCAACAGCACGTTCTGATCCACGTTTATCGCTGAAGAAGTTAACACGGATTCCTCTTTCGTGATATCCTTCTTCTTTTGGAGAAAGAATTTCTTCACCTTTAGCTAATTTTGCTGCAAATTTAGCTAATTTTGGTAAAGCTTTTCTCATACCAGCTGCACTATCAGCTGTTTCAAGAATATAAACTTCTTTTCTGAACATGTCTGCTCCTGGGTTTTCTACGTACATTGCTGTTACAGCTGGAATTCCTAATTCGTCTTGAACAGCTTTAGTAATTGTACCAGCTGCTACCCCGTAACGCCCTGCATTGAATGCTGGACCAGCGATGAATAATTGTGGTTCGCATCCTTTAATCATTTCTAAAAGTTCTGCTTGAACTTTTTCTAAGTTTTCGTTGAAGTAACTATCACCACAAACTACTGTAGCTACTACTTCAAATTCTTCTCCCAATTGTCCTTGTAACTGAACACTAATCGGTGGTAATTCAGTTCTTAATTCTGGTGCAATGTGGGCTTGTTCTTCACCACCTACTCCAGCGAAGAATTGGTTTATATAATGTACTACTCTTATTTTAGACATTTTTATTTCCCCCTATAACTATTATTTAGACTTTTAATTACTCTCCACGAACATCTTTCATTTCGCTTGCGATTTCATCAATATCTAATACCATTTCCATCATTCCAACTTGATCTTCATAGATAGCTTCATCTATTTGAGATTTAATTTCTTCTTCTACAATGTGATAAACAGCAAGATTTAGTGCTACACCTGCAAGTGGCCCCGCAAATGTTGGGTCCCCTGCTGTTACTGTTTCAGCTGCTAGACCAGCAGCTTCGGCTTCAGATGCACCTAGTAAAACAACAACGTTTTCGTTACCGAATTTTTCGGCAGCTTCTTTAACACGTTTTTGGTTTTCTAAGTCCATAGCCCCTGCAGCTGTTCAGACAAAACATTCAGTAGATGAGAATACTACTTCTAATCCTTCAATTGGTTTTACACACTCTTCAATAGCTAATCCTGGAATACCATCACGGTCACCAATGATAACTACTTTTTTATTAATAAGACTTACCATTATCTTATTTCCTCCTTGTTAAAATCTATAACATTTATTTTTATTTTGCTTACTAGAAAGTTTTAGTACTTAAGTAACCGAAACCTGTTTCGTTAGTAGCACCTGTAATAGCTTGAATTTCAACTTCGATAGTTCCATCTTCTCTTAATGAGTCTTGGTTACCACCAGCGATTACGTTTACTACATCGATGTGTCCGATAACTCTATCTAATTTTGGTAATACAACCACTTGGTTAGCATTTCCTCCAGTTACTACAGCGTCAGCAGCTACGTCAGCATCAGCTAAACTTTGGCTGGCTCCATCACGTCCTGCATATTCATCAGTTACGATAACTGTTTTAACTTTTTCAGCTTCAATTTTTTTACAGTTCATGATTAAGTCTGTATCTGGGTTACCGAATCCTTCTTGAGATACGATTACAGCATCTAAGTTTAAGTAACGGCAAAGTTTTGCAGTCCAGTTAGATGAACGTTCTTTATCCATTAAGTAAACATTTTCGTTAGTGATGATTACACCTAAGAAGTTAATTTCTTTACCATGTTTTTTGTATAAATCTTCAATAACACCGTTGTTTAAGTGTACGTATGTTGGGTTTTTATCACAAGCTGATACACAGTTACCACTTACGATAGCACCATCCATAATTTCAGTTGGATATAGAATTGTTGGTACTATTTGTTTTGCATCAACACCGTATACATAAGTATCGTGTAATAAACCTTGAGTTTGAAGCATGTATACATATCCTACTTTTGGTAGATCTGGATATTCAGCAATTTGTTCTAATAAAGGTTTAGTTTCAAATACTTCTACTTCTTCTGGTTCTAATGAACGAGCTAATTCTGCAATGTAACGAGCAGCTTTGAATCCAATGTAGCGAACTGCTTTTTCGTGTTCGTGTTGTTTAACTCCTTCTTTAGGCTCAGCAATAACGATTAAGTTATTTGTTTTAGAAAATGGAGTATAGTCAGCTCCAAGTCCTGTCATGTCGATAATACCTTCTTGGAATCCTACAATTTTACCAGTAGTTACTACAGCCATACCTTTAAGTGCGATTGTACGACCTTCACCTACAGTATCTACTTTTGAAAGGATACCTGGGAAAATTCCTCCACGACCTTCAACTTTAACACGAGGTTCAATTACATCCTTAACAGGTGTAATACGAACACTCTCACCTGGACGAGCAATATCTAAATCAACAGATTCAATTGCATCATCCTCGAAAACAGCTTTTACAAGCTCTTCTTTATTTACATATAATACGTTTGCCTCGATTTTTGATTCTGCAGCAAATTGTATATCTTTAATATGGATCTTTCCTAATTCAAGACGCATACCTAATACCTCCCCATTGAGTTTATTTTTTTATAAATATTTGTTAATCATAGCTTCTATATTTGGAACAGTAGCATCATCTTTAGTTACTTCTTCGACTTTGCTTCCGTCTTTATATATGGCTATTGTTGGTAACCCTAAAACTTTTTGTTTGATTGCAAGTCTTCTTGCTTTTGTTGTATCTAGAGCAGCAAACTTAAGTTTGTCTCCGTATTTGTCTGCTAATTCATGTACACTTGGCATAAGTGCTTTACATGGTTCGCATCCTTGGCTCCAAAAGTCTACTAACACGTATCCTTCAGCTTCCAATACTTCACTCTCAAAGTTTTCTTTGTTTAGTTCTAACATTGTCTTTGTCTCCTTTTTTTATTTTTTTAAATTTTATTCAAATTTCTCAGCAATATATTTTTCTGCAGTGATTGCTGCTACAGCACCATCACATACAGCTGTTACTACTTGACGAATTTCTTTTTGACGACAGTCACCTGCTACATATACACCTTCAACATTTGTTTTAGTGTCTTCTCCAGCTTTAACATAACCACCTTCAGTAAGTTCAACTTTTCCTTCAAATAGTTTAGTTTGAGGAACATATCCGATGAAGAAGAATAATCCCATAGTTCCGTCTTCTTCGTCAGCTTCTACCACATACTCTTCACCTGTAGCTACATTTTTTAATTTAATAGCTTCTAGAATTCCATCACCAATTGCTTCAAGAACAACTGTTTCAGTTCTAATTTCGATTTGTGGATGATTTCTTGCTTTTTCAGCTGTGATTTTTTCACAGTGAATATCTTCTTCAAAGTGGATGATTGTTACTTTACGAGCAAATTTAGTTAAGAATAGAGCTTCTTCTACAGCACTGTTTCCTCCCCCAACTACGAACACTTCAAGTCCATCGAAGAAGTCACCATCACAAGTAGCACAGTAAGAAATACCTTTACTTTCTAATTCTCTAACCCCTGGAATATCTAATTTTCTTGGCGATGCTCCAGTTGCAATTACTACTGCTTTTGCTGTGTAATCACCACTTGTACAAGTAACTACTTTTTCGTCCCCTTCAAGATTAACATCTAGTACTTCTTCTTGTTTGAATTCAGTACCGAAGTTTTTCGCTTGTTCTGCCATTCTCGCTGTTAAACGTGGTCCAGTTGGATCTTCAATCGCACCAGGATAGTTTTCAATCATGTGAGTGATTGCTGCTTGTCCTCCATTTTTCGATTTTTCTAGAACCAAAACGTTTAATTTAGCACGTGAAGCATATAACGCAGCTGATAAACCTGCAGGTCCAGAACCAATAATAATTACATCATAATTTCTACTCATAATTATTCTCCTTATATTTATTTTTTATAAAATTCTTTTTATCGCATTTAATAGTAAATCGTGATCGATAACACTGAAATCATCTTTTACTCTATCTGTCCACTGTGGAACTTCTTTATTTTTTCTAAATTTTTCAAAAGTTCCTACCGCTTCAGAAATTAAATTAATAGAAGCAACATCTAATTCAGTATTTTTTCTAATAACTACTGATCTGTAAATTGTTTCGTTTGGTTTAACACTTCCATATAGAGGGTGTGTTACAACTTCCCAATTTTCATGAACGTAGTCTCTAACTTTTTTTAATATATCTAAGTATTCAACTTCATGGTATTCTACTTCGATATTTTTAAAATCTTCTTTCAAAAATCTTGGATTGTTTGTTATCAATTTCATAGCATCCCACCTAAAATAAAAACAACATAAAGAAAGCTAGTTAGCTCTCTCTCTGTTGACTTGCTTCAGAGTTCTGTCCTAGTACAGTCTTTTTACCTGAGAATTTCATTAACATTCGCTAAATGTTAACTTGTACCTTCGGTGTCCATTGTCCTCTCCCGCACTAATCATACAGTTATCTTTTTCATACCCTTATTTTATACTATTTCTCAAACAAATGAAACCCCTTTTTTATCGGATGTATACGCTCTAAAAAAATATATTAGTATATGTTATTTCTAAAATTAGCATTATATCCATTTAAAATGTGTTATATAACTAATTTCAAACTTAAGACAAGGAAATATTTTTGTTTTTTCTTGGTTATAGTTTTATAAATTAAGATAGAATAAATCTTTAAAAACTCTAATTTAAAGCTTTTGAAAATAATGAAAACAACTTATCTATACAAAAATATTAGATTTTTTTGATTAATTTTTATGAATAGCTATCTATTTTCATTGAAATATACATTTTTTTTCGTTATACTTAATCATACATTCATCTCGTTTAAGGAGGGATAATATGAATAATACACAGAAGAGTTTAATGGCTATTCTTATATGCTATTTTTCATGGGGATTATTTCCTATATATTTTAAATTGCTAAAAGAAATAAGCGCATATGAAGTTCTTGCGATGAGAATTATATGTTCTTTTGTTTTTATGATTATCGTAGTCGCAATTGCAAAAAATAAAAAATCTATCTTTAATGAAATAACAACTCTCTGGAAAGATAAGAAAAATGTCTTACTATTAGTACTAGCATCATTTTTAATAACATTAAACTGGCTTACATATATAATCGCAGTTAACACTAATCATGTATTAGAAGCAAGTTTTGGATATTATTTAAATCCTATTGTTACAATTATACTAGCGGTAGTATTTCTAAAAGAAAAATTAACACGTACACAAACAATAGCGTGTCTGTGTGTTGGAGGTTCTTTGATTTACCTATTTATTTCTCTCGGATCTCTTCCATGGATTTCTATATTACTAGCACTAAGTTTTGGGCTTTATAGCTTATGTAAAAAGAAAATTGTCCTAAGTCCAAAAGCAAGTTTACTTATAGAAACAGCTATAGTTTCTCCTATCGCACTTATTTACATGGGATATCTTTCATCAAATAACTCAATTACATTCTATTCTTTTGGAACAGATACATTAATATACTTATTATTATCTGGTGTAATTACTGCAGTTCCACTAATGTTATTTGCTAAAGGAGCTACAGCAATTCCACTATACATTTTAGGTATTCTTCAATACTTACCACCTACAATGCAATTCTTCATAGGAATCTTTGTATATGGAGAGGTATTAAGTATTCAAAAACTAATCTCATTCTCAATAATTTGGATAGCCGTAGCAGCATTCTGTTATTCAGCGGTTATTTCAATGAAAAAACAAAATTTAATTAATGAGAGTCATAAAAAATAAAAAAGAACTTATCCATATTTTTCATGGATAAGTTCTCAGATTGTTGACAAAACGACCAAAATATCAATGAACGTATTGATGTTTTGGTCGTTTTTTAAAAAAAATAAGCCTTATGGCTAAAGCATCAGTAGTATTAAGGAATGATTATACCTCTCTTAGTGCTATTGTTTTCATATTTTGAACGCAACAAGACAACC
>ERZ772979.344-NODE-344-length-34643-cov-5.725772_pt1 | contig 34643 bp, 29 predicted proteins | sample MGYA00511130_ERZ772979 | MGnify/ENA primary metagenome ERZ772979 (study PRJEB29015, sample SAMEA2738103) | human oral metagenome | biome: human oral; feature: human-associated habitat; material: saliva | place: China | collected 2186 ... | reverse complement strand
GTAGGGGCGATTTGCAAATCGCCCTTCATGAATAAGACTTTTCGGACAGCCTCTTTTATACAATAATTATAGCTCCCTCTTCACCACATACCCAAGCTCATTCGCTTAGCTTCATTCTTCACTTTTCACTCTTCATTCTTCACTCTTCACTCTTCACTCTCCCCTGCCTGAATCGTCTGTATAAAGATGTCACTAACACTCGGGATTTGTTGGTTGAAATGAGTGATTTTCCCCAGCTGCATAAGGTACTGTAGTAGCTCATGTACCTCTTGGGTAGGGCTGAGAGCAACCAGCCATTTCTCCTCGTTGTGGATAGTGGGAAACTGCGCGGCAGTGGGGGTGTAGCGGCGCTGAAACTCCTCGAACGATGTTCCCTCATAGGGGATAATCCCTACCTCATAGGTGTTCTCCTGAAACTGTCGCTTGATGGCAGTAAGCTCTCCACTGAGTAGCAGCTTAGAGCGGTTCAGTAGGGCTATGTGATCACAGAGACTCTCCACCGATTCCATACGGTGGGTAGAAAATAGAATGGTACTACCCTGCTCCCTCAGATAAAGAACTTGATCCTTGATAATCTCTGCATTGATAGGGTCTAACCCACTGAATACCTCATCGAAGATCAGCAGCTTAGGCTCATGAAGTACCGTCGCGACGAACTGTACCTTCTGTGCCATCCCCTTGGAGAGCTCCTGTAGCTTCTTCCCCTTCCAATGGCTGATATCCAAGCGCTTAAGCCAAAAATCCAATCGCTCCTGTGCCCGTTGGCGACTCAATCCCTTGAGTTGTCCTAAGTACAAAAGCTGTTCCCCCACGGTCATATTCTTATACAATCCGCGCTCCTCTGGCATATAGCCTATATGGGAGATGTCCTCTGGTTGCAAGGGATGTCCCTCCAGGAGCACCTGCCCCTTGTCAGGGAAGATAATCTGATTGAGAATACGGATAAGGGTGGTTTTCCCCGCTCCATTAGGGCCTAATAGGCCAAAGATACTCCCGCGAGGAATCTGTAGGGAAACCTCCGAAAGTGCGGTGTGCTTGCCATAGTGCTTGCTAAGGTTTTCTATTTGTAGTAAAAAATCGCTCATAGCTATTTTGTTTTTGTAAGAGAGGTAAAAAGTGCTTCTAAGTCGGTATGACGATGATTCATCTGGAGGATCTTTAGCCCATTCTCCATGGCAAAATCAAAGAGCTTAGGGCGCATATCTTCCTCGGTGTCAAAGGTAAGGGTAAAGAAAAATTCTTCGTTGTTGTGAATAGTCTTCACATGGGGGATACGGCGTAGAAGCTGTTCCTCCACACGGAAGTCAAAGAGTACCTCCACAGTCTGTTCCTTGTCCTGTAGGGCTGTCATAGGCTCGTTGAGGATTATTTTCCCCTGATGGAGGATTAGCACACGCTGGCATACAGCCTGTATCTCCTGCATGATATGGGAGGAGAGCAGCACCACCTTTTCCTGCCCTAAGTCTCGGATTATCTGGCGTATTTCGAGAATCTGCTGGGGATCAAGCCCATTGGTAGGCTCGTCCAAGATCAGCACATCTGGATCGTGTAGCAGGGTCGAGGCCAAGCCTATACGCTGGCGATACCCTTTCGAGAGGGTGTGTATCTTCTTATGGGCATGGCTCTCAAGCTGAGTCAGGGCGATACTCTCCTCTATACGGCGCTTAGGCGCCTTGTAGATGTCTGCTACATAGCTAAGATATTCCTTTACATACATATCCGTATATAGCGGATTGTGTTCCGGCAGATAGCCAATGTGTTTTTGGGCTTGTTCGCGCTGGGTAAGAATAGAGTATCCTAAGACACTCACACTCCCTTGATCAGGCTCAAGGGCGCCAGTCATCATCTTCATTGTGGTGGTCTTCCCTGCCCCATTCAGACCTAAAAAGCCCGTAACCTCTCCTTTGTGGAGGGAAAAGCTCAAGTGATCTACCACGGTTTGTCCCGCAAATTGTTTGGTTAAGTTCTCTACAATAACAGCCATAATGGAGTGTTGGTATACATACAAAAATAAGGGCAAATGTACGGAAAAAATATGATTTGTACCCCCCTAATTTAAAATTTTAAACAATTCATTTTATTTTTAACTCTTAGAAGTATCTAAGTCTGAAAAAAGAAATAAGGTTATCTTCTTTCAGATAACCTCAAATTAATTAATAAGCCAAATTAAAAAACCAATTCATCATCAAAAACTTCTAGTCTCCTATTAGCTATTTCAAAATATTTCTCTGTTAATTCACTCCCCAAAAAATTACGCCCCAGTGCTTTTGCTACATATGCAGTAGTACCTGTACCCATAAAAGGATCATATACTAAATCTCCCTCTGAACTAAAATTATCTATAATTGTCTTAACTAACTCCTCTGGAAAAACAGCCGAATGTGTATCTGTAATTTTCCTTCCTCGCTTAATCTGCCAAATATCATCAAGTGTACCTCTATTAAAATTCACTTGTTCAAATTGCCTACTAATAGCATTTTTGGCATCAAAAACCAGAATGAGTTCTGTTCGTCTATTCAACACACGTTCAGCCATCGCTGGCTGTGCATATCCTTTGTCCCACACTATAATATCTTTCAAATAATCTGAAAGTTCCCCTATAATTTTAAAAATAGCCCGTTTACTACCTGTGACTATTTGTATATTATAAAAAATAAGTCCTGAAGTACGCAATAATTCTCTCAAAACCTTCAAATGAAAAGCGTAATACTCCTCAATAGGCATATTATCATCAAAACCTTCATATTTAGTAGAAAATTCTTTTACAATCTGACGAGAACAATACTTTCCATTGCGAATACGTAAATTCATATTATAGGGTGGAGATGTAACCACTAAGTTTATAAAATTATCTGGAATACGCTTGAGTGTATCCAGACAGTTTTCATTATATATTCTATTAATATCAATCATAAAATTATTTATAAAAACTTACCTATAAGCAAGTGTGCAAAATTACAAAAAATTGGATATTTGCACAAATTTTTAACATGATTACAATGCTTACTCCTATAGAACAATTTGTAATAGAAAAAGTTAGAAAAATACGTGTTGAAAAGAATATTTCACAGGCTGAATTAGCTGCTTCTATTGGCGTTTCTCTTGGTTTTATAGGTAAGGTAGAAAGCCTGAAATATGACACCAAATATAATTTAAACCATATCAACAATATAGCCAAAGCACTAGATATCAGCCCTAAAGAACTAATACCTGAACAAGCTCTATGAATCCTATTGAAGAATTAAAAAAGGAATTTCTACGAATTAAAGCACAAGGTTTTGTGCTTAACACACGTCCTAATAATAAAGATGGAGGTATAGGAAATACCTTTGAAGATCTCCTTGGAATTAAAGAAAACAATCTCTCTGAAGCTGATTTCAGAGGTATTGAAATCAAAAGTCAGCGCCTTTTCAACAGCTCTTTTATCTCTCTATTCACAAAAGCTCCTTCTTATCCTAAGAAAGCAAATAACTATCTACGTGAAACATATGGAGAAATACGTAAAGAGGAACATTCTGATAAGAAAGTACTCTATTGTTCTATCTTTGGTAATCGAGAGGCTACTGTTTATGAAAAATATAAGATAAAACTCCAAATAGACAAAACAAAGCAACATATCACACTTATTATCAAAGATTTACAAGACAATCTGCTTTCTAATGAAGTATATTGGGATTTCTCTGCACTACAAAAAGCCTCCAAAAAATTGGACAAGTTATTCCTTGTGTTTGCTGATACTAAAAAGATAGATAACAGACCTCATTGCCATTTTATTGAAGGTAGGATATATTATGGTTTTAATTTTGAAAAGTTTCTTACTGAATTAGGACTAGGAAGTATTATGTTCGATATTCGTATAGGTGTTCATAATTCAGGAAAAAATTATGGAAAAACGCATGATCATGGTAGTGGATTCCGTATCAAAAAAGAGAATTTTCATAAACTATACTCCTCTTTTGAAATAATAAAATAATCTATTTACCAAACTTATGTATCTGAATATTTGTTAATTTTTTTATATACTACAAAAAAAATCGTACCTTTGCACCAAATTACTTTTATGGGGGTCGACTGGTTTTGACAGCAAGCCTAAGCATAAAGTAAGCACGCCGAGCTATGAAGCTAATGCTCGTTAATCTCTGTTTCAACACTTTAAATGGCGAGAATAACTACGCTCTTGCTGCCTAATCTGAATTATAGTAAGATTTCTGGCTAAGTCCCTACAAGGTAGGGAAGCGAGATGTCTCTGAAAGCCCTTGTTGATGGCTCGTCGCTAAAGAGACACCATGAATATCAACATGGAACCCTTCGGTGGCTTCTTCCCTGGGGTTCAGCTCCTAATAGAAGCTAAGGGTAGTGTGGGGCGTTTCCACTCAGCACTACCTCGAAAAACAAATGGAAACTAAGCGTGTAGAAAGCCTTGTGGTTACTTGTTTGGACGAGAGTTCGAATCTCTCCGACTCCACTATCCTAAAGCCATTCCCTCCCTTGGGGGAATGGCTTTTGCTTTTTATCAAGACAATCACTTTAAAAACTTCTATATGCATTCGTTAGATGATTTTATCTCCGCTCGCGAGCATCTCGCTCAAGTACTCTTGAGTACCAAGCTCATCTATAGCCCTATTTTCTCAGAGGAATCTGGAAATAAAGTTTTTATCAAGCCTGAAAACCTACAGAAAACAGGCTCTTTCAAGATCCGTGGGGCTTATAACAAAATCCTAAAACTCTCCCCCGAGGAAAAGAAAAGGGGGGTCATCGCCTCTTCTGCAGGAAACCATGCCCAAGGGGTTGCCTATGCCGCTAAGAAGCTGGGGATCAAAGCCGTAATCGTCATGCCGCAGTCTACCCCGCTGATCAAGGTGGAATCCACTCGTAAGTATGGCGCCGAGGTAGTTCTCTATGGCGATGTATATGACGATGCTTATAAAAAAGCAAAAGAGTTAGAAGCCAAAGAAGGATATGTATTTGTACACCCCTTTAACGATGAAGATGTATTGGAAGGACAGGGTACTATTGCCTTGGAAATCTTGGAGGAAACCCCCGATACAGATATCATCTTGGTGCCCATTGGTGGGGGTGGCCTTATCTCAGGAATTGCTTGTGCGGCTAAGCTCATCAAGCCTTCTATCCGTATCATCGGAGTAGAACCCGCCGGAGCAGCCTCTGCCTTGGAGGCTATCAAGGAGAATAAGGTCGTAGAACTCCCCGAAGCCAATACCATTGCCGACGGTACTGCCGTGAAGCGTATTGGGGAAACTAACTTCGAGTATATCAAGGAATATATTGATGAGATTATCACCATCTCGGACTATGAGCTGATGGAGGCTTTCCTCCTTCTGGTGGAAAAACATAAGATTATCGCTGAAAACTCGGGTATCCTACCTATGGCAGCGCTCAAAAGGCTTCACCAAAAGAATAAAAAAGTGGTGCCCGTGGTCAGTGGTGGCAATATTGATGTACTGATGATCTCTTCCATGATCAACAAAGGGTTGGTAAGCCGCAATAGAATCTTCAACTTCTCGGTGAGCATTCAGGACAGACCTGGAGAGTTGGCTAAAATCACTCAGATTATAGCTCAAGAGGGCGCCAATGTGGTCAAGCTCGCTCATAACCAGTTCAAAAATCTTTCCCGATTCCGCGATATCGAGGTACAAGTCACCGTGGAAACCAACGGACTGGCTCATATCGAAAAACTCACCCAAGCTTTCCGTGAGAAAAATTACGAAATCACCCCCACTAAGTAACACGAGTTCGACATAACTATAAATTACTTACAATAACCTCCCCCTGACTTGATCCCTTTGGCGACTTCTTGGCAGGGGGGAGGTTTCCAAAATCTGTAAGTTGCTTATCTGTCTTATCTGTTACATAAGTATTCTTAGAAAAACAACCTTAAATTTCCTACTATGAAAAATTGGATTCTTTTTCTTATTCTCATCATGGTTTGCGGCAAGAATTATGCCCAAGTACCCCGTTTGGTCGTAGGTTATGAGTATATTGGTAGAAATACCTTTCATACAGGAATCACAGGGGAAATTCGTTTGGATGAGGATAAAAAATATACCTTTTTTGGCAGTACAGGACTGCATCTGACAGGCTTTCAGGGAAGCACACGAGGGTTCTTTGAGCTCTCTGCGGCACTAAAGTATCGTCATGCATTTGCCGGAGCTACCTATACTCCCTACGCCATCGTCCCTAAGGTAGGAGTTGGCACAAAGGATATATATGCTTATGCAGGGTATGTGATCCCTACCAATGCCTATGCTTCTGGCGATAATAATCCCTTGAGAAGGGGCTTTGCCGTAGGAATCAATATCAATCCTAAGGTGCTCCTGATCCCTCCCTTTGCCTTGATATTGGGGATCCTTTGAAGTAAGGCTGTTTTGCCCTCAACAGAAAAAGCCTTACCCCAAGCAACTTATAAAGTAAGTGTACTCTTAGAGAAGATGTCTCTTAAAACTGTGTAGTGTATAGCAGATTTTGATTGTAGAGAGTTCACACAAAGGGAGTCTTTTGTTTTCTAAGGGCAATCGCAAATATTCTTTTTAGGAAAAGAAAATTTTCCTTTACTTCTTTTATAGAATGTCCATTCTATATCCTTTTTTTAATTGAGGTGTCTATTTAGCTACATACCAACTGAGATTGGAAAAATAGGTTTTCTTTCAATCAATCTTTTTATTAGATTGTTAAAGATAGTCTCTTTGCTCTATGAGCGATTGATTCTAAAACTATACTCAGCTAAATAGCGGTCTATATTAAACTCTGAAACCCAAGAATATATACCTCATAGCTTCAACCTTGTTTTCCTTCCTCTTTTCCTCCTATGGTAAATTCATCAACCTAAACGCTATCATTCATTTTGTGCGATTCACTGGATTTCATAGCTTCACGGACTTTTTGCATAAAATAATGTGCAGTCTGACGACTAATTTCATAACGACGAGCAACTTGTGAGGCTGATAACCCTTTAGTTGTAGTTGTCATTTCAAAACATATAAAAAATGCTTTACGTAACCCAAATTTTAGTCTATGAAATAGTGTTCCAGCAGTAGGACTTTCCGTATCTCCACAGATATTACAAGTGCGTGAAAAATCTTTTCTGACTTGGTATTTTTTATGACCACATTTGCGACAGCAATATCCATCTTCCCACTTTAAAGAAGCTAGATATTCTTCGCAATCTAAGTCTGTTTTAAAGCGTTCAGTAAACTCTAAGAGGCTTTGTCCCTTAAATAATTCCATAATACATTCATTTTCAGAGTGCAAATATATGAAATTATTTCGACACCTCAATTATATTTTTAACAACACATTTGAAACATTAGGTGTCTCTTTACTCTATTTAGAGCACTCTATAGGCTTGAAAAACACTTATCTCTATGGTGTATAAAGGAAAATAATAGGTTAGTCTTTTGTATTATATTGATTTTTAATGTGATAAAATTTTAACAACACATTTGATACATTACCATTTTCTATTGCTCTTGCTTTAACAACACAACACATCTGATACATTACCAGAAGTATTATCTAATCTTTTCTTTATCTTAGCTTTCAATCTATTTAATATTTGTACATTTTCCTCTTCATATAGGCTAAGATTTATATGTTCTATATGATTTAAGGTCTTTTCATTACCTCTTAAACCTATCCACTCCATAATGGAATGATATATCTCATGCTCACAACTTTCAGATACCTCTTGAAATATATCAATCATCCCATTTATAGCTGAATCTTTATCAGTTTTATATAATTCTACTAATTTCAAATATTGCTTTTCTATGTCTGTCATAATTATTCTACTATAGGGATATGGTTTGCTTCTATATTATCTTTATACGTTCTATTGCCTGAATCGTCAAAGGTTTTCGCTTTACTTTGAGGATAATTTCCATTAACTACCCTATTAGAAGGTATCATTTCTTTGTGAGCATGAGGAATATTACTAACAAAACCTTCAATTCCACTTGGGGGATCTAATCTTACAGCTACTGTCTTTTCATCATCTCCTGCTTTTAACCATATTTCACTATTTCCATTAACCTCTGACTTTGTGAACCCTTGTTCTTCAAGCATTTTCCTTATCTCATCTTTCTTTTTATTTCTAATACTACCTATATTAGCCATAATTTCAGAAGAACAATCCAACCCGAACACATCCAACCACCAGTTACTATCCTTCACATATCCATAGATTGTAGGATTTCCTCCCGCTAACCTTATAGGATCTTGGCTTATATACGCCCCCGTCTCAGGGCTATAATACCTAAACCTATTATAAGCCAATTTAGTTTCAAAGTCATAGTACTGCCCTTGGTAAAGGAATGGTATAAATGGGCGTACGTCATCTCCTAATGAGGACGCTTTAATTTCTCTTTTTACTCGTCCATATATGTCTAACTGTCGATTCCACACCTCATTCCCCTCGCTGTCAATAGCAAGTATAGGCGTACCGAGATGGTCGCTAATGATAGAGTACGCTTTACCGTTTACTAACTTCGCTGTAGGCACAAAACCTTCAAAGACCCAAGTAGTAAGCTCGGTGTTTTCGGAGTTGTCTTTCTTAAAGGTCTCGTGCAGGAGCACATTCCCATCCCATACAAAGCGGAAGGTAGAAGCCATACGGCGTTTTTCTAAACGCCTACCAAAGGCGTCATACCTAAATCTATAAGTAACGCCTTTTAGGTCTGTAACAGAGCGGAGTGATCCGTTAGCGTTCCAAGTGTATAAAAAGCCTTTACCGGTGCTTTTGGGGTTTATGCCTAAGTCACGGAGTTCACTACCACTAAAGAAAGGACGGAAACCAACGTCTTTAATATGCTCTTTAAAAATCAAGTTACCCTCTACATCATAATGATAGTAGTAGGTACGGTCTTCTTGGAGCTGGCTGTTTTTATACTTGCGGTCTTTCTTGTCCTTTGTCTCGTATAAGTTACCGAGTTTGTCAGGAGTACGGAACTGTTCTTCTTTCTTGGCATAAATAGCACGTACGAGATAGCCCTTATCGTCATAGTCAAAGGCAACATCGCGGTCTTTATAGGTATGGTCTATGATGTTGTACAAGCGGTAGTCTATGCCCCATTGGTATTCTTTCCAATAGATATTAGCCCCTTGTCCATCTTTGGTTACTTGGTGACGCATACGCCCCAAGCGGTCTCTTCGGGTTTCGTGTTTTACACCTCCTGTAAGCTGTCGGTAGATTTCTAAACCTAACTCGTCATAGTCTATTTTAGCCTCCCAGTCGCCTGCCGTTACCTTGCTTATATTGCTGAGTTTGTCAAGCTCGTAATTGATGTCGGCACCTAAGTTGCTACTTAGTTTGATACGTCTGCCGAGAATGTCGTATTCGCTATAGACTTCGGTTACTTCATCGCTATTGGTGCGTTTAGTTCGCTCAGTAGTGATATTACCTAATTTGTCTCTTTCAAAGCTCACTACTGCATCGGCATTGGTAGCTTCTTTTAAAAAGCCTGCTTCGTAGAGGTACTGCTCGCTACTGCCGTCGTGGTAACTTACTTGAGCTATACGTCCGTTAGGGTCGTAGTCGTAGTTTGTATAGCGTTTTTTGGTGCGTTGTACTTTGGTTACCCAACCCGCTTGGTTGCGCTCATATTCTCTGATGAGTCCATCAAAAGCGGTTTCTTTGCGTACATTGCCGTTGCCGTCTAAATCAAAGAGGTATTCCTCGCCTTCTTCGTTTATAATACGGCGTAGTTGTCCTTCGGTATCGTATTTAAAGCGTACGGTGCTATCACCCTCAGTGCGTTCTATGAGTTTGTTTAAGCCTTTGTAGCGATAGCGGATGTCCTTGCCGTTGCTGTCTCTATAACGCACCACATTGTCCATCGCATCGTAGCTCAATGAGATGTTGTTGTTGTCAAAGTCCTGTAAGTATTCCACACGTCCCAACAGGTCATAGTGGCGCAGTTGCCTTAGCTGGTGAGGGTTGGTAATAGCCGTACATTGCCCTAAGTGGTCGTATTCGTATTTGGTATAGCCTTCATTAGGAGCTTTTATCTGCTTGATGTTCTTTTGGTCATCGTATTTTACTTCCGTAGTAGCTCCCAGTGCATCGGTGAGGGAGCGCAACAGTCCTTCTTCGTATTTAAAAGCTGTGGTAGCTCCTAAAGGCGTTTTACGTTCGGTAAGGTTGCCTACCTCGTCGTAGTTCCATTCCCATTTACCTCCTCTTGGGTCAGTGGCTTCGGTAAGCAGGTGTTTGTTATAAGGGTCGTAGTACTCCATCTGGGTAAGACTCCCATCGGGTTCTATGACCTTTACCACATTGCCCCATTTGTCGTAGAGGTAGCTAGTGGTATTGCCCAAGGGGTCAGTTTCCATTTCCAATTCGCTAAAGCTGTTGTAATGGGAGTTCCATTCGCCTTTTTCGGGGTCTATATATTTTATGACACGTCCGTTGTGGTGGTGGAAGGATTTGGTATAGCCCAAGCTATCTCTTACCAGTGTGCAATGAGGATCGGAGTAATCAAAGGTATAGTGCAAGAGGTCTTCACTACCTCGTACTTCTACGCATTTAGCCCCTGTACCTTTGCCATCGTATTTAAATACCCATACTGTACCATTGCGCCATATCTCTTTTACCATTAGGTGGTTTTGGTAGGCAAAGTGCATAGGTTGCCCTAAGGCATCGGTATGGGTGAGCAAATCTCCTTCCTCGGAGTAGCTATATTGTGCGATCGCAAAGCGTTCGTTTTCTTGTTTGGGGTGGGGAGCGTATATAGTGGTGATACGTCCCTCGTTATCTGTTTCAAAGGTTAAGGTACGCTCTGCGGAGTCTATTAGCTGGGTTAGGGCTCCATTGGTTTTATAGCTCAGTTGTATTTGGTGTCCGTTTCTATCTACTATTTTCTCCAGCAGCTGTTGCTTGCGCTCACTGCCTTTCATTGGGTATGCTGTTTCCGTAAAATAGTAGCAGAGTCCTGAGGTGTCTTTTACGTAATAGCGTCCGCTTTCATCCACACATAAGTAGAGTTTTTCCAAGCGGTGGAAAGTAGGTTTATCGGGACTGTTAGGTAGTTCTATATCTACCCCTCGTCCGTCATTCATTCTGATAGTGGCGACTCTGGCTTCCCAATCAAAACCTATAGCCATATCGTAAGAGTGGTGCCAGCCATAGCCTAAAGGACCTTCGTAAGGGCTATAGCTATACCAAGTGCGTTCCCATACCAAAGGAATCACTCCTGAGAGGCTAAAGTCTTCATTATCGGTATAGAAATATCCTTCGGCTACTTCCACAGGGTGGCTTTGTCCTGTACCGAAGTGTTTAGAGAGTTTGGTTTTGGTAGCACAAGAGAAAGGCAGTTTGGAGATGCCTTTTTCGGCTAACTTGCGGAAGCGTTGTCCTAACTTGAGTTTGCTCAAACCTGCTTTGAAGAGTCTATCGCCTATAGTTAAGGGGTTAATAGGGGTAGGTATGGTATTGACCAGTACAGGTCGGCTCCAAGGGATAGGCAGGATACTGCCTGAAGGGACAAAGAGTTCTGTTTTAGGGTTTTTAGGGTCGGGTGATTTTTTGGTACTATTGCGTTGGCTTTTGAACAGGTCTATAATGCCTATATCCCAGCAGTCATAGTTCAGGTGCATCATCCCTGCCATAGGGTCGCCATCGGCTGTTACAAAGAGGCTTCCTAAATAGACTGTACCGTTGTCTTTAGCCACAGGCACATCAAAGCTAGGATGAAAACCAGCTCCCATAGGGATATGTGGAATCACCCTTGAGGTAGTGCCTGTAATAGCTCGTGGTAGTACGCCTCCAATAAGCACGGTGGCACTAAGCCCTGCCATTCCTAAAGCAGTAGATACTAAGCCATCGGCTTGATTGATGAGTTTATCGGTTTTGGCTTGTGCGGCTTCTTCTGCTTTTGTTTGAGGTTCATTGGGATTGGGTTGTGCTTCTTGTACCGCACTCATTACTTCTGCCTTTACCATATTGACCATACAGCTCACCCAATCCTTAGCTCTGAAAAGCACAGAAATATAAGGGTGAGGTAGAGGAACAGGAGTCCCTGGCGGGACAGTAACAAAGTGTACATCTATCCCCATTACAGGGTCTAACTGCTTAGCTACAGGCAAAAAGGCTTCGCCTTTAAACGCAGCTAAGTGAGTCATCAGGGGCATCATCAGCGACTCGGAGAGCTGTCCTGAGAGTCCTTGTACCGCATCTATAGCCGCTTTGATGTCTAAGGCTGCCTCTAATGGGCTTACACTCCCATCAGCAAGTCCTTTAAGGGCATTTACAGCCCCAACAACAGCTTCAGAGTTTTGCAAAAGGTTTTCCTCAGCTCCCTGCAACGCTTGGTCTGTACTACCTGCATCGGCTATGGAGTCCTCTCCGTCCTTTTTGAATATCTTCTTTAAATAGTTGTTGTTTGACATCTTTTGTTAATTTTTTGTGTGTTATTATTTATTGTCCCTTGTATGTAAGGCTATATAGGAGAAATAAAGTCCTATAACTATAAAGAGTATTCCTGTGAAAAAGCCAATAACGTGTGTCTTATATCACGTCCTAAATAGTGACTTATCTATCCCATTGTTCAGCCATTTTATTTAAAGTTTCCTCATCAGAGACCTTTTTCCAACTTGATACTATCTCTCTCCACTGTTTACCAAATAGAGGTTCGCAGATAGCTTCTATCTCATCATAGCTAAGATACTTTTCATAGTTCTTTTCCATAAATGTATCCACTGCTATACGGTAAGAAGAACCAAAAGCAGCCTCTTTGCTTAAAACTTTTCCTAATGAAACAGCTACTTTTAAAGCCTCCATTGCTTCTTTGGTTTTGTTACAGTGAAAGCCTGCATTAGCCAACATTCTTGCTGCCTCAATCAATAAGATAGGGTTATCTGATTGCAAGTAAAGTTCATAGGCTGTAAGATAATCAGTATATGAGTTTTCCCATTTTTCTTTAATATAATAGATAGTTCCTCTATACAGTAAGGTTTGTGCAAGGAGCGCTTGAGATACTGATTTTTCCAATTGACTTTCAGCGATAACAGCAGTAGCCACAGCTTTATCAGCATATTCTAAAACTTCTTTGTCTTTTTTATAACGCATTTTATCATTAGACAAAATGGTATAAACTACCACTAATTGAGTGAGCCAATAAGGGTCTTTACTCAATAAGTTTTGAGCTTCAGCAATACATACCTCTCCATACTTTTCGGCTTCACTCTCTTTTTCTTCTTCTATAGCCTTAGTCATACTTATAAAAGCCTTACGGTATTTGACAGAGGGCTCATCAGGAGGAAGCATTGAAGTAATTTGTTGCATAGCCAAAGGCATATTTAAGTTTAGAAAAATTGTATAAACTTTTTGTTTACCTTCCTTGCTTAAGCTATCAAAAACAGGTCTGTTCACGGTATCAGTTACAAGGAAACGTACTTTTTCACTAATGCCATAGTCAAGACACTTAAAAAGCCATTGGATAAAGTTTTTGCTTTTGTTGGTATTTTTAAGAATAGCTACGGTATAGTTGCCTTCTAAGAGATGGAGTGCTTCGGCTAATTTGTTGAAATTAGCTGTAAAAACACCTGCCCATCCCATTTCTTTTCCTATATTGTAATCTACTTCCCAATCAATTTTTTCGGAAGTTTCCTGTTCGTCTTCTCCTACCTCTTTTTGATTTGTATTCCAAATGGTGATAGTTTCTTTTAATTCCTCTAACAGAGATTTAGTATATTCCTCATCATTGGTATACATTGCATCGAAATGGAAAGCAATATCCATAATATCAGTATCCGTAGCAATCATATAAGTAAAGAAAGTATCTACTATATCCTGCTCATCTCTTTGAGAGAGTATACGCACTATACGTGCTTGGGAGTCCGTTTTTGAAATATCCCACTCGTCTACTATTTGCTCGATACGTTGTTCAATAGGGTTTGTTGCCATTTTCTAATTTAATTTTAAGATACTTCCTTGAATAGAAGTGTCCAATTGAGGTTACTGTTGCTTTTCTTTCTTTAGTGGTACTTTAGCACTTACTGATGAGGTTTTTACCTCCTTACTAAGTCAGTATTTTTAGAGTCAGATTTAACAATCTTGTTAGATATGAAACCTTTCCTATGATAAAGCTGTTTTTATCTTAGAACAGCTATTACCATATCTTTAATGATTTTAAATTAAATATGGGGCAAAGCTACAAAAGATTTTTCAGTCTTACAAAGGCTTGTTCAAGTTTTTTGATTTTTGTAGTAATTCTACTACATAGATAGGCAGAACATTGACATATTACCAGCAACGCACGTTTGTGGGTGCAAAGGTAAATTTTTTTGGTTATATTGTCAAGATGTTGTACCTTTGCACCTAGAAGTTACTGAGAAAATAGGTATAATCAAATGAAATAAGAGCTATTACTAAATCATTACCTAATCTTCTTGTAATTCCTGTATCTTCTTTATTTAAAATAGATTACATAAGTAGTTTCAATTTTCTTGCAAAGGTAATAATTAATTGACAATTAGCAATTGATAATTGAAAACTAATTATTAGTAATACACGATGTCGTATTTGATGATTTTAGGGGCGTTAGTGTTGTGTATTTGCTTTTCGCGGATGTTCTTTTGTGAATCGTAGGTGTAAGTGTAGCGTATGTAACTGCCCTCGCCAAGGGCATCGGCTACTCTCTCGCTTGTGCAGTCGCCTTGGGAATTGTATTGGTAAGTGTAGCGGCACCAATAATTGTAGTCCACACTCTCGTTTTTTATCTCCTTGCCTATCATATTGCCATTAGCCGAATAGGTATAGGTATCGTGGCGGTAGCAATTACTGCCCTCGCATCGCTGTTCTTTGGTTAGTCGGTGAGATGAATAGCTGTAAGTGATACGGTCGAAAGGGAAATCGCCGCCTGTGTAATACACCGTAAGCTGTTGCCCTTGCGCAGGGTACTCATAATTGCGCTTTTCTAATACCTGTCCGTTATAAGTGTCTTTATAGCACAATAGTTCGTTATGTGCTCCGTACTCGAACGTCTCTTCGCGGGTAGTGTCGGTAGCACCAAAAATATTAGGGGTGCGTATTAAGGCAAGTCTGCCGGCATCGTTATAGCTATAGTGACTGGTATAGCTAAGGGTATTTTCGGCTGTGTATACCTCGCGTTGCATTAGCTTGCCTTCGCTATCAAACAGGTATTGCACGATGGGCTCTTCTTCGGCAAGGCGCAAGGCTTTTAGTTGTTTGTTATCGGTAGTTTCTGCCTCGTAAGAGGTTATTTTGAGGCTCTTCACCTTTCCTTTGAGGTGAAGTTGTTGCCAGCCTGTCATTTTTAGGTATTCGGTGGTGTATTGCTGCGCCCAAATGGGACACGTTAGTAGAAAAAAGAATAGATACTTCATTTGTCGATTTGTCAATTTGCCAATTTGTCGATTTGTCAATGAACTAATCAGCTCATTTCATTGGCAAATCGACAAATTAGCAAGATTATTAAATTATCCTTGGTGTGTTTTCTTCAATAAGTCATTTACTACTTTTACTGGGTTGAAGGTGATGATAGGTACTTCGACAAATAGGGTTATCCATTTTGCCATAGAGCCATTCCACAAACCAGGGAGCTCGAGGGCTTTTAGCGGTCTTCCCATATAGGTTTTGCTGGTGATAAATGCCTGTTGAGGGTCTACGTACTGCTGTAGGTCGAATTTTTGGCCTTTATAGTCCTTGATGCCGCATACTAAATCTACCGGATTGAAGTGGGTAGACTGTTGGAAGATTTCCTTTTGCTTAGCGTTGCTCATATCTACTTGTGCCGATTCGATAATCTGTAGGCTGTAACTGCCATCAGCTTCTTTTATCCAGAAAGGACCTCCTCCAGGTTCGCCTTCATTCTTCACCATACCGCAGACGCGTATAGGGCGGTGTAGTTGCTCTTTGATGAACTCGAGGGCATATTGGCGGCGGAACTTGTATAAGTAATCAGGGACGTTGATATTTATCTCTTTGAGGAAATTCAATATACGTTTTACCTCTTTTTTCTTCACTTTGTTATTATCGATACGATGCAATATTTTAAACACTTCGTCTTGCACCTCGCACAATTTACCGGCTAAGGCTTCTTTGTAGAAAACCGTTTCATCGGTGTACTTTTTCACTACTACGTTGTCGATATTTTTGATGAAAATAATATCAGCATCTATATCATTTAGATTGCTTAGCAGGGCTCCGTGTCCGGCAGGGCGGAAAAGCAGATTGCCGTCTTCGTCGCGGAAGTACTCATTATCCTCGGTTACCGAAACAGTGTCGGTACTCGGTTTTTGGTAAGAGAAGCTAACATTGAAACGAATGCCGTAGCGCTCCTCGAGGACGGGTTTGATAAGGTTTAGCTCTTTGTAGAAAGCCTCAGTATGTTGTTCGGTGATAGTGAAATGCAAATCAGCTTCCTCATCGTCTGAAGCATAGAGTACTGCCTCGCGGAAGTGCTCTTCGAAAGGCGTTGCTATCTTTTCTGAATGGCGGTGGAAGGGTAGCAATCCTTTAGGCATATTGCCATAATTAAGTCCCTCTTCGTTGAGAAGGCTATTGACTATGATGTGCTTCTGAATATCTTCGTTTAATGAGGCAAAGTCGGGGTGGTGCTTATCGATATAGGCTTTGAGAAGAGGATAGAAAGCAAAGCGCTCGAGGCTATCGAAAAAAGCGCGTATTTCTTTATTGCCGGTACGATTGACATAGGCGGTAAACGACTCGCGGTCGGGTTCGAAAGCATCGCGAAAAGCAAACAATGATTTAAACATACGCGTAGCCGCACCCGAAGCAGGTACGAACTTGAGTATAGTATTGCCCTTCTTGCGGTGTTGGTAAATAGCGGCATACTTAGCGGCTTCTTCTTTAGGTAGTGGCAGGATACCATCGTCTATGACAGCGGCTTTGTATAGCTGAATAGGGGGTACGCCTTGCTTGAATTGAGCTACTTGGGCATCGAGCATTGCTTCGGTGATGCCTTTTTTGATGAGTAGTTGTCGGTCTTTTTCTGTTAATTGACTCATAATATGTTGGTTTTTATTCTTTTTCTTTCCTCTGAATGAGGTGTCAAAGGTAAAAAGAAAAAAAATAAAAACCAAATAATTTGTGAATAAAATGTTAATCTGTTTTAGGCTTTTTAAGCTAATTGACAAATTTGCATACGTGGAGCTGCCCTCTGAAGATGACCTTAAAGCTAAGCGAGCGCCAGTGCGCCGGTAAGCAAGGCTTGAAATGCAGCTGGTTATCGACTACGTGCATTCCGCCAAAGCCCTCGACGATACTCAGCCAAGTGCCCGCCATAGAGGTGATGTGAAGTCCCTCGTGTACCTCTTTGTTATAATCGTCTAAGTCGAGGCGAGAGGTGCGCAAGTAGAGGGCATAAGCCTCTTCTTTCTTGTCTAATGCCGCAGCCAAAACACTATGCACACAAGGCGACAAGGAAGACTCGTGCACCGTAAAGGGTTCGTAAAACTCGTAATGCTTACGCAACTCCTCGTGGGTAAAGTGATTTCGGAAGAAATAAAAGCCTTGTAGCGTATCCGCCTGTTTGATGTAAGGGGAACGCAATATCCTATCCCAAGACCAATGCTGGTTGAGCGGGCGTTCTTCAGCAGGAATAGCACTCACAGGCTTGAGGTCTTTATCTAAAAAACCGTCTTGCTGCAAATATACTCCGTATTTTTCGCTGTAAGGGAAATACATATTTTGGGCTATATGTAGCCATTGCTGTAGTTCTTCTTTGGCAATAGCTTCTCTTTTAAACACCTCTACCTGCTCGGCAGCATAACGCAAGCACCATTGGGCGATGTAGTTAGTATAGAAATTGTTATTAACGTTATTTTCGTACTCATTAGGTCCTGTTACCCCTAATATCACATATTTTTGTTTTTCCGCAGAAAAAGAGGCTCTTTGCGCCCAAAAACGCGCTATTGCCACCAGCACCTCTAAGCCGTAATCCTTTATGTAGGCTTCATCGCCGGTGTAGCGGACGTAATTATAGATAGCAAAGGCAATCGCCCCGTTGCGGTGTATCTCTTCAAAAGTGATTTCCCACTCGTTATGGCACTCCTCGCCGTTCATCGTGACCATAGGATAGAGCGCTGCTCCGCCTGTAAAACCGAGTTTTTTGGCGTTTTCAATCGCTTTATCTAACTGGTTGTAGCGGTACAAGAGCAAATTGCGGGCTACCTCAGCGCCTTTGGTTGCCATATAGAACGGCAGGCAGTAGGCTTCGGTATCCCAATAGGTGCTGCCCCCATACTTTTCGCCCGTGAAGCCTTTGGGGCCTATGTTGAGGTGGGCGTGTTTGCCCGAGTAGGTTTGGTTAAGCTGAAAAATATTGAAGCGAATGGCTTGTTGGGCTTTGTCATCGCCCTCAATCTCGATGTCAGAAAGCTCCCAAATAGCAGCCCAGTCTTCTTTTTGCATTTTTAGTAGCGACTCGAAGGCATCTGTAGTGTTTAACAAAGCGGCATAAGAGGGTTGTGCAGAAGCATCGGGAGAAGATAAGGTCTTATATCCTCCGTATTTTTCTATCTTGAAGGTTTGGTTTTTCTTAAGAGCAACTTGGTATTGCAAGCCTATGTAGCTATCCTTTTTGTTATGTTTTGAAGGGAGTTCTAAGGCTTTGCCCTCTACAAAGAGTTTATTCTGCATAAAGGTAAGCACTTTGAAGTCCGTTTTTTTGGTAGCGGCGAGTATGTGAGCGTTATTGGCAGCGGCTTCTACTTCTAAAGTATTCCAGAAAAGCTCGTCCCAATTGGCATCGTTATTTTTTACACCGCTGTCTAAATAGCTTTCTATTTCGATAGTAGCATCGGTAGTAAGGGGGGTGATTTCGTAGCGCAAGGCGCCGAGCTCGTCATAACGCAAAGAGAGCAAGCGCAGGGCTTTGACTTGTATTTCTTGCTGATTAGGCAGGGTAGCGGTGAACTGGCGCTCGTACCAGCCTTCTTTCATATTGAGTTCGCGGCGGAAGTTTTTGACTTCTGTGCAGGTGTTTAAGTCCAACACCGCGCCATTGATTTTGATGTGAAGTCCTATCCAACTGGGGGCATTGAGCACTTTGGCGAAATACTCAGGATAGCCATTTTTCCACCAGCCTACTTTGGTTTTATCGGGGTAATAAACTCCGCCTATGTAGCTGCCCTGTAGGGTGTTGCCCGTATAATCTTCTTCGAAGTTGGCGCGCATACCCATAGCCCCATTGCCGAGGCTGTAGATGCTTTCGTGCTTGGTAACGTCTTCTTTGTGGAAGCCTTCTGCTATAATACTCCAATTTTTCATTGTTTATTGGTGATTTGTGATATTAGCTGCAAAGGTAGTATATAATTGGCAGATTAGCAAATGTGGGGTCATCGTTCGCTTATCCTTCGCTCATCCTTCGGTGTAAGTGTATCTAAGGTATGGGAGGATTGGGCAGAGGGGAATTTTTATTTGGTAGTCTAAAGAAGAATTTATATTTTTGCCTCGAAAATATCATCTTTTATGCAGAAAAATTATCTGATATTAGCTCATAAAAACCCTCTTCAGCTCAGCAGAATGATAGAGCGATTAGACGATGGTGCTTCAAAATTCTTTATTCACCTTGATGCTAAAACACCTATCGAGCCTTTTGCTGCTTGCCTTGAGGGGGGGCACATTCGTTTTATAGAGCCTCGCGAGCGTTGCGTATGGGGTGATTTTTCTATAGTGCGGGCTACTATTCACCTTATGGAGGCAGCCAGCAAAGAACAAGGGGTTTTCATTTTGATGAGTGGGCAAGATTATCCGATACAATCGCAAGGGTATATTAATGCCTTCTTAGAGAGCAACAAAGGTTTTGACTTTATAGAGATTGAACCCCTAGAAGAAAAATGGAAGCCAAAAATGGTAAAAGATAAACTGGAACATTACCATATTCTGCATTCGGAAGAACGAGGGCATAGCAATTGTTACGCTCCGTTTGCGCATTGCTCTGTTTTTCAGAAGCTAAGAACGCTAACGCACCTGCTAAAAGGGAGGCTATCACGGAAGAATTTTAGGTTGCTTTGTTCGTTGCCTAAACGCGTTGCTCCGTTTGAGCGCCAGTATGCTGGCAGTCAGTTTTGGGCTTTTTCTGAACGAACTTTTTACGCTGTGCTGCACTATATACGCGAGCACAAAACGGCGTTAGAGGGGTATTATAAATATACTTCTTCGCCTGACGAGATATACTTTCATTCTGTGTTGATGGATTTGCGGCAAGGTAACCACCCTGAAATACAAATAGCCCCTTCGCTGACTTATGTAGATTGGGAGCGCAAAGGTGTACAACTGCCAGTCCTTTTTAGAGCAGATGATATAGCACAACTTAGCAATCAGCCTAATAAACTTTTTGCGAGGAAGTTTGATACTGAAGTAGATACAGAAATTTTAGACAAATTGGATAGTTTGTAACAATTGATTTATGCAGAAAAATTATTTGATACTCGCCCATAAAAATCCTGAGCAGCTTTGCCGAATGATAAAGACGTTAGATGATGGTGTCTCTACATTTTTTATTCACGTAGATGCCAAAGTAGCTATTGAGCCCTTTAAGGCTTTATTGCAAGGAGAGCATATAGTTTTCATTGATAAGAGAGAACGCTGCGTTTGGGGAGGATTCTTAATAGTACAGGCTACCCTCCATCTTATGGAAGCAGCCGCCCAAGCCCAGAGCAAAGGTTTTTTTATCTTGATGAGCGGTCAGGATTACCCTATAAAACCTATCGAAGAACTAAATGTATTTTTAGAAAGAAATCAGGAGTATGACTTTATGAAATTTGCTCCGTTAGAAAGTTGTTGGGAGAGGAAGCTGGTAAAAGACAAATTAGAACGTTATCAGATATTGCACTCAGAGAGAAGAGGTAATAGCGATTGTTACCCTCCTTTTTATCAAAGTTCTATTTGGCAAAAATTTACTATTTTATGGCACTTGGTTAAACGAAGGCTTTCGCTGAACAACTTTAAGATTTTATATAAGGCATCTTATCGCAAAGCCCCTTTTATGCAATTATACGCTGGCAGTCAGTGGTGGGCTTTATCTGAAAAGACTTTTTATACCCTATTAGACTATTTGAGTAAAAACGGAAAAGAAATGAAAGATTATTTTCAGTTCACTTCTTGTCCTGATGAGATTTACTTTCAATCTATCTTAGTAAACTTGCAAACTACCCATAAGTGGATAAAGATTAAACCTTCTATTACTTATGTGAATTGGGAAAGAGAAGGGGTAGACTTGCCTGTACTTTTTAGAAAAAGCGATTTAGAAGAGCTTAGCTTGCAAAAAGATAAGTTTTTTGCCCGAAAATTTGATACAAATATAGATGAAGAAATTCTAAATCTTATAGATAAAACAATGCTATGAAAACAATTCTAATTTTTACGCAAGAATACTTACATAGTAAACAACCTCCAGCAGGAGGTACAGGCTCTTTCTATAAGAAATATACTTCTTCTCTCTTAGAAAAAGGCTATAAAGTGGTAATTTTTGGCAATAGTAGCGTAGCCTTAAATGAGCAAGATGGAAATTTGCGCATTTGTTTTCTAAAAAGAAACTATTTTAAGAAACACTTTATACAAGAACTTTTTAGATCATTAGGGAAAAGGCTAAAAATAGCTGCTTTAGAGGCTTTTTTCTTAAAAAAAGAAGTTAAAGACCTTACTAACAAACTTAAAGAGTTTTTGAAAAAAGAAAATATTCGACCTGATATAATAGAGACACAAGATTGGAATGGTATCTCTCTTTTCTTAGATGAATTGTCTATTCCTTATGTAGTAAGAGCTCACGGTTGTTATAAGATACTTAATAAATATTTTGGGTATAACATCACTTTAGGGTTATCGTTAATAGAAAGTGAAGCCCTGAAAAAAGTCCCTCATTTGGTTTGTGTTTCTAAAAACTCTCAGCAAATGTATGAAGAAACTTTTGGCAAAATAGGTACTATTATTACCAATGGGGTAGACTGCTCTCATAAGCCTATTTCTTCTGATACAATCCCTTTTTCTGTATTCTTTTTTGGTACTGCTATGCTAAAAAAAGGTTTTGATACAGCATTAAATGTTTTCAACAGATTGCGCAAAAGATTTCCTGAGGCTACCCTGCATATAGTAGGGAAAAATTATGAAGTTTATCTAAGAGAAAACCATTTAGAAGAAATAAAAAATGTAGTAAATTACGGATTTTTAGATGGTGATGAGCTAAAAGAAGTTCTGCAAAAAGCAAGTGTTTTTATCTTTCCTTCTAGAGGGGAGACTTTTGGGTTAGCTCTTTGTGAGGCAATGGCTCTTGGCAAAGCTGTAGTGGCTGCTGATATTCCTTCATTTAGAGATATTATCACTCATAAGGAAGATGGTTTTATAGCTAAAAATGAAGATGAATACTATGAGTATATTGCAGCGCTCTTTGAAGATGCCTCGTTAAACAAAAGTATTAGCGAAAAAGCACAACAAACGATTGAACATCAATACAATTTTGAAAAAACAGTTAAAAATAGTTTGGCATACTACCAAAAAATAATAAACACAAAATGAAATCTTTTTTAAAAGAAAATTACTTTTTATTATTTGCTCTACTCCCTTTACTCATTACATTTATATGCTTGCAAGTAAACATACCGGTATGGGATATAAGCACTCAAAAAATACTATTTTATAGCGTATTTCTATATGATATTGCTATTATCTTATTATTTTTATATGTAAACCATCGTTTTTTATTTGAAAAAGGAGATTGGCTGCGAAATATTATCACGATAGTAGGCTGTGGAGTAGTATTATTATGGACATATAAGCACAAAATAACCTTTAGATTAGACCTTTTATTGCTCTTTCTATGTGCTTTATACGGCATTATATATCGAAAATATGTAAAACCTACTGTTATTACACTATTATTTTTCGCTTTTATTATCTTCAAAATTATAGGACTCTTATGGGCTAGATATTTCGATTATGGAGTAAAAACGTTATTTGAGGGAGAAAGTATTGTTTTCTTTTTGGTCATTCCTATTATTCTATTAGGATTTTCAGTAAGCCAACGCCAACAATTCAGTTTTATCGCTATTTGCTTCAAAGGATTTTTGCTTTTATTAGTAGCCAATGTAGTGTTTTACAGTTTTGCTATAAGTGCCGAAGGTACTAAGCCTTTCTTTAGTTTTTTCACTTTGAATAAACAGTATTTTTCGCTCTATGAGATATTGTTTTGGACGCGCTTTAAGCACCCGAGTTTCCTCTCTTGGATTATTTTAGTAGTCGGTGGCTTAGGTTTTTTCTTATGGAAGAAGTATCGCACTATTATCACTACGCCCGAAATAATAGCCTATGCGCTTTTGCTTTTCTGCTTTATATTTATGATGCAGGCAAGGGTAAATATTATTGCTTATTTTGTAGTGATAGCTTTCTTTGTATATCTATCAGTGGCACACCTATTTAGCAAACGGCTGAAGTATGGGTTATTTGTAAGTGTGGGGCTTGTAGCGATAGGGACAGTAACCTATCTAACCACGCATACAGCTTATTTTTCTGACCCTATTCGCAATCAGTTATACGCTACTGCCTTTCAGGCTATAAAAGAAGGTAATTTATGGATAGGTAATGGCTCTGGCTACCAACGGTATATAATGGATGGGTTTGTAGGTTATGTACATAATGATTTTGTAGCCATATTAGTAGATATAGGCATTATAGGCTTAAGCCTCTTCATTAGTTGGTTAGGAGCAATAGTGTTATCTAAAGATACTCTCAAACAATATTTATTACTTGTTTTTTTGCCTATTATGAACACAGATGTACTTTTTCATACATTTGAATGTACTTATATACTTATACCTTTACTCATTTTTATCTTATTCGCTCCCCGATTCAAATCCTAATACATACTTTACCCAATTAGAGAAGCTATATTTTTGCTTAATTTCTTCTGAAATAGGTACATATTCACTCTTTAGAAAATCATCAAGAGTATCCCAATTATCATTTTCAAAAACAAAGAAGTTATTAGGGTGATAAAAATCGTATTGCTTTACGCTAACATTGTCTGTAATGAGTTTTTTGCCATATTTTATTGCTTCAAATATCCTAAATGACAGTCCACTATGTTCTACAGTTTTTATATCTAAAAGTATAGCTGCTTTTTTAGTGAGAGTTAAATACTGAGCATAATTTAATCCTTCAGAGAAAAAAGTGATATGAGGGTAATGAAAAGGATTTTTCTTTCTACCTATAAATAAATTGATATTAAGCGTTAATGCTTGGTTTTCACTGAGTTTTTTAGTTATTTTCAATAAAGACTCTATGCGAGACTTTATATAAACACCTACATATAATACCTCGTTTTTATTTACAGGAATACTTTCTTCAGGAATATCAAAATAAAAATTAGAGCAAGACAACAAGTTAGGATGTTGGTATCTATAACGATGGTAGTCATCAAGGTCGAAGACGAAGAAGCGTTGGAAGTGGGTTATAACCTTGAATACTTTTGGGAAACGAGCAAGTCCGTCCCACTGATAGGCAACTACTTTATGGGCGGTATTATGTATTTTCTCTATCGTTTTTAGGTCTAACTTATCGGGGCGTATCACGATAGCATAGTCGATGCTCTTAGGAGCAAAACGGCTTAGTGCTTGGGTTACTTCTGCTGAATAATAAGTGTCGATAAGCTGCTTCTTGTAGTCTTTATTGCCTAAGAGGCTCTTCTGTATAAAGTTGAGGATTCTATCTTTAGTTTTATAGCGAAATAGGGGCGATATAACTGTTACCTGCTCAAAGCCCATATAGCGCAGGTTTTGTTCTATCACCTTATAAACGCCAAAGTCAGGAGGCATTATCAAGATGATTTTCTTATCACTTAAATCAGGAGTATTATCTGTTATTTTGTTGATATTCATATATTTTTGCTAAACAAGAGAATTTGTACTGAGCTTTCAGTACTGCGAAAATAAAGCCTTTTTTGCCATCTAAACAGCCCTTTTTGATAAAATAGTATTTAATAAACCAAAACAAAGGTGAAAACAATAGTTTCATCCACCCTATTGTCTTTCCTTTACGCTGGTCGGCTGCTTGCGTGCTATAGTTGTTGTTTTTGCTTAAAATAGTCGTTACCGAGTCGTTGGCTAAGTGTTCTGAAGCTAAATCGGGGCGGTTTCTGGGCATTTTAATCACCTGCCCTTGTACCTTTACGGTAGAATGTATTTCGGGCGACCAATAGGCTCCTTCTTTCCTAAAAAAGCGCAATTTGAAGTCAGGAAAAGCAGAGCGCATATACTTACCCATAAAATAGTTTTTAAAAGGGATATACACTCCCCCAAGATTAGGGGTTTCAGCTATTTTATAAAGGTATTCTTTTAGTTTTTCGGGTACCGTTTCGTCTGCGTCAATTACTAATAGCCAAGGGTGACTAGCTTGCGCAATAGCATAGTTGCGTGCAGGCTCTACATAAGGGGCTCGCTCGCAATACACTATCTTGCAGCCGTATTGTTCGGCTATTGCTATAGTGCTATCAGTGCTGTGCATATCGCAAATTACCACCTCATCAAAATCTTTAACGGTTTCTAAGACAGTGCACAAATGCTTTTCGGCATTATAAGTATTGATAACTACAGATATTTTCATTGACTTATTTTTTAGAATTAGTGAAACCCAAAGAGCAGATTCTTTAGCAGTAGCATTAGCGAGAGCTGAGGTAGCGCTCCGATGCCCCAGCTGAGCAGTAGCCAGCGTAGGGGTTGGGTGGTAAGATAGTACTGCGCAGTGATACTCGCCCCACTCATAAAGGTGAAAGCTGCTATAAGGTACGTCATATCTTTCTCGAATGAAAGACTCAGCAGTAGGGTGAATACCATCAGAGCTCCCATTCCCATTACAAATATATTAGGGGTAAACTTAAGAAAGTGCAGAAGAAGCAGTATCAGGCACGACACTGCTAAGTTCATCAGATATACCCATAGTGTGGGATAGTGGTCGATGGTGGTGATGCTAAAAGCTACTACCAACAGCATAACTATATAGCCGCAGAGTAACCATTTCTGCTTTTCAGCTGTTATGATGAAAGGGTGTTGTAGCCAGCCTCTCACAAACAAAATAAGATATATGAGTGAAGGCAGCGCTATGGTAACCAATAACAGCAAAAGCCACGTAAACCTCACCATTTCAAAAGGCAAAAAAAACGGGATATTAAACAGCACTATCATCGCGCCGTAAATAGGCAACCAAATAGGGTGCGAGAAAAAAGATATGACGTAGCTAAAGCGCATAGTATATTATTCTTCAGTACTATCAGAGGTAGCCGTGGTATCAATCAGAGTGTTGCGCAATGAGTCTAAAGCTGCTTGGCTCGCAGCCCCTTTGAAGTATTCTTCAAGCTCTTTTTCTCCCATAAATAAACCTGCTTTATCTTTGAATATCGCCCATTGGGCAGTGTAAAACTCCTTATCCAAAGTTTCGCTTAGCATCACTACTTCGCCATAGCGGTCTATGCAATACTGTATGCGTTTGGCATTGCTGTTTAGCTCGCCAGCAGGCAGGTGAGTGTAATAATTCAGCTCCTCTTGATATTTCTTTATTACCTGTAGGGCGATAGCGCGTGCTTGCTCTTTCTTGCCTACCTTATAAGACCCCTCAATAAAAGGATCGAGGGTGAAGTAATAGCCATAAGCATCTACCGGCATATTCTTCATAGCTATATCGATAATTTCAGACGCTTTAGCGGTCTTTCCTTCTGCTATAAGCTGCTCGGTTAGTCGGGCGAGGTTTCCGCGGAAAATAATACTGTTTTTGCGCGTTTCAGGGTCTAAGTAAATACCTTCTTTGCCCATATTGCCCCACGTCCATCGTTTTACGATATTGTACATCAGTTCAGAGTCTATGCGACCCATATCATAAGGATTATTCTTATCGATAGGGGTTTTGATAGGCACTAATTTATATACAAGTCCGTCTAACTGTAGGTAGTCTTTCATCCACAAATATTCAGCAGAATCCATACTACCTCCGGTGAAGTAAATAGGGCGCTTCCAATCGTTATTTGCCAAAATATCGAGCATCACTATGCGGGCTTTATCTATGGCTCCTGGTAAGGTAATATCAATATAATCTACTATCTTATCAGCATCTTCTGGTTTTACGATACCACTCTTCAGTACGTTTTCCTTATTCACCGGTATACGCAACTTGTTAGTAGGATAGTAATAGAAATCTTGCTTATATTCGCCTGCTCCACGCGAACTGCGTGTAGAAGGGTCGTCACTGGTAATCCAATTTACAAAGTCTTTGATATTCCAACGGTTATCAGTACGTTTTTGGTAGTAAATAGCCTCTCTCACTCCGTGAGCGTACTGTTTGTGCACCAACTGCCCTGGTATAGGGGTACTTTGGTAGGCTTGTCGCTTCATTTGGTCGATGTACCAGTCAGTTTGTAATAAGCTAGTGTTTATAACACGTACATCGGTGCGATAGCCCTCTATCTCTTGTGCGTACCACAGTAGGAAGGTATCATTGTCGCCTATGGTGAAAATCATAGCATCTTTGTTTTCGGCTACCGATTCGAGGTAAGCATCGGCTATAAACTCGGCTGAGTATTTCTGAGAGCGGTCGTGGTCGTCCCAGTTTTGGTATGCCATTACAGCAGGCACGGCTACAAGGCTAAGCACTGTGGCTGCTGTAGCTGCTATATTGGGGTGTATATACTTGCGCGCAGTACTAAAGAGGGCATAAACACCCAAGCCTATCCAAATAGTAAAGGCATAAAACGACCCTACAAGAGCATAATCGCGCTCGCGTGGCTCAAACGGACGTTCGTTTAGGTATATCTTGAGCGCCAAGCCCGTAAAGAGGAAAAGCACTAATATTACCCACGTTTGTCGTTCGCTCTTCATCGATAGGAATACAAACCCTAAAAGTCCTAAGAGGAAAGGAAGGAAATAATAAGTATTGCGCGCCTTATTATTGAGCACATCGGAAGGGAGATGCTTTTGCGAGTCTAAGTGGGCACTGTCAATAAAGTTGATACCCGAAAGCCAGTTGCCGTGGTCGTTTTCGAGTTTGCCTTGTACGTCATCTTGTCTACCGATAAAGTTCCACGCAAAGTAGCGGAAATACATATACCCGAACTGATAGTCGAATAAGTAAGCCATATTCTTCCAAAAGCTCGGTTTTTCTACCTCTATATAGTCGCGGTAGTCAGAAAGGAACTGGTCATAACGCTCTGCTGGCATCGGAGTTATCGACTGCTGACGCTGTATTTGTTGTAAAAACTGATATAGCTTAGGCTCTTGGTAGGCTTCTTCGCTAATCTTAAAATCTAACTGCCCTGTTAGCTTCATATAGTTGGCAGCATGCTGCGGACTCCACATACGTGGCAAAAAGCCCATTTGCTTTCTGTTAGAAGCTACTTGTGCATTCTTATATTGGTTTACAATAATATAACGCCCTGTAGTATAATCGCGTTCGTACTTAGGTTTCGCATCCTGATAAGGGTAATCCTCGTCTATACCTGCGTATTTATCAGAGTACATAGGGCCATAAAACAAATGCGTTTCGGGGTATTGCTCTAAGTTATAGTATGCCAAAAGCAAACGAGCATCGGTTGGACTGTTTTCGTTGATAACTGTATCGGCATTAGAGCGAATAGGTATCATCAGCCAAGACGAAAAACCTATAAATACAAAAAGCAGACATAAGGTAGCTGTCTGTAGGCGCACTTTCTTCTTCTGAGAAGCATATCTGAGTGCGAAAAAGAAAAACGCTACTAAGGTAAGCCCTGCGATGATAGTACCTGAGTTAAACGGCATACCAAACGAATTGACAAAATACACTTCCAAATAACCAAAATAAGCCAAGGTATATGGTAATATCAGTTTGAAGATAAGCAATAAAACTGCTATTGAAACTACATTAGCCAGAAGGAAGTTCCATACATTTTTCTTATAATGGCTGTTGAAGAAATACAGCATACCGATAGCGGGAATAGCAAGTAGCACCAGAAAGTGCACCCCAAACGACAACCCTACTACCAACGAGATAAGCAACAACCAGCGGTCGCCGCGTGGCTCGTGCAGACTATCCGTCCACTTGATGCCCAACCAAAACATCACCGACATAAAGAGCATAGCCATAGCATATACCTCAGCCTCTACAGCATTGAACCAGAAGCTATCAGAGAACGTATAAGCCAACGCCCCCACTACCCCACTACCCATTACGGCTATTGTATGAGCTACTGATAGCGTATCGGCACTGCGCAAGGCTATCTTTTTTGCAAGATTGACGATGATAAAGTAGAGGAAGAAGACTGTAAAGGCACTTGATAGTACCGACATATAGTTCACCAGTAAGGCAATTTTGTCGGTATTAGGCGCAAAAGCAGCAATAAAAGCCCCCATCATCTGAAAGAAAGGCGCTCCGGGCGGGTGACCTACCTCTAATTTAGCTGAAGTAGCAATATACTCGCCACAGTCCCAAAAGCTAACTGTAGGTTCTACGGTAAGGCTATAGGTAAGCAGCGCAATAGCAAAGACTGCCCAGCCTACGATAAGGTTGTATTTCTTAAATAGTTTATCCGTCATCATAACAAAATTAATATCAAGATGCAAAGGTATGGATTATTTAATAATTAGCAAGGGGTAAGGGGTAGGAATTAGAGATTAGGATTTAGATTTTTGTACTTATACCAACTTTGAATGATAGCACATTACCAAAAGCTACTTGTCCGTTGAGTCCTACATTTTTGAAGATAAAATAACGGAAACCCAAGTGAGCATCCCAAGCTATAAAATTATTTTCGTGATTGTTTCTAAGGCTAATGTCATAAGTAGGAGGGGTTATATCACAACCAGTATTGCCAGCATTTTCATAAGGGTCATTGCTCTGCCAAATAAAATATCCTCCTGAAAGTCCTGCATACCAATCAATAGTAGCACGATTGCCAAAATGAAAGTCGGCAGAGAGTTTAGGTAGAAAAGAAGTAATGTACTTATCGTTGAAGTTAAAACTTTGACTATTGAACTGAGCTCCTACCGAAAACAATGGGGCAAAAGCATAGTGTATTTCTCCTCCATAACCAACTCCTGCATTACCTATTGATGTGCAAAGATCAATAAATACATTTCCTTTGGTATAGGCTTCTTGAGCGGAGGTGTGCAATGCAAAAAGCAATAGTGTAAAGAATAAAAGATTTTTCATATAAGTTAGTTTTTATGATTACGCAACAAAGGTAAGAAATCATTAGCAAATTAGCAAATTTGTGAATTATCAAATTAAAAAAAGGCTCTCTTTTTTGTGGTAAGAGAGCCTTTTTTAATTCGTACTAATATCTTTTGTTAAACGTTTATTTTACTTTTTCTACTATAGCTTTGAACGCTTCAGCGTGGTTCATTGCTAAATCGGCAAGAACTTTACGGTTAAGCTCTATGTTAGCCGCTTTTAGTTTCCCCATAAATTGAGAATATGAAAGTCCGTGTAGGCGAGCACCTGCGTTGATACGCACAATCCAAAGCGCACGGAAAGTTCTCTTCTTATTACGGCGGTCGCGGTAAGCGTACTGCATCGCTTTTTCAACAGCGTTCTTGGCTACTGTCCAAACGTTTTTTCTGCGGCCAAAGAAACCTTTGGCTTGCTTCATTATCTTTTTTCTACGAGCTCTACGAGCTACAGCATTTACTGATCTTGGCATAAATTCTTTTTTTTAATTTTTTGTAGCAGGTGGTTTAGCTTAAATTAAACACTTAGGGGTACCTGCTCCACGGTTATTAAATGTCCTACTAATAAACAATTATTTTAAGCCTAATTGTTTCTTCACGCTTGCCTCGTCATTAGTATGTACAAGGGTAGCGTGGGTGAGTGCTAACTTGCGTTTTTTAGCTTTCTTAGTTAAGATGTGGCTCTTAAACGCGTGTTTTCTCTTGATTTTTCCAGAGCCGGTAAGCTTGAAACGCTTTTTAGCTCCAGATTTGGTTTTAATTTTTGGCATTTGCTTCTTGAATTTTATGTCGATATTAGTACGTTTCTTTTCAATTCAGAATTTAGAATTCAGAACTATTTCTTCTTTGGCAGCGGTGCTAAGAACATCGTCATACGTTTGCCCTCGAGCTTAGGCATTTGCTCCACCTTACCATAGTCCTCAAGGTCGGTAGCCAAGCGCAACAACAATATTTCGCCTTGGTCTTTATAGATGATAGAACGCCCTTTGAAGAACACGTATGCCTTTACTTTCGAGCCTTCTTTGAGGAACTTTTCGCCGTGTTTCTTTTTAAACTCATAGTCGTGGTCATCGGTCTGAGGGCCAAAGCGTATCTCTTTGATGACTACTTTGGTAGCCTTAGCCTTCATTTCTTTGTCACGCTTCTTCTGTTCGTAAAGAAATTTCTTGTAATCAATTACTTTACAAACTGGAGGGGTCGCGTTAGGCGAAATCTCTACTAAGTCGAGTTCTAGCTCTTCAGCGATTTCTAATGCTTTTCGTGTAGGATAAACGCCTCCTTCGATGTTTTCTCCTACCAGACGAACCTCTGGCACTCTAATCTCGCGATTGATGCGATGTGGGTTTTTGTCGTCTCTGCCCGGTGTGTTAGTTTTCTTAATAATGGCTATCTAAATTTTAAATTACTTTCAGTATTCTGATTTGACGATTTGCCAATTTGCCAATTTGACGATTTGCCAATTCTGTATTGACTAATTGGCAAATTTGCTAATTGATTTGGCTACTTCATCATTGATGAGCTTAGCAAAAGCCTCTACGCTCATACTGCCCAAATCTTCACCTCCTCGTTTGCGCACCGATACGGTACCTTCCTTCTCTTCATTCTCACCTACAATTAGCATATAAGGCACTTTTTGGGTCTCTGCTTCGCGTATTTTTTTGCCCATTGTTTCGGCACGATTGTCTATCAGGGTGCGAATATCGGAATTTTCTAGCAATCTCAAAACTTTTTGAGCATAATTTTCATATTTTTCGCTCAACGATAGTACAATCGCTTGTGTTGGATTGAGCCATAATGGGAAGTTTCCAGCAGTGTGCTCAAGCAAAATAGCTACAAAGCGCTCCATACTTCCGAAAGGCGCACGGTGTATCATCACCGGTCTATGCATCTCATTATCAGCCCCTTTGTACCATAGGTCAAAACGCTCTGGTAGGTTGTAATCTACCTGAATGGTACCCAGCTGCCAGCTTCTGCCCAAGGCATCTTTCACCATAAAGTCGAGTTTAGGACCGTAGAACGCCGCCTCGCCCGTTTCAATCACATAATTCAAGCCTTTTTCTTTAGCAGCATTGATAATCGCGTTTTCCGCTTTTGCCCAATTCTCGTCAGTACCGATGTATTTAGTTGGGTTGTCAGGGTCGCGCAATGATACCTGAGCGGTAAAGTTGTCGAACCCAAGCGAACCGAATACGTACAATACCAAGTCGATAACGTGCTTAAACTCAGCATCTAACTGCTCTGGAGTACAGAAGATGTGGGCATCGTCTTGGGTAAAGCAACGCACGCGGGTAAGTCCGTGTAGCTCACCACTCTGTTCGTAGCGGTATACCGTACCAAACTCTGCAAAACGCTTAGGCAAATCTTTATAACTCCAAGGGTGTGAGTTGTATATCTCGCAGTGGTGCGGACAGTTCATCGGTTTCAATAGATACTCTTCGCCCTCATTAGGGGTAGCTATCGGCTGAAAGCTATCTTTGCCGTATTTATCCCAGTGACCTGAGGTAACGTATAGGTTTTTATGCCCTATATGGGGGGTAACTACTTGTTCGTAGCCCGCTTCTTTTTGTGCTTTTCTAAGGAAAGCCTCTAAACGCTCGCGTAGGGCAGCTCCTTTGGGCAACCACAGAGGCAACCCTTGACCTACTTTGTTAGAGAAAGTAAAGAGTTCGAGTTCTTTGCCCAGCTTGCGGTGGTCGCGTTTTTTAGCCTCTTCTAACAGGGTTAGATATTCGGTAAGGTCTTTCTGTTTCGGGAAAGAAATACCATACACACGTGTTAGCTGTGGGTTGTGCTCATCACCACGCCAGTAAGCGCCTGCTGCACTGAGTACTTTGACTGCCTTTACAAAGCCTGTGTTAGGGATATGCCCTCCACGACAAAGGTCGGTAAAGGTGCTATGGTCGCAGAAAGTGATAGTACCGTCTTCGAGCGCCTCAATAAGTTCAGTTTTATATTCGTTTTTGCCTGCGTAGTACGATAGCGCTTCGGCTTTGCTCACGGGGTGCATCTTGAAGAGGTGCTTACCGCGGGCTATCTCTAAGAATTTAGCTTCGATAGCAGGGAAATCTTTTTCAGAAATAGGTTTGCCGTTGAAATCTACGTCGTAATAGAAGCCATTGGCAATCGCAGGGCCTATGGTGAGTTTAATACCGGGGTACAACTCTTCTAAGGCTTGCGCGAGAATGTGGGCAGATGAGTGCCAGAAAGCTTTTTTACCTTCTGGATTCTCCCACGTATATAATACCAAGCTACCGTCAGTGGTCAGAGGGGTTACCGTTTCTATAGTTTTGCCATTGAAAGCAGCAGATAACACATTGCGCGCCAAACCTTCACTAATGCTTAGCGCTACTTCAGCAGGGGTAATCCCACTGTTAAACTCTTTTACAGAGCCATCAGGTAGAGTAATTTTAATCATTTTTGCTATTTGATTTTTAGTGTAGTTGTAATTTGAAAGTGCAAAAGTACAAAATAATTAGTAAATGAGCAAATTTGAAAATTTATTAATACAAAAAAGTTTCTTGTAATTCATTGATTATTAATACTCCTCCTGCCCACTTCAAAGGGAGAGATATGACGGTCAGTATACACGAAAAACTTTTTGCACAGCCTCTGTAATACTATTTTAGTACAATAGAACCCTCTTGCTTTACTTTTAGTTACATACACTTGTCCAGCTTTTCTTCTATTCTTCTGTCAGCTCATTAAAATTGATGTCATCATGAAGACTAAGTATACAATTTGTCTACCAGTTCCTCTGCCAATATTCCTGATTCTGTCAGTTCATAATCTTTATCAAAGCCATATATATCAAGATAATCTAATGCTAAATCTCTTATTTTATCCATATCATCTTCAGATAACTCAATAATGACTATATGATTATCCTTATAGAAAACGTTAGTAATTATAGATTGTTTTATCAAATCTTGCAAAAAATAATATTGTTTTATCGTTAATTTCACTCTTTGCATAATCTTTTTGCTTTTTTAGTTGAAGTTGGATTAACAGATATATCCATTTTTATTTAGATAAATTGGTGTTTGTTGATTGTTACTTATTTCTAAAAATATTCCTATCTTCTAAAGAAAAAAGGCGGGGTGTTTGCTTCAAACGGATAGGATATATTCCATAAATTAACTACCCCCTCTACTTTGGGATTTTAACGAGTAAAAGGATTTTTGCCACTGATAATTACATTATCTTCACTTGTTAAACAAATCATAGCATCTAAATTTACATCTGTTATATAAACATCTAAACTACTAGGTAATTGAGGGATAATTAACTTTATATTATTCCACCCAGATATTTTGTATATATCATCTCCTTTTTCTGTAAAGATAAAAAAATCACCTTCTAATGGCAACTCTAAAATAGCCCTTATAGCTTCTACACCATAATATACCTCTCCTAAATCTTTAAGACATTCAAAATATCTTAAAAATCTCCCTCTATTCAATACTTCGTTA
>ERZ772979.343-NODE-343-length-34836-cov-3.004945_pt1 | contig 34836 bp, 55 predicted proteins | sample MGYA00511130_ERZ772979 | MGnify/ENA primary metagenome ERZ772979 (study PRJEB29015, sample SAMEA2738103) | human oral metagenome | biome: human oral; feature: human-associated habitat; material: saliva | place: China | collected 2186 ... | reverse complement strand
GAGCGAGGGGATCTTCACCACCGAGCGCCCCCATGACGCCGTCGAGCTGCTGCTGGCGGCGGCTGTAAAAGAGCCGGACGGCGAAAAGGCCGCCCGGATGGCAGAGCTCGCGGCACGCACGGCTTTTCAGGCGACAGAGCGCGTCGCCAAGGGGTACATGATGGCGGTGACGATGAGCAGCGAGGACGCAGAGGAAGACTCGGAGGAGGGTGACGAGGAGTGACGCTGTACAAATACTACACACTCGAGAGACCACCCGCGCCCGGCGCTATCCCGAGCAGGGGGCTGCGAGATACAAGGACATACGACGAGAAAAGCGACGCCTGCATGGGCAGAGTCGTGAGCGCATGGGGCTGGGCGCTGTATGACAGACGGCTCAGCATGGAGGAGATACAGAGCTACGAGCTCGCATACGGAGGAGAGGTGGAAAGATGAATGCAATCGAGGTGAGCAGCGAGAAGCGCTGCATCGAGGCAGCAAACGAAAGCTCCCGCAACGGATTAGTCCGGGAGCTCCGCGAGATGCAGGCCGAGCAGGAGAGGGACAAGCGCAGGCAGTCCTGGCTGGAGCGGCACTTGGTATCGGCGTACGAGCAGCTGGAGCGGGCACAGTGGAGCAGCTCTTTCTGGAAGTGCGTTGCATTTGGGGGCTGGGCAGTCGCCATCGGTACCATCATCGGACAGATGATGTGAGAGAAGGAGGAAAGACATGGAGCAGGAAAAAAACGGGATTTTCGGGGACGCGCTGGACACATTTTTGCAGGCGGCGCAGGACGCACAGGAGACGGACACGCTGCTGCGAGTGCTGGAGCGCATGTGCGACCGGCAGCAGATAAAGGACGCGCGGGACGGCCGCAGCATTGAGTTTTCGGTCATTTACATCGAGGACATCCGCACGGCGTGTGGCTTTGCCGAGTGCTTTGAGGCAAAACGGATTGCGGAGCAGAGAGAGGAGGCGGCGGAGTGACACTCTACGAGATTACTGACGAGTACAGACAGCTGCTCGAGATAGCCGAAGACCCGGACATGGATCCGGAGGTACTGCGTGACACGATGGAGGCTATCGACGCCGACCTCGAGGATAAAGCGGATGGCTACGCCAAAGTCATCCGCACTCTGGAGGCAGAGGAAGCCGGTCTTGATACCGAGATTAAGCGCTTGCAGGCGCGGAAAAGTACAGTGGCAGGCAGCAAGGCGCGCATCAAGGGCGCGCTGGAGGCGTCCATGCGGGCGACCGGAAAGACCAAATTCAAGACGCAGCTCTTCTCTTTCGGCATCCAGAAAAACCCCGCGAGTGTGGTACTCGCGGAGGGGAAGGTGCCTACGGAGTACTGCATCTTGCAGGAGCCGCTTCCGGACAAAAAGCGCATCGCGGCCGAGCTGAAAGCGGGGGCGCATTTCGACTGGGCAGAGCTCCGGCAGACGGAGTCGCTGCGCATCAGATGAGGAGGAGAGCATGAGAGAGGTGAAAATCCGCCCCCTGCGGGCGGAGGAGATTGATTGCAGAGTGGCGACAATCAGTGCCAAGGGGCTGGCGCTGCTGCTCTACAAGGATGCGCGCGTCGACCAGAGTATCCTCGATGAGACCTTCGGTGTATACGGCTGGCAGCGGTCACACCAGTGGATGGGCGAGCGGCTCTACTGCACTGTATCGGTGCGCGACCCGGAGACGGGCGAGTGGATAACCAAGCAGGATGTCGGCACGGAGAGCTACACCGAGAAGGAGAAAGGGCAGGCGAGTGACGCTTTTAAGCGCGCTTGCTTCAACCTCGGCATAGGCCGCGAGCTCTATACTGCGCCTTTTATCTGGATACCCGCGAGCGACTACACAGCTACGACCGGAGCCAACGGCAAGCCCGCGACCTATGATCGCTTCAAGGTCACGCGCGTGGAGATAGTAGATGGCTGCATCATCGGTCTGGAGGTGAAAAACACAAAGACCGGCCGCGTGGTCTTTTCCTACACCACGCGAGCGCCCAAGGCGGGAAAGACCGCCGAGAAGGCGGCATCTCCGGAAAAGCCCGCGGGAGAGCCGCTCGACATGAAGCGCGTCCTCCAGATGGTCGAGGCAGTAAAGCGCCACGGCATCCCGGACGAAGAGCTCTACAAGCGCTACGGCGCGAAGGTGGCGACCGACTTCCGAGTGGAGCACTACGAGGATTTCAAGCGCACGGGCGAGGCGTGGATAGCTGAGACTGAGAAAAAGTACGCGGGTAAGGCATGAAGACCCGCGGGCGGCTCACAGGCGTGCAAGTGCCCTTCCGGAGCGAGAAAGTGCTGCTGACCTTTGAGGTCGATGCGCGGCCGGAGGATGCCGAGGCTTTCCGGCAGTATGAAGACCTCGACATAGCCTTCGACAAGCACCGCGAAAAGCGCGGCAACCAGGCTAACGCCCTTTTGTGGGCTTGCCTGGGCGAGATAGCGGCTGCGCTCCGGACGGATGCCTGGTCTGTCTACCTCTACATGCTGGAGCGGTACGGGCGCTATACCACGGTGCTGGTCAAGGCCGAGGCAGTAGAGGGGCTACAGAGGGTATGGCGGGAGACGCGAGTAGTCGGAGAGCAGGACGGCATGACCGAGGTGCTCTGCTACTACGGCTCCAGCACATACGACAACGCGGAGTTTTCGCGGTTGCTGGACGGAGTGGTGGGTGAGATGAAAGAGCTCCACCTGCCACCGCCGCCCTCGCGGGAGATGCAGGCAGCGCTTGCGGAGCTTGAGCGGCGTGAGGCAAAGAAGGGAGACGGCAAGGGTTGAGAGAGCAGAGCTTTACCATACGCGGGCGGCTGGACGGCATGAACGAAATCATCGGCGCGTGCCGCCGCAACCGCTTCGCGGGGGCGGAGGAGAAGCGTGTGCAGCAGGCCATATGCCTGTCGGCGATACGCGAGCACAGGGTGCAGCCGGTGCAGTCGTATCCCGTGACGGTGAGCATAGAGTGGGTAGAGCCCAACACCAAGCGCGACCCGGACAACATCTCGGCTGCAAAAAAATTCATTTTTGACGCACTACAGGAAGCGGGAGTGCTGCGAAACGACAGCATGAAAGAAATCGGGAAAATCCACGAAAACTTCATGGTGGATGCGGCATCCCCGCGGGTGCGCGTGACGATACAGGAGGAGTGACATGATTGGAAACGCAAATATGAGGCGGCACGGAGACATCGCTTTTGACCAGAGCGTCGCCGACACCATACTGCGGGCATCGGATGCAGCCGCTGGGCGCATGATGCTGAAGCTTTGCAAAATCCGGCAAGAAACCCCGGTGCGAATGGTCGTATATGTGGGGGCAGCGTGCGTGAAGGCGGATGGCGAGATTGCCTTTTCGTGGGAGCTGCGAGCATACGGCATCGAGTAGGAGGCGCGCACATGGCTGGAGAGGGAAAGATTTTCTATCCGTCGCTTTTTGAAGCGCTGGAGGGCGCGGATGATGCGCTTTTTGCCGAGACACTTCGGGCTGTGGCGAATTTCGCCTTCAAGGGCGAGGAGCCGGGCGAGCTGTCGCCGATGGCAAGGGCGATTTACACGATAACGAAGCCGCTCATCGAGGCAAATGACGCAAAAAGAGAGGCGGGGAGGAAGGGCGCTCTTGCACGCTGGGGAGCTGCCAAACAGGGCGCAGCCGATGAAAATCCGGCTATATGTGCTAGTTCTGCTAATAGCACCGCATATGGCACAGCATATAGCAAAAAATGCGGTGCTATTTCTGCTATAAATTCTGCTAATGCCACAGTAACAGTAACAGGAACAGAAACAGAAACAGAAACAGGAACAGAAACAGAAACAGAAACAGGAACAGAAACAGGAACAGAAACAGGAACAGAAACAGGAACAGGAACAGGAACAGGAACAATTGCCCTTACGGAGACTACGTCTCCTTCAGGGCAAGAAAAACATATAGCGCGCAAAGCGCGCACACGCACGCGGAAACCCGCCGAGGAGCAGAAGCACAAGCGCGGGGAGTTCGGACATGTGCTGCTGACTGATGCCGAGTATAGCCATCTCTGTGACGAGAAGGGGCAGACGGAGACGGACGATGCTATCCGCGTAGTAGACGAGTACGCGGAGACCAGTGGCAAGCGATACAAAAACTACGCGCTCGCGATACAGCGGTGGGGATACCGCGCAGCAGCGGAGCAGGCGGCAAAAGAGCGGCGGGCGCAGATAAGCCCCGTGGGTGGCTTTTCGGCAGCAGACTATTTCGCCCGAGTGGCGAGGGGAGAGGAGGCACTATGACAGCACAGGAGGCAAGCGCTTTTCTGTCGGAGCTCGCGAAAGCGTATCCGGCACAGTATGCACGGCTGGGAGCGGCGGAGCTCAAGTGGCAGATAGAGCTCTGGAGCGGCACGATGGAGGGCTACAGCCTCGAGCAGGCGGTAGTCGGGCTGCGGGTTTTCCTGCGGGGGGACACAAGGGGCTTCGCGCCGGTGCCCGGGCAGGTCATCGACTGCATCGAGCGAGTGCAGCGACCGGCAGAGGACGGCTACACAAATACCGAGTGCATCTCGCTGATCCGCCGCGCTATCGGCGATGCGCTGTATCATGCCGAGGAGGCCTTCGAGAGACTGCCGGAGCTGTGCAGGCGGGCGGTCGGGACGCCGCGAAACCTCACCGAGTGGGCGCGGTTGGACACTCGGGAGGTCGAGACGGTGATCGCGAGCCAAGTCATCCGCGCACTGGAGGCTACACGGGTCCGGATGCGCGAGGATGCAAAACTGCCGCCGAGCGTCCGAGAGGCGCTACTGGTGGCGGGCAAGGGCGAGCCGCTGTACGCAGTGGAGAAGCGCGAGAGGGAGCGGGCAAGGCTGGAGCAGGCCGAGCGGCTGCGCTTAGATGCCCCTCAGAGCGACGACACGCCCCACAGCGGCGCGGAAGCCATGAACGCGGAGAAAATCGCGACTGGACAGCAAAGCCTCGCAGAAGCGCTTCTCGTGCGTCTGAGGGCACAAGGGCTGGGGACAATGCTCGAAAGTGCGACATGAGCGGCACGGGCGGCGCAAAGGGCGCTACGAGCGACGAGAGCGGGGCAAAACGGCACGAAACGGCAAAAGGCGAGGAAATATGCACTGAGAGGCTACAAGGGCTTAAAACGCCTTGCGGCGCGTCACAGGGCATAGCGCGAAAGGGACACATGGCGAAGAGACAAAAGAGCATCATGCCGGGCGACACGGCAGAGCGCTGCTACCTGTGCAGGAGACGCGGGCGGCTGGAGGTGCATCACTGCCTCCACGGACGCAACCGCCGGGCGGCAGACGAGATGGGGCTGACCGTGCATCTCTGCGGGGATTGCCACAGGCGACTACACGACAAGGGCGAGCACGACAGAGAGCTGGAGGCGCTCGCACAGGAGACATATGAGGAGCTGCACGGCCATGCTGCATGGATGGCACGAGTGGGCAAAAATTTCACGGAGGTAGACGGATGAATCAGGTCGTATTGATGGGCAGGCTGACGAGAGACCCGGAGGTTAGATACTCGAGCGGCGAGAAAGCACTGGCGATTGCGCGGTACACGCTGGCGGTCGACAGGCGGGGGAAGGGCGAGCGGACTGCGGACTTTATCCCGTGTGTGGCATTTGACCGTGCGGCGGAGTTCGCCGAGAAGTATTTCCGGCAGGGGATGCGGGTGCTGGTATCCGGACGGATACAGACCGGCAGCTACACGAATCGCGAGGGGCAGAAGGTCTACACGACCGAGGTCATACTGACCGAACAGGAGTTCGCGGACAGCAAGGGCGAGGCCGGGAAAAGTAGTACAGGAGCGGCGGAAAGTGGTAGAATAAATATGCAAGAAAGTGATAATTTTATGCACATTCCGGAGGGGGCTGACGATGAAGGGTTGCCGTTCAACTGAGGAGCTGCGGGAGTACGGAGTGCACCTCGTGGCGCAGCTCTGTGACATGCTGGAGATAGACGGATACGAGCTGCTGGGGCTGCAGATACGCGACCGGCAGACGGGACAGAGATTTTACTGGAGCGACTGGGAGCCGGAGAAGGGAGGAGAAAAAGAGTGAGACACATAGCCATTGATGCTTTTGCGGGCGGCGGCGGAGCGTCAGAGGGGTTGCGCATGGCTGGGGTTGACGTGAGCATAGCTATCAATCACGACCCCGAGGCGATACGGATGCACACTGTAAATCACCCGAAAGCGCTGCACCTGACGGAGGATGTTTTTCGAGTCAACCTCGCGGACTATCTGAGGCCAGACGATGTGGTCGACGTGATGTGGGCAAGCCCGGATTGCACAAGTCACAGCAAGGCGAAGGGCGGACAGCCGCGAAACAGGGGATTGCGCGTGCTTCCGTGGGCAGTGTACCGGATGTGCAAGCAGATACGCGATGCGACTGGCGCGCTGCCGAAAATCTTGCTCATGGAGAATGTCGAGGAAATCCAAGACTGGGGCCCGCTTGATGAGCACGGGCACCGGATACAATCGCGGCGCGGCGAGGACTATCGAAAATTTGTGCGAGCAATGAAAAAGCTTGGCTTTGAGTTCGACTGCCGGACGCTGGTAGCGGCAGACTACGGCGCACCGACGACGAGAAAGCGCTGGTACGCGGTACTGCGGAGCGACGGCAAGCGGATACACTTCCCACAGGCGACGCACAGCAAGATGGGCGGGTTTGGGCTGAAAAAGTGGCACTCGGTGTCTGAGTGCATCGATTTTAGCGACCTCGGCGAGTCGATTTTCAGCAGGAAAAAGCCCTTGGCGGAGGCGACGCTAAAGCGCATAGCCAACGGCATCCGGAAGTACATCCTTGAGAATCCGGACCCATTCATACTGCCTGACGGGACGGCGATGCCCTTTCTTGTGCAGTATCACGGGGAGACGAAAGACGGGGAAGCGCGCGGGCAAACGCTGGCTGAGCCGCTAAAAACCATCGACACGTCAAACCGGTATGGGCTCGCGAGCGTAATCCTCGACCGCGATGGCGCGGGCGACACGCACAAGCGCGAGGCGGTGGCGGCATTTTTGGTCAAGTACTATGGCACCGGATGCGGGCAGACGATGGACGCACCGCTTGGCACGATCACGACAAAAGACCGCTTTGGCATGGTGAGCTGCTTGCTGAAAAAAGGCGATGGCGCATTCTTTTTGACAAAATTCTATGGCCTAAGCATAGGCCAGGGGATGGATGAGCCGATTGGGGCACTGACGACATTTGGGCACTATGGCCTTATCGAATGCTGCGGCGGAGGTGAGCCTGAGGCCTATGGCATCTGTGACATACGATTCCGGATGCTAAAGCCCGAGGAGCTAAAAAGAGCTCAGGGCTTCCCCAGCACATATGTGATAGACCATGACGCGGACGGCCGGGCGTACCCGAAGAGCGAGCAGGTGGCAAAAATCGGCAATAGCGTAGTGCCGATTATGGCGGCGGCAATAGCGCGGGCGAATCTTGACGAGGGAGGTATGACGGCATGCTGACAAGGGATGAAGCGCGCGAACTGGCGGAGGTCACACTGGAAGAGTACCGTGAGGGGCGGCTGCCGAAGCAAGATGCGGTTAGATTTGTGATGGACGCGATTGAGGATGCTCGGCGCGAGGAGAGCGAAGCCATGACCAAGAGCGAATTTCTCGACGAGGTGAAGCGCATCGTAGCGGAGCGCGAGGGACAGCACGGCAAGCCCGCCGAGACTTTCAAGGCTATCGCGGCTGCGTGGAGCGTGTACCTCACGGCGATTGTAGGCGTGCCGGTGATGCTGCGCGAGGAGGATGTAGCGATGATGATGATCGAGCTCAAAGTCCAGCGCTTTGCGCACAGGCAGACCGCACACATGGACACGCTGCTCGACATCGCGGGCTATGCGGCCTGCGCGGGCGAGCTTGTGAGCGGAGGACGGTGACATGGACGGAGACAGAAGGCGCGGGAAAGACCTGCGGCATGCAGACGGCAGGCGCGAGGCACCGACATCGTGCTTCGGCATGAGCACCGGCACAGAGGGATGCTACAGGACGCTGGCGGTCGAGGTGGTACGGCTGGCGGTGGCAGACTACGCCGAGGGGCTGCGGCACCGGTATAAGGCGCAGCGCCGGAAAAGCTGGGTGCCCGCGGGCAGGATACTACACCGCGCGGGCACGGCAGAGCGCTTTTTCAAGAGCGGGAGAAGCCGGGCTTTTTGCGACATCGACGGCGAGTATCTCATGCGGGAGACGGAGAGGATGGTGAGGGATGAGCTTAAAAGCGAGGCTCGAGCAGTATCTTACTTTGGTGGCTGAGTCGAAGGATGCAGCATGGCGGGCTGAAAAGCTCGCCGCTCGCATCCGGGAGCTGGAAGCTGAGCAGGTGTCTGACAGTGTGCAGGGCACGCGGGACGATGGGACAACGGGGCACATCCGTATCACTGGAGTGCCGCTCCCGGAGATAGATAGGCTGCTGGGGATCCGGAGAAAGCGGGAGACGCGGATGCGCTTCCTCGCGATGGAGCTGGAGCAGCGGGCTGCCGAGCTGGAGGCAGAGATTGAGACTATCCCCGACCCGACCGTCCGGCTGATACTGCGGCAGCGGTACATCGACGGCATGACATGGGAGCACGTGAGCAGGCGGAACGGCCATGCAGGGACAGACTGGGCACGGGTGCGTGCAACGAGATTTTTTGCGGGGGCGCGAGAGAATGCAAGAGTGGCGAATAAGCAAAACAAAGCGGGCGGCTGACGAGCTGTGCAAAAGAATTGACAAGAGAGCGAGAAAACCGCTGCAAAATGCTTGCGTGTACGCTTTGTACGGATAAGATAAAAGAGTGAGAGGGTGGGTACAGTGAAGAGCGGCGCGCAAAGCTCTTTGCGACCATGCCTCTATGACCGACGAGGGGGAGTCGTGCCCGAGGCTATGCGGCCGAGGTAGTGCGACGTGACTTTGTGCAGAGGCTCAGGCCTCCCTTGCCGGACTATGCCGCTACTAGTGCGGAAGGCGGGTTCAATCCCCGCCGGCGGCTTCCCCGGCGTTACTTCTTCCGCCGGGTCATTACCCTCCTGTGTGCGCGAAAGCGGAGAAAAGAGACTGCTAGGCATGGCGGTCTCTTTTTTCGTGTGCGCGGGAAACAGACAATAGACAATAACGGCAGGGCGCTTCGGCGCTCTGTTTTTGTGCGAGGAGAGACTATGGCACACGGAGAGAGCTACGAGGAGTTTGTCGAGAAATTCAAACCAAAGAAAACAACGGACGACTGCTACACGCCGCCCGCGATATATGAGGCGGTGAAAGACTGGGCGGTCAAAGAGTATGGCATCGACCCGGCCAAGATTGTGCGGCCTTTTTATCCGGGCGGGGACTATGAGCGTTTCGAGTATCCGGAGGGCTGCATCGCGTTGGACAATCCGCCGTTCTCGATTTTGTCGAAAATCCTGCGATTTTACGATGAGCGCGGCATAGCGTACTTCCTTTTTGCGCCGACGCTCACGATGTTTAGTTCAATGAAATTTTCTTTAGGGGGGGGTATCGTAACCGATATAGCAGTAGAGTACGAGAACGGTGCAAAGGTAAATACCAGCTTTGTGACATCGCTCGGAGACGCGCGGGTCAGGAGCGCGCCGGAGCTATACGCACGCCTTATGGATGTGAATGCCGAGGGGACTAAGCAAAAGCGCTCGGACTCGAGGCGTCGTAGCATTGAGTATCCGGGAGAGCTTTTGCGGAGCACTGAGGTGGGGCGGATGAGCCGCGCGGGGGTAGACTTTAGCGTCCCGATGGGGCAGGCGCTGGTAGTGGGCAAGCTCGACGCGCAGCGCAAGACCGGTGATGCGATTTTTGGCTCGGGGATGCTGTTGTCGCACCGGGCAGCTGAGGAGAAGGCGAGAGCCGTGAGAGAGGCGGACGCATATATCGCGAGCAGGGTTGACGCCGTGCGCTGGGAGCTTTCGGAGCGCGAGCGGCAGATAGTAGCGGAGCTGAGCAAGGGGGAGTAGAGATGGATGGAGTGGTAAAGACGATTGGCCTCGCATGGATGATGGCGTGCTTGTCCATGGTGGGCATGGTGCTGGCAGCTGAGTGGGGGCGGAGAAGATGAGCAGACGGAGCACGCTCTTGATGCTTGCGGCTGCGGCGATGGTGGCGAGGCTCGCGCATGGCGTGGGCATGGATGGACGCAGGGTGGCATACATGGTCGCGCTGGCAGTGACGCTGAGCATTAACGGCTGGCTGCTCGGGTGGTACGACTCGGGCAGGTGACTCATGCCGCTGTATATCAGGTGCTCGAGATGCGGGCAGAGAAAAGAAAGGGGGCAGCCTTGCGCGTGTGAAGCGGCCTTCGAAAAGCGGCGCGGAGAAAAGCGGGTGTACAAAAAGGCGGAGGGCACGAGGAAGCTCTACCACTCCGGCAGATGGAAAGACCTGCGCGAGGTAGTCCTATCCCTGCACTCAGGACTGGATCCATGGGCAAGAGCACACGGGCGGATAGAGTACGCGGAGACTGTGCATCACATAGTACCCGCAGAGGAGTGTCCGGAGAGCTTCTTCAATCCGGCGAACCTTATCCCCCTATCAAAGAGGAGCCACGGGGAGGTACACGCGCTATACCGAGCGAGCGACGAGGGCAAGACACAGACACAGAAAGAGCTCTTCGCACTGGTGAAGCTGGCAGAGGGTAGGGGGGTATAAAAAAGTATTCCGCTGCCTATGGCGACCGCCGCCCCTAGCTCACCTCACGCAAAATTCTAAAAACCCGCCAAAAACGGCCAAAAACGACAGGAAGGGGGTGAAGGCATGGCAAGACCGCGAAAAATCGTATCGCTCCAGACGGGAAATCTCACGCGGGCGACAAAAGACAGGCGAGCCTACGAGGAAGGTCTCGCGGCATCCGAGAAGGCAAGCATCAAGAAAGTGCCGAAGGCGCTGCTGGTCGATGAAATAGCTGTGGCAGAGTACAAGCGCGTACTGAAAGAGCTGCTCCGGATAGACATCATCGGCGACCTCGACCGGGGCAACCTCATCGTGTACTGCAATGCCTTCTCCGGATATATGAGGGCGTGCGATGCGATAAAACAGCCCGATTTTGAGCCAATAGTCGTGAACAAACCGTCGCCTTGGTACTCAATCCGAGACCAGGAGCGGAAGGCCATGGAGGCAGCGGGCAAGGCGCTGGGCATGTCGGTAAGCTCCCGCTTGTCCGTGGTGGCGAAAAAGGCAGACCAGCAGGAAGAGGCACTCAAGCGCGCCTTCGGTGATATATGACCTGTCTCGAGGAAATCACGGCTTACGCGCGGGACTGTATCGAGGGAAGGATCCCCGCGGGGCAGAAGCACAAGTGGGCGTGCGAGCGGCTGCTGCGAGACCTTGACAGAGTCGGAAGCGAGGGCTTCCCGTATATCTGGGACGAGGAGCGGGCGCAGCGCATCGTCGACTGGTTTTCGCTGCTCAGGCACTCCAAAGGCGAGCTTGCAGGCACGCCAATCATCCTGACGGCGTGGCAGCGTTTCCGAGCCTGTCAGCTGTACGGCTGGCGACACAAGGACACGGGGCGCAAGCGCTTCAAGCAGAGCTTCACAGAGGTGGGACGCAAAAACGCGAAATCGCAAATGGAGGCAGGCGAGGCACTCAACGAAATCTCTGAGCAGGCGACGCGCAACGGCGAAGTGTACGAGGTGTACACGGCGGGAGTGAAGAGAGATCAGTCGAAAATTGTATTTTCAGAGTGCAGCCTAATGACGCGCGGCACTCTCATCCGGTCGCGTTTTCGCTTCAAGCGGGACGAAATCGTGCACATCAAGACCGGTTCTTTTATCAAAGCACTGTCCAAAGACGACGGAAAGAGCGGCGATGGTACGAATCCCGCCATGCTTGTGCTCGACGAGTACCACCAGCATCCCGACACGGATTTTTATGACCTTGGGCTCGGCGCAAATGTCAAGGAGCCGATGCTGACCATCATCACGACGGCCGGCAAGGATCTGAACTACCCCTGCTACACGCAGGAGTATGACTACTGCTCGAAAGTCCTCGACCCTGCGGTCGACATAGAAAACGACGAGTACTTTATCGACATATGCGAGGCTGACCAGGGCGACGACCTCGGCGCGCTGGAGACTTGGCAGAAGGCGAACCCGATAAGAGCCTTTTATCCGGGCGGAGTGGCGAAAATCCGACGCGCCTACGAGCTGGCCAAAGAGATCCCCGACAAGATGGTGTCCTTCAAAACGAAGGTGCTGAATGTCTGGGTTGCGGCCAAACAGAACGGCTACATGGACATGCAGAAGTGGAAGGCCTGCGAGGTGGCGCGCTTTCCGATAGACCTGAAAGGCCGCCCCGTCTATGTGGGCTTCGATATGTCATCGAAAATAGACTTGACCTCCGTCTCTTTTATCGTGCCGTATCAGAGCGACGTGCTGGACGAGACCGGGAAGCAAATCACAAGGTATCTTCTCTGGTCGCACAGTTTTATCCCTACATGGGAAGCGCTGCGCGAGCATGAGCTGAAAGACCGCGCGCCCTATACCTCATGGGAGCAGCGCGGTTTTTTGAGTGTCACAGATACGCCGATAGTGCACCAAGGCGCAGTCATGCAGTATGTGAAGAGCGAGATAGAAAAGTACGACCTCGATGTACAGTGCCTATGCTTCGACCCCGCGAATGCGACGAAAATCATGATGGACTTGAGCGATGAGGGCTACACGGTCGAGGAGGTCTACCAGAGTCACCGAAGCCTCAATGAAAGCACGCAGAGCTTCCGCGAGCAGGTATACGCGGGGAATGTACTGTATACGCCGAATCCGCTGCTGAATTTCGCCATGGCCAACGCAGTGGTGCGGCAGAATGGCGGGCTCATCAAAATCGACAAAGACGCGACCACGCAGCGAGTAGACCCGGTAGACGCGACGCTGGGCGCTTTCAAGCTGGCGCTATACCACCGCTTTGACGCGGTGAGCCTTGATAGCTATGTGGCCGACTGGCTGGACAGTATGGAGTGAAAGGAGCATGAATGGGGCTTTTGGAGAAAATCAGAAATGCACTTGCAAGGCCGCGAGCCTCGCATGAGCTCACACTTGGCATGGGCTTCCGGGAATTTTTCGGCCTGGATGAAAATGCACCGCCCTCTGCAATGTCAGAGGGCACCTATTTCACCTGCATGAAAGTGCTCGCGGAGACCATGGGCAAGCTGCCGCTCAAATACTACAAAGAGGACGAGCGCGGCGGCATGGTGCGCGCACCGACGAATGCAGCGGCGCGGCTGTTACTCACGAGACCAAACGAGGTGATGACTCCCGCGGCCTTCTGGTCGACGCTGGAGCTAAACTGCCAGCACTATGGTAATGCCTACGCTTACATCCACAAGGAGTTGAGACGGGCGGGCAAATATGGCGGTGAGTACATCGTGAAGGGCTTCTACCCAATGAAGTCGGACTGCGTGACGGTCTACATCGACAACGCAGGGATTTTCGGCGGCAAAGGCAGCCTTTTCTACCAGTACACCGACCCGACCACCGCAGAAGTGCAGGTCTTTCCGGCAGAGGATGTGCTGCACTTCAAGACATGGCTCACATGGGACGGAGTCATGGGCAAGTCGGTGCGGGACATCCTGCGCACGACGGTAGACGGAGCGGGGTACTCGCAGCGATACCTCGAGCGGCTGTATAAAAGCGGTCTCACGGCATCCAGTGTGCTCCAGTACACGGGTGACCTCGACGAGAAACTCCGGGCAAAGCTGCAGGCGAAGTATAACGACCTGCTCACCGGCGCGAAAAACGCCGGAAAGGTGGTGGCGCTGCCTATCGGCATGAGCCTCCAGCCGCTTGCATACAAGCTCGCCGACGCGCAGTTTGTCGAGCTTAAAAAGTACAGTGCCCTGCAAATCGCAGCGGCCTTCGGCGTGAAGCCAAACCAGATAAACGATTACGAAAGGTCGAGCTATGCGAATTCTGAATCGCAGCAGCTCGCTTTTTTAGTGGACACAATGCTTTTCCGGCTGGCGGCGTATGAGCAGGAAATCAACTACAAGACGCTGACCGAGGCGGAGCGCGAGGCGGGCTTCCGCTTCAAGTTCAACGAGAAGGCCATCCTCCGCGCCGATGCGCAGACGCAAATGCAGACCATCTGCAGCGCAATCAATAACGGGATCTACACGCCCAATGAGGGCAGACACTTGCTTGACCTTCCGAGCAAGGAGGGCGGCGATGTGCTCATCGTCAACGGCAACTACGTGCCCATCACTGAGGTGGGCGCGGCGTATGGCAATCAAAAGGAGAAAGGGGGTGGAGTATGGCAATCCTGAGACTGAATGGCGACGTGGTGGATAACGAGTGGGGAGAAATCTACGACTACTACGGCATCGACTGCATCACGCCGAAAAAGACAGCCGTCGCGCTGGCTGAGCTTGCGGACGGCGACACGCTGCACATCAAGCTCAACTCGGGCGGCGGGCATGTAATGGCGGGGCAGGAAATCTACGCACTGCTGCGCGGCAGGGACGATGTGGACATCGAGGTCGAGTCGCTTGCGGCATCGGCGGCATCCGTCATAGCTATGGCGGCACCGTGCAAGATGCTGCCGACGGCCTTGCTCATGGTGCATCGGGCATGGATGAGTAGCGGCGGCAACAAAAACGACCTCGAGAGAGACGCGCGGGCACTGTCTGCGGTCGATGAGGCGCTGTCTGCGGCCTACTGCGAGAAGAGCGGCATGAGCAGGGACGAAGCGCTGTCGCTCATGGACGCCGAGACATGGCTCACGGCCGAGCGGGCGCTTGAGCTGAGGCTCATCGACGGAATCAGCGAGAGACAGAGCAGCAAGGCGGCGGCATCGGCAGGGCTGGCAGTCACCGAGGACATGGTGGCGGAGTACAAGCGCGTGATGCAGCAGAAAAAAGAGGCAGAGCAGCGGGAAGCAGAGGAGCTGAAAGAGCTTCTCGCCGAGCTGGAAAAGAGTGGAGACACGAAAGGAGACTGACACATGAGAAAGACTGAGCTTCTCAACAAAATCAACAGCCTCAAGGCGGAGGCAATCGAGCTCGCACAGGCGGGCAAGCTCACGGAGGCAAAGGCAAAGAAGGCAGAGCTCGACGAGGCGCAGGCAGTCTTTGACCTGCTCGACGAGCTGGAGGACAGAGCGGTGCCGGAGGCGGCAAAGCCCGCGGCAAAGCCGGAGGACAGCGAGCTCAAGAAATTCTGCAACGCAGCTCGCACGGGATTTCGGAACGCCTACACCGGCATGCAGGAGGGCACAGACGCTGACGGTGGCTATACCGTGCCGAAGGAAATCGAGACCAGGGTGAGACGCTACAAGGAGGCGAAGGACAAGCTCGAAGACCTCGTAAACGTCGACAAGACCAAGGCACCGGCCGGCGAGCGCACCTATATGACCAAGACGCAGCACACCGGATTTATGACCGCAGCAGAGGTGGCCAAGATTGGCAAGAAGGGCGGCCCGAAGTTTGAGCGCGTGAAGTATGCAACCGAGAAGCGAGCGGGAATCCTCCCGGTAACGCAGGAGCTTCTTAGTGACTCTGACGATGAGATCGCGCAGACGGTGTCCGAGTGGCTCGGCGACGAGGACATCGCGACTGTCAATAAGCTGGTGCTTGATACGGTCGCGACGGTCTCAAAGACCGAACTCCATGGACTTGACGGCATCAAGGGCGCGGCCAATAAGACGCTTGGCGCTGCGTACGCCGGGGCAATGTCCATCGTGACCAATGAGGATGGCTGGCAGTACCTTGACACCCTCAAGGACAAGAACGGCCGCTACCTCTTCAATCCCGACGGACAGAGCGAAGAGAGCAAGACTATCTCTACGGGCTTTGGCGTCCTGCCGGTGCATGTGGTGTCCTGCGCGACGCTGGCGAGCGACGGCACGAAGGTTCCCTTCATTGTCGCGGACATGAAGAGCGCGGTCACACTTTTCCGGTACGGCACCTTCAAGGTGACCAGCACCGACGTCGGCACGGTCGGCGACCTCAGTGCCTTCGAGAATGACCTGATGCTCTTCAAGGGCGCGTCGCGCCTCGACTGCAAAATCGTGGACAAGGGCGCAATCGTGAATGGCTACATCGACACGGCTACACCGGTAGTAGGCGCGTAAGCGCGGAGGCGACGCATGGAGCTATCCGAGCTTAAAGAGTATCTCCGGATAGACGGAGACGAAGAGGACGGACTGCTCCGACGGCTGGAGAAAGCTGCGCGCGAGTATATCGCATCGGCGGTGGGTGCCTATGACGAGACAGACCCCACTGCCGAGCAGCTACTCGGCGTGATGGTGCAGGACATGTACGACCACAGACAGCTCATGCAGTCCGATGTGCAGGAGAAAAAGCGCATGCAGTACACCTACGGGAGCCTGCTGCTGCAGCTCCAGATGAAGTACGAGTCGAGGGAGGAGGCTGCGCATGGCACTGGTCAAGGGGCTTAACCCCGGGCGGCTGTCCAAGCGCGTGACTATCTGCCGCTACACGGAGACAGAGGACGAGCTCGGCAGCACAGTAGTCACGCTGCGGCCGCTCCGCACGGTGTGGGCAGAGATACGCCCGCTCCGCGGCTCGGAGCAGCTGGAGTACTACAAAATCCGCAACAAGGAGACCTACAAGGTCACGATGCGGAGCACGGACGTGACCGAGAAGGATGTGCTGGCCTACAAAGACAAGCGCTTCCACATCGAGTACATCACTGACCCGCTGGAAGCCGGATACTACCTCGAGCTTTATGTGACCGAGGACATCGACCGACAGACGAGAGAGGAGGGACTATGAGTGTAGAGCTGGAGCTGCACGGAGCAGACGAGCTGGCGGCAGACATGCAGAAGCTAATCGACACCGCTCCGGAGGCACTCGACCGCGCCATGATGCGCGCGGCCAAGGACTTTACAGAGGACTGTAACGGCCTTATGCCGGACGGATACTCTTTCCGGAAGACATGGAAGAGGCACAAAGTCACGGGAGATTTCGGTATCACCTCGGCCATCGAGGTGCGAAATGCCGCGCCGCACTGGCATCTCGTGGAAAACGGCCATGCAAAGTGGATTAACGGCGTCAACACCGGCGGCTTTGTCCCCGGCAAGCATATCGCTGAGAGGATCCGCGACGAATACCAGGACAAATACCCAGAGATTGTGGGTGAGGCGGTAGCGCGTGCCATGGCGGAGGTGGGGCTGTGATAGGGTACAGCGACATCCTGAAAGCAGTAAATGCCACACTCGCAAGGCTCTATCCGGACATCCCGCGATACAGCAATGAAAACGCTGACCAGGCAAGGCCGACATACTTTTTTGTCGAGATCATCCCACTGGAGCGGACGCACGAGAGCAAGAATCTGCTCAATTTGCGGGCGACAGTGAAAATCACCTATGTGCAGCGCACACCGAATCAGGCCGACAATCTCCGGAAAGAAAAAGAGATTTTCGACGCGCTCGGCATGGTGCAGCGCATCGCGGATACAGACACCGGGCTGAAAAGGGCACTGCTGGTGCGGAACTACGGCTCGGAGTACATCGGCGAGGAAGGAAATATCCTGCAAATCGGCATGCGCTTTGCGTGGTCAGAGTGCACGACGGCAGAAAGCGGGCTGCCTGTCATGGAGCGGCTCGACGGAAGCATAGAGAGAAAGGAGAACTGACATGGCGACACTGAAAGCGCCGAGTGTATCTATCCTCTTCGAGGAGAGAGGCACTACTGCGGTAGAGAGAAGCGCACGCGGAATTGTGGCGCTGCTGCTCAAGGACACCGCGCCGAAGGTGGTAAAAATCTATACCACTGAGGACATCCCGGACAATCTGAGCGAGACGAACAAGCGTTTTATTCTCGACGCGCTCAAGGGTGGCAGTTCTGCGCCGAGATATGTCCTCGCGTATGTGATGGCGACGGCTGCGGACATGGGCAAGGCCTACACGGACGCAAAGAAGGCACTCGCGTCCGAGGATTTCACCTATCTGGCCGCGCCGTACTCTAAGACTGACAGTCAGGTGGCGGGGCTCATCACATGGGTGAAAGAGCAGCGCGAGGCCGACCACCTCATCAAGGCAGTACTGCCGGATGTGGCTGGAGCAGACAGTGAGGGCATCATCAACTGGGTTTCCACGCTCACGCGCGGCAATGCAACGCTGACCGCCGAAGAGGGTACGCCGAGAATCGCGGGACTGCTCGCGGGCACCGGTCTCAAGGAAAGCGCGACCTTCGCGCCGCTCAAGGACTTTGACGATGTGTCGAGACTTAGCAAGACCGAGGCAGATGCAGCAGTTGGCGCGGGAAAGCTTGTGGCAGTCTGGGACGGCGAGAAGGTAAAACTCTCCCGCGCAGTCACGAGTCTCACGACCACCACGGCGGAGAAGAAAGACTCTTTTAAGAAAATCCGACTGGTCGAAATCATGGACATGATGAAGACCGACATCAAGAGAACCGCGGAGGACGGCTACATCGGACGGCTCCAGAACTCCTACGACAACAAACTTCTTTTGATCACTGCGATTTCGCAGTACATGCAGGGGCTTGTGGCCGATGGGGCGCTTGCGGGGGCATCCTGCGAGATTGATACGGCGGCGCAGCGCAGATGGCTCGTCGACCAGGGCAAGCCCGCGATTCTCGACGACGGCACCGAGAAACCGGTCGGAGAGTGCTCGGACGATGAAATCAAGAGAGCGAACACAGGTTCGCATGTTTTCCTGCGCGCGAGCGTGTCGATGCTGGACGCGATGGAAGACATCGACCTCGTAATCCGCCTGTAAGAAAGGAGGCAGAATGCCGAAATTTGAATCCAACCGCGTAATCAATGGCACCTGGGGCGAGATGTGGGTCAACGACTTGTATCTCGCCGAGGTCGAGGAGGGCAAGGCAGAGATTGACCTGACCTACTCCGATGTATCCATGGTGCGCACGCTGACACCGGGCAAGAAACTGACGAAAATCGAGCCGAAGGGCAGCGTCAAGCTGCACCATGTGCGGTCTAATATCGCGAAGGAAGTCTCTGACAGCGTGCAGCAGGGCAAGTCCCCGACCTACAAAATCATCATGAAGCTCGAGGATCCGGACGCTTTCGGCGCGGAGCGCGTGGCGCTTTACGGCTGCAAATTCGACAAGGCAATCCTGATGGATTTCGCCGTCGGCAAAAACGGCGAGGAGTCCTACTCTTTCACTTTTGAGAGCTGGGAGTGGCTGGACGCAATCACCGCATAAGGAGGGAGAAAAATATGATTATTGATTTTCTGATGTCGCTCGACCGCGACAAGCTCACCGAGGTGCCTACCGAGAGAGTCCGCGCGAAGCGGCTCTCTGAAATCGCGGGCGAAGATGTATTCGTGACGCTCTCCGCGCTGCCGGGCGACCGGTACTCGGAAATCGCGGGCGGCAATGTGCGGAAGGGCGAATTTGACTACAGCCGCACATATGACATGCAGTCGCTCATGGTGACCGAGGCGGTGAAAGACCCCGACCTCAAAAATGCTGACCTGCAGAAGCATTTCGGCGCGGCCACGCCGAGAGACCTTGCGCGCATCCTTTTCCCGGGCGGAGAGATTGCAAAGCTCTTCGAGGTGGTGGCGCGGCTGTCCGGATACGGCGAGGACGAGGGGCTGGTCGAGCAGGTAAAAAACTCGTAAGGACGGACGCGGACGCACAGGCCATGTTTTACCTTTTCGTAAATCATCACCTGCCGCCGTCCGTCTACTACGACGCGCACGAGTCCGACAAAAGGGTCATGCGCGCTTTTATCGCGCTGGAGGTCGACGAGGAAAGGCAGAGAGCAGAGAGGGAGTCTAAATGAGCGACAAGAAAATAGATGTAACCCTCCGGTACAGAGACCAATTTTCGGCGGGGTTTCAGGCAAGCATCGCGCTGCTCTCCAAGGGCACGAAAGAGGCACAGAAGGCCTGGAAGAGCGTCCAGCAGACCGGCGACAGCATCGCAAAGGTCGGCGGCAGCATCACAAAGACCATCTCTGTGCCGATAGCGGCCATGGGAGCGGCCGGAGTGAAGAATTTCTCTTCGGTCGACAAACAGCTGCGGCTCGTACGGGCGACCATGGGGAGCACGGCCGAGGAAGCGGCGCAGCTCGAGAAGAGTATCAAGACCTCGGCTTCTAACTCAGTTTTCAGCATGCAGGACTCGGCAGACGCGACGCTTAACTTCGCGCGGCAGGGCTTCAAGGCAGCCGAGGCAGCGGACATGCTGACTCCGGCTCTTGACCTTGCGGCCGGTACCGCTACCGACCTGAGCACTGTGACGAGCGGCCTCGGAAACACCATGAAAGCCTTTAGCGCAAGCTCGAGCGAGGCAGCGCACTATGCGGACATGATGGCCAAGGCGCAGGCGCAGGCGAACACGGATGTGACCGGGCTTTTTGATGCAATGTCGGTCGCAGGCGCGACGGCCAACACGGTCGGCTGGAATTTTGCCGACTTGGCGACCCTGACGGGCGTTTTTGGCGACAAGAGTATCTCGGCCTCCGAGGGCGCGACAGCCCTCAACACCGGCCTCATGCGCATGGCGTCCGGAGACTCGCGAGCGGCGATGAAAAAGCTCGGCATTGAGGTTTTCAACGCCAACGGCACGATGAAGAGCATGCCGGAGACCATCGGGGCACTGCAGAAGGGCTTCGCGGGGCTCTCCGCACAGGAGCAGCTGGCCGCTGCATCCTCGATTTTCGGCAAAAACCAAGCGGCCAAGTGGCTGACGCTCATCAACGGTCCGGGCGTGGAGTCCCTCGAAAACATGAAATCGAGCATCGAGGGCGCGACGGGCGCATCGCACGACATGGCCGAGGCGCTGCTGTCGGGTCCGGGCGGCTCCATCGAGAAGCTCAAGTCTTCGATAGACGTGCTGACCTACTCAATCGGAGACCTGCTGAGTAAGTACATACAGCCGGTCATCGACAAGGCCACCGAGATGGTGGCGACTTTCAACGAAATGTCGCCTGAGCAGCAAGAGCAGATAGTAAAGTGGGGGCTCATCGCAGCGGCGGTCGGTCCCACGATTATGGTTTTCGGCAAGCTGGTCTCGGTCGTGGGCTCGGTCGGGCTGACTGTGTCGAAAATGGTCGGCACGGCCAACAGGCTTTACAAGGGCTTCAAGACTCTGTCCGCAGGCGCGAAGGTCGCACAGGTCGGTCTCGCGGGGATTATGTCCCCGGCAGGCGTGGTAATCGCGGTAATCGCAGCCGTGGCGCTCGTGGTCGCGGCGGTCATTACACACTTCGACACTTTCAAAAAGACTTTGAGCTTTATGTCGCCGGTCTTTCAGCACATGCAGGAGAGCCTCGCACGGCTGCGGGAGCGCTTTGAGCCGATACTCAAGGTCGTGATCGAGGTCGGCAAGGTCGTCTGGGATGTCTTCGGCAACGCTGTCGCGATGGCGCTCGGAGTGGCAGCGGCAGCAGCGGCGGCTATCATCGACGACATCGCCGGAGTCATCGGCGGCATCATCCGTGCGGCACAAGGGGTGATCGACTTCCTGACGGGAGTCTTCACGGGCGACTGGGACAAGGCATGGCACGGCCTAAAAGAAATTTTTGCCGGCGCTTGGGAGGCTATCACGGCTCCGGTAAACGCCTTTATCGGCCTGCTCGACAAGGTCATCGCAGGCATCGACAGAGTCATCGGCAAGGCCTCCTCGGTCAACTCCGTGTCGCTGTCCCTGCCGGACAACGCGCGGGATGGCCTCAACGCAGTATCGCGCGGAGTGCCGATTGCGCGGCGAGGCTACGGCGGCGTCCCGATGAGAGCGCGCGGCGACGCGAACTTCCTCGGCGGCCTTGTACAGGTGCACGAGCGCGGGGGCGAGATTATCGACCTCCCGCACGGCACGCGCATCTATCCGCATGACCAGTCCGTGTCTATGGCGAGACGCGAGGGCGGCGGGGTGACTATCCCGAAAATCGCAGACCAGATCATCGTCCGCGAGGATGCAGACATCGACCGCATCGGCGAGGCAATCGCTCGGGCGCTTGCTCGGGCGGGAAAGAACAGGGGGACAGCGTAATGGACATCTACCTTCGCGGGAGCATGCGCTTCCGATTCCCCGTCCTGCCGAGTGAGTACACGGTGCGCATGGAGCGGCAGACTGAGACAGTGAGCGTGGGAAAGCTCGGAGACATCGACCTGGCAAAAGGCCGAGGGCTAAAAAGCATCACCTTTTCGAGCTTTTTCCCGCGGCACTACGACCGTGGCTACTGCCGCTACTCGGGACTACAGTCTCCGAAAGCGTGCGTGGCCAAGATGGAGAAAGTGCTGCGCGGCGCGCCCGTGCGGCTGGTCATCACCGGCGCGGCCGTCAATCTCTCGGTGAGGCTCACGAGCTTCGAGTGGAAAGAGGATGACGGCAGCGGCGATGTGACCTTCACGGCCACTTTCCAAGAGCACCGCTCCGCTCCCGTGTCGCAGTCGTCCGTGATAGCTGACGGCGGGAAGGGCGGCACGACCGGCGGAAGCGGCACCGCTGCCGTATCCGGAGATGCACTGGCAGAGCGAGAGGCATCCAAGCCCGCGCCAAGCCGGACATACACCGTGAAAAAGGGCGACACGCTGGCGGGTATCGCAAGGCGACTGACCGGGAAGACCGACTGGAAGGAGCTTTACGCGGCCAACTCGGCGGCCATCGGGGGAGACCCGAACTCAATCTCTCCGGGCATGGTGCTGAGCGTGCCGGGAGGTGAGGCATGAAGCTATCACTCATCAAGAGCAGCGGCACGAGCTACGACATCACAGGCGCAGTCACAGAGGTGATATGGCGCGGGTCGGCGGAGCAGGCCGCCCGATCCGTGTCTTTTTCATACATCCATGCGCCGTATGATGCGAGCGTGCATGTGCCCGATGTGGCTACTGGGGACTATGTATCCCTCACGGATGAGCGCGAGGGCGAGGTCTTTTTCGGGCAGATTTTTGGGGTGGAGCGGTCGAGTCAGACCGGCACTATCACCTACGAGGCCTACGACATGATGAAGCACCTCCTCGAGTCCGAGGGGCAGTATAGCTTCAAAAACCTCACGCCCGAGGCCATCGCAGCGCAGGTGCTTGCCGATGTGCAAGCGCCCGTGCGACACCTGCATCCGACCGGTATCTGCATTCAGTCGATGCTGTGCGACTCTATGTCGCTCTACGACATCATACTGGCTGCATATGGGAAAGCCCGCGAGCAGACGGGGGACAAATACTTCCCGATGATCTACAAGCGGGGCTTCGGCATGTACAAGGCCGAGTGGTCGGTGGCGGGGCTGGTGCTGAGTGACGACGGCAGCATCTACGAGAGCAGCATCTCGGAGAGCATGGATAGCATCAAAAACCAAGTGAAAATCTACGATGCGACCGGCGAGCAGGTGGGCGAGCTCAAGGACGACGGCAGCATCCAGCGCTTCGGAGTCTTTCAGGCGGTATACAAGCAAGAGCCGGACAGTCAGAGCGAGAGCGGCGCGCAGACGCTACTCCACACCGCCCCGAGTCAGACCTTGCAGGTGTCCGCGCTGGGGGACATCAACTGCCTGTCGTGCTATTTCGTGACAGTGCGGGACAGCGCGACAGGGCTCGCGGGCAAATACTGGATAAAATCCGACGAGCACACCTTTTCCGGGGGCGCCCATCGGATGCGGCTCGAGCTGGCCTATGACAGCATCATGGAGCAGAGAGGAGAGAGCGGATGAGCTGGACAGACGATGTGATCCAGACGATGCGCACGCAGGGGGCGGCACATAACCCCCCGCGCATCCAGCTGGGCAAAATGACAGGCTCTGACAGTGCGAAAATTGGCGCGCTGGAGCTTGCCAAGGACGACCTGCTCTTTTTTGAGCGAGACTTGAAGCGCTCGGCAGTGAAGGTCGCGGGGCAGTGCCGAGACGGCGCTCCGCTGGCTGACAGCTCCGAGTATATCGAAGCACTCAAAGCCGGGGACATGGTCGCACTCTATGCGCTGGCAGGAGCCGACCGGACGGCGACAAAGTATCTCGTGCTGGGGAAGGTGGTGAGCGCGTCGTGAGTATACTGCCGAGCTTTCTGGTCACTGAGGCACAGCGGCAGCAGCCGACAGCTACGCAGCGCGAGCTCGTGGAGTACGGCATCGACTATAGCACCGGACAGCTCACCGGCCGGCTGGTGCGAGGTGCCGAGGCTCTCAAGGTCTGGGTGTGGCTATGCCTGCATACGCAGCGCTACCGCTACCCGCTGTACACATGGAGCTATGGCGCGGACATCGAGCAGTACATCGGCGAGGCGCTGCCGGACGATTTTCTGGCCGACGACCTGCGGGAAGAGATAACCGCCGCGCTGTGCGTACATCCGCGCATCACAGGCGTGGAGGATTTCAGCTATACCCGCGAGGGCAGCCGCGCGGTGGTGCGCTTCCGCGTTGCAAATTCGGTCGGGGCTGACATCGAGGAGGTGATGGATTTTGACATATCCTAAAGAGACATATACGAGCATCCTCGAGAGGGCGCGGGCGAGCGTGTCCGGAGACATCTCGACGCAGGAGGGCTCGCTGGTCCACAACGCCCTCTCGGCGCTTGCGCTGGAGGCGGAGCGGCTGTACACGGAGATGGCCTACATCAAAGAGCAGTCGCACGCCGACACGGCCGACATGGAGCACCTAAAGCTCATCGCAGCCGACAGAGGTATCACAGCCCGAGAGGCTACGCCATGCGAGGTGTCTGCGGTGTCTAATGTCCCGCTCCCGCTCGGGAGCCGCTTCAACCTCAAGGGCTACAACTACAGGGTCGCCTCCGCACTTGCGGGGACGCTCACATATCGGCTTGTATGCGAAGAGGCGGGGGCCGCTCCAAACAGCCTCTCCGGACAGGCAAGCCCCATCGACTATATCGAGGGGCTGACTTCCTGCCGTATCACAGAGACGCTGGTGCCGGGGCGTGAGGCCGAGACGCGCGAGGGGCTTTTCGAGCGGTATCTAAAGAGCTTTTCCGAGGACGCCTTCGGTGGAAATGCCGCGCAGTACAAAGCGGAGCTTAAAAAGGTAGCAGGCGTGGGCGGGGTGAAAATCTACCCCGCGTATGCAGGCGGGGGCACTGTGAAGGCCGTCATCCAAGCGGCGGACTATGGTGCGCCGTCCGAGTACCTCGTGAAGCAGGTGCAGGAGCTTTTCTGCCCTGTGCCGCGCATGGGCTACGGCATCGCGCCTATCGGCCACGATTTCACGGCCGAGGCTGCGCGGACTGTGCCGGTCGATGTGGTGACACATATCACCGTGCGGGCGGGACTGTCCGTCCGCGACTTTCAGGCATCCGTGCAAGCAGCGGTCGAGCAGTACCTACTGGAGCTCCGGAAAGCGTGGGAAGCGCAGGACGGCGAGCGTACGCATGGCGGCCTGACAGTCTACATCTCAAAGCTAGAGGCGGTCATCCTCGATGTGCCGGGAGTGCTGGACGCGAGCGGGACGACGCTCAACGGCAGCCCGAGAAACTTGGAGCTCGGCGACACCGAGCTGCCGGTCGTGAAGGGGGTGAGCATCCTGTGAGAGCAGACCTGGAAGCGCATCTCCCTGAGCACATCGGGCGCATCCGGGAGTTTCAGGAGTATGGAGCAGTCGGTGACATCGAGCTTGACCGCATATGGGCGGCTATCGCGCAGGAGCTCAAGGACTACTACGCGGGGACTATGAGCGAGGCGGAGTGTGCGGCGCGGGAGCGGATGCTTGGCATCCAGATCATGCCGGGCGAGACGCTGGAGAGCCGTAGGCGGAGACTGCGCGGCTACTATGTGAGCGGCCTGCCGTACACCGAGAAAAAGCTCGAGGATGTGCTGACGGCGCTCTGCGGAGGCCGAGACTTCACACTGACAGTGCAGCGGGACAAGTGCGAGGTAAGCATCGAGCTCAGGCTCGCTGCAAAAGAGCTGCAAGAAAATGCAGAGGAAATCGCAAGAAAAATGCTGCCCGCAAACATGCTTCTCAAGGTGAGCATCCAGTACAACCGCTGGAGGCGCTTTGCCGGTATGCGCTGGCGAGACCTGCGCGGTGAGACGTGGGGAAGCCTACTCGCTGACAAGAAGTGGCAAGGAGGTGCATAAAGATGCAGGAAACCGAAAATTATCACCTGAAAAAGCCGGAGCTCGACGATTTTTCGGACGTCGAGAGCTGTTTCTCTGACACGATGGACACTATCGACAGAGAACTGAAAAAAGCCGAGACATCCCGCACACAGGACGCAAGGCAGTGGCGCGTGCAGCTGCCGCTGTCCGGCTGGTCGGAGGGCTTCCCGTACATGCAGACGGTGACGGTCGCGGACATGAAGGCAAGCTACAGCCCTGTATGGGGCGTAGAAAACACCGAGGTTACAGCGGAGAGAGCAAAAAAGGTCTCGAGCGTGCAGCTAAAGCGCATCGAGACCTTGGACGGCAGCATCCGCGTGGAGTGTGTGAGGCGGCCGAAAATCGACTTTTTCTTGTCCGGAAAGGGGGTGTGAGATGGCAGAGTGTATCATCATGGGCGCGGGCGGCGGCGGCGTCAGCTCTGACGAGGCGACTGCAAGGGCGGCGGATGTCGTAGCCGGAAAGAGCTACCTCGGCGCGGACACGGACGACGATGTAGGAGTCGGCACGCTGGTGGAGCGTGAGGGAGAGCAGCCGACCACAGGCGTGACTATCTCGGACGGACTGGCGCATGTAGGCATGCTGCCCGGAGCGTACCGGAAAAGCGGCCGCTACGGCACGCCGGAGGTAAAAGCGCCGGTCGACATGGTCGCGAGAGCGGCAGGACTTGACGGGGCAAAAATGCTGCAGGGCTACGAGCCGCTGGGAGTGCCCGGACAGGTCAAGGTTTTCAACACGATGGGGCCGAACGGCATCGACCCGCGCGGGAGCATCACCTCCGAGTATGGCATCGACCTCAATGCGCGCACGCTCTGGATGCACGCGCCTGCTCAAAACGCCTACTACATGCGAGAGGACAACCACCCGCATATCTGCATGGACTCTGGGGCGCTCGGCAACGCCACCGCGCAGCAGGTGCTGCAGGGATGCACTTTCACGAGCGAGCACGGGTTGAAGATGCAGGGCGCTATGTACCGCTGGCCGATATCCGGAGACATCGGCGGGCAGCGTGTGATGGATGCGCACGAAAACGCGGTTTTTGCTGGGGACTACGGCGCGCGCGGCCGCGGCGTTTTCATGCGTATGCCGGGCGGCAGTCAGATAGACCCGACCTGCATGTGGGCGTGGGCACCGGCGCCGACCGTCCTGCCGCAAAATATCCGCGCGGGTACGAATGTTTTGGGTGTCTGGGGTTCGATGGTAGACTACGCGGCGACCTGCGTCCCTTTTGACGGAGCCCGCTTCGATGGAGTGCATCTCTCGGGGTGGGCGAGCGGAGAGCTGTCAAAAAACTTCTTCAAGGCGTCGCTGAACCCGACGGCGCTTTTTGACGGCGGCTACAATCGCCGGTGGTATAGCTGGAGCCCGTGGTGGGGCTTTACGCCTTCCGTGCACGCAGGGGCTTTTCGGGCTATGCGGGTCACGGTACACACCTATACCGATGGGGTCAGCAATAGCATGAGCCTCAAGCTGCACCTCGTGCGCATCGGCGGCGTAGAGCGCAGGCGGGACTACACGCCGATACGCACCGCGACTCTGAACTGGACTCCGGGCTATACGCAGGGCTACATACATACCGAGTGGCACACAGTGGAGATCAACTGCGCCGACATAAACGAACAAGCGTTCCTTGTAGTGAACCTGCAGACGGACGAAATCCGCCCGCGCGGGCAGGCAAATGGCTATCGCTTTAGCGCAGATGTGACGCGCGTAGAGCTCATCGCATGAGCAGAAAGGAGACTATGAGAGAGACTGTCATTTTTGACGGCCGGACTGGCAGTGTCATCGCCATCGCCGGTGAGGTCGATGTGGAGCACGTCGAGGCGCTGGTGCTCGATGTAGAGGACGGCATGAGGGTGGACTCCGTAGATGTGAGTGGCGAAGAGCCTGTGCCCGTCCTGTCCGCTACGCCCGCGAGCTGGCAAGCGCAGCTTGAGGCGGCTATCAAGCGGAGCGACGAGCGCCGCGCGTCCCTCGAGACGCGCGTGCTGGAGATGTTTAACGACATGATGAAAGGAGAAGGGACTGATGAGGATACCGAAGGGGCTGTGTGAGCGCATCGCGGAGGCGATAATCGCAGGGCGGATGTTTTTCGCGGACATCGCGAAGCGGCTGCGCCCGAGAGTGACCGAGGAGCTGAAAAAGCGTGGCAGAGAAGACCTCGCGACTGACAGCAACGCCCGCCCGAAGGACGAGCGCGAGGAGGGCTGATGTGGTGGCACGACATCGTGGGCGCAGCAGACATCGGCTCCATCGTGACCGCTGCCGGATGGCTGGCGGTGGCTGTACTGACGGCTGCTGAAAAGCTCGCCCCGCATGGCAAAAAGCCGTGGTCGGCGCTTGCGCGGGCGCTCGGTCACGAGATGACTCGCGACATGCGGGAGCACATGGACGGCGTGGACAAGCGCCTGTCGCAGCTCTCCGACAAGCTCGATGACGTAAAGGCTTTCGGCGAAGAGACGCGGGCTATAGCGGCGCGCGTGCGCATCCTGCGCTTCGGTGATGAGCTGGCCGCCAAGCAGCGGCACAGCAAGGACTCTTTCGACCAGGCGCTCATGGACATCAATGCGTACGACGCCTACTGCGAAGAGCACCCGCATTTCCGGAACCATATCACCCGCACCACATCGGACTACATCATGGCGCAGTACAAAGAGCGCCTCGAGAAGCACGACTTTACCTACTGAAAGGAGAACAAAAAATGAACAATATCTTAAGAAAGCTCACCAGCCGCAAGCTCTGGATGGCCATCGCGGGCTTTGTGTCCGGCGTCATGATCTACCGCGGAGCGGGTCAGAGCGAGGCCGCACAGGTCTCGGCACTCATCCTGCAGGGCGCGGCGGTTATCGCGTACTGCGTGGGCGAGGGACTCGCCGACAGCGCAGGCGCTCCGACTGAGGGCGAGTAAGAGAAGGAGCGGGGCGGGCGGTTGCCCGCCCTTTTCCTTTTCTTGCCTTACTTTGCGAGCCGCTCGCACTCCGCGAGCTCTGCGACCAGTGCCTCGACCTCCTCGTCGGTGAGGTCGTACTCGAGCTTAAGCTGCTCTGCGTCCTCCGCTCTCCAGCCGCCGTCGTAAAGGCTCCATGCGCTCTCTCTGTACTGTGTCATCTTGCTACCTCCTTGTGTGTGTTGGGCTTGTGCCCTCCTCTTTGCTACATCTATAGTATAGATTATGTTGGTACAAAAGTCAACCATAAATTGAAATTTTTGAGATTTTTTTGAGAAAGAAAAAAAGAGGGCCGGAGCCCTCTCGTTTTATTCCTCATCAACTCCAGCCTGCTCGCGCAGGATCCGCAGGACTCGACCGTATACATCGACTCCGTACTCGGTCGAAAGTGCTCTGTCGTAGTCCTCGACCTCGTAGAGGTACTGCGGCTCGCCCATGCCTGCGTTGAAGATCATATCGTCTGCTATATCGGCAGCGCACTTTTCGGCAAGTGCCTCACGCTGCTCGTCGTAGTCGGCAGCGTCTTCGTCGAGCTCGTCGATGGCGTCCTCCATATCGGCGACCTTCTCCTCAATCCAGCTGATGTACTCGGCGCGGAGGGCGCTGATGAAGTCGTGCATCGACTCAAAGCTATCTGGCCACTGGTAGAAGATGTCCTCGACTTCGGACGGACGCCAGCCATTGCCGAAAAGCACTGCGGGAGAGTCAACGTCCTCGTGCTTGCCGTCGTCGTAATCTACTGCGCGCTCGTAGTAGTCATCGAGCAGGATCAGGAGCTCTTCGGTGTAGTCAGCCAGTGCGGGGAAAAGTCCGGACTTGACGCACTTGCGCGCGCCGCCGACCTTGTCGCGGAGGTCTCTCGCGATTGTCGTAAGCGCATCGGCTCCTACATACCAGCCGTCCTCTGCTGCGTCACTGTCGTAGAAGAGGTGAAGTCCGTCGTCCTCTGCCTCGTCGTCCTGCTCGAAGAAAGCGCAGTGCGGGAGGTTGCGCAGCCAGCACTTATAAACGCTGTTTTCTTCTTCGAGCAGCCGCTTTTTCAGCGTCTCGACCTGCTCGGCTGTGAGCTGCCACTCCTCGGCGTGCTCCTCGACGGTGGTGTGTCTGATGCCCTCGTACATGAGCTCGAAACCGGTGTAATCCATGATGTATCTTGCGTCCATAGCGTCCTCCTCTGTGCCGCTCTTGCGGTGTGCTTTGTGGTATGTCTATAGTATAGATTATGCTCGTACAAATGTCAAACAAAATATAAAAGATTTTGCAGATTATTTTTAGGGGATTACGGTTGACTTTTGTTGCAACATAATATAGAATAGAGACATAGCACAGAGGGAGGGAGCCATGAAATCAACACTTAAATACGATGATTTTGAGTGGGTGTGCGGAGATGTGCCGGAGCTGCTCAAGCGATGCTGGAGCGACGACGCGACCTTTGTCCGGAAGCTGGAGCCACTGCTAAAGCGTGAGTGGCAGCAGGCTGGGCACGGCGCGGCAGCGTACCTGCTACGGCGCATATCCGAAAGGATAAGCGCAGCTCGATGGGTATCGACGCGGCGCAGCAAAGACGGCATGCGAGAGCGGGTGCTGACAGGCATAGCGGGGTATGCCCGCGCATACATGGACATACTCGGTGATGGCTGGGAGCCGGAGGCCGAGGAGCAGCTGGAGGCGGCATTCCGGAGGGTGGGCAAGGCGCTCGGCGACGAGCGGCTGCTGAGCGTCTTGTGGGATGTGGACAAGCTCAACATCATCACGGCACTGGTGGAGGCGCGCGAGCGCGGCGCGATGAGATAAGAGGAGCGGGCTTTCGCCCGCCCCGCTTACGGATAGGAGGAGAGGTATGATCGGATACTTGAGAGAGGCAGATGTAGCACAGGCCTATGGCGGCATCCCGGAAGGACTTAGCCGCTGCTGGACAGATGAGCACTACGCGCGGGAGCTTGGGGAGGCGCTCCGCGACGAGGCAGACGGTGCAGAGGACGCATGGGCGCAGAGGCTGCTCGAGGACTTTGCCGGACAGCTTGGAGCAGTCGAGAGATACATGCGGCGTGACGATACCGAGCGGGCAAGGGTCAGCACGCTGTACGCGCTGGGGCTTTATGTGCGACACTATGCGCAGCAGGCAGCGCCGAGACAGGGGTGCTCGGATACGGCCACGAGGGCGGAGCTGGAGCGGCTGCTCACTGGCGCCGGGGAGCGGCTGGGAGACGGCGCACTGCTCGCTTTCATGTGGGATACCGCAGGGGTGCTTGCCATGCGGTCGACCGACGACACCCCGCGACTGGGACGACCGGTAACCGCGGCGCGCACTCGCCGCGTGGGGTTCCGGGTATCCGAGACAGAGCTCGCCGACCTGCAGCGCTGCGCGGATGCCATGGGCAGCCCGCTGGTCGAGGTGCTTGTGGAGGGAGTCCGACTCGTCAAAGACAAACTCGGGCTCTGAAAAATCTCAAAAATCCTTGTTTTATGGTTGACTTTTGTACCAACATAATCTATACTATAGATGTCAGCAAGAGGAGGGCACAAGCCCAACACACAAGGAGGACACAGAGATGAAGAGATATTTGACAGAGGCGGATTTCAGAGAGGCAAGCAGCGAGGGGCTGGAGATGGCAAAAGCCTGGGCAGAGGGCGACGAGTTCCAGGCGTACATGATCGCGACGCTGGTGCGGGCAGAGGCCTGCAGAGCGGAGGAGGGCACGCATGAGGCGGCAATCCTACAGGAGCTCTTCCAGAGATTGAGCACCATCGGTCGCTGCATCGCGATGAAGATTTACCCGAGCGAGAAAAACTACGAGCTGCTGCTCGACATGATGGAGCGCTATGCGAGGGACATCACCACGGTTGTGGCAGGATTTGGCGACACGGCAGCGATGGACAAGCTCGCAGAGCACTTCCGGAGCGTGCGGTTCACCGCCACCGACGGCGGCAAGCACAACTTCGGCACAGAACTCGGATTTTTCTACGACACGGAGGCGCTTGTCAAGCTCGGGACACTGAGCCGCCAGAGACAGGATGAGGACGAAGACGAAGAGTAAACGGGAGCGGGTGAAAGCCCGCTCTCTTGTTCGTACGGGAAAATCTCAAAAAGATTCCGATTTATGGTTGACTTTTGTACCAACATAATCTATACTATAGATGTAACGAAGAGGAGGACACAAGCCCACAACACAAGGGGGGAGAAGACGATGGAGACCATAAGAGGAAAGAACTTGAAGGCAGTAGCACTTGAGATGTACGCGGGAGGCTGGACGGCGGCATGGGCGCCGCAGTTCCAGATTGACTACGAACTCACGGACGAGGAGACTGAGGCGCTCGCGAAAGAGCTTGCGCGCATCGAGACCGGGGAAGGCCTGCTTAAGACCATAAAGGGTCGCAGCGTAAGAGAGGTTGCGCTTGAGATGTGCGAGGACGGCTGGGCGGCATGGCAGGCAGACCAGTTCCAGATTGACTACGAGCTTACCGACGCGGAGGCCGAGGCTCTCGCGAGAGAGCTCGCGATTATCGAGGCGGAAGACAACGAGTAAACAGGAGCGGGCGAAAGCCCGCCCCCTTATTTTTTGAAAGGAGATTTATATGAACGCTTTTCAGGCGGGACAGAAGCTACTCTGCGGGGACTACACGGCCTACACGCCGACCGGCATGAGCCTTTTTGCAAAGGCGGGCAGGCTCTACAAGACCCCGCTGCGCGGGGATGTCGTGTATTTCTACCATGCATCTATGCGGCGTGTGGCACATGTGGGACTAGTAAAGCGCGCGACGCGTAGCATTTTCGGCGTGTGGGACATGGTGACCGAGGAGGGCAACACCGCTCCCGGCCGGCGCTTTTCGCGCGACGGCGGCAGCGTGGCCGAAAAGCACTACACTTTCCGCGAGGATGAGGTGGGCGGCACGCATCTAATCGCGGGCTTTGGGCGTCCGATGTACGGCGCGGACACCTGCACGGCCGATGAGATGATTGCAGCCATCGAGGCCGAGGATGGCTATGTCGAGAAAGCGTCTGCAGCACAGCTGGAGACGAAGAGCGGGAACCCGGGTGACAAAAACTTCACAAAGTACGCCGCGTGGTACGGCTTGCAGGGCTCCCCGTGGTGCCAGATGCTAATCTCGTGGTGCGCGTACACCGCGTGCGCGGCGCACAGAGCCAAGGCTCACACCGGATGGCAGCAGACCGCGTCCGGCTGGATGTACTCCGATGAGACCGGCAGACGGCTCGCGGGCGAGTGGGCGCACATCGGCGGCCGCTGGTATGTCTTCGACAATGCCGGGATGCTCATCCGCGACGCGTGGTTTCGCGATGCAGCGGGATGGTACTACCTCGCCGGAGATGGTGGTATGCTCTCCGGGCAGTGGCTGGAGTACCAGGGCGCGCAGTACTACCTCACGCAGACCGGCCTCATGGCACGGAGCGCATATGTGCGCGGGTCGCAGCCCTCGGTCGGCGGGGCTCCGTACTACTACTATGTAGACGCAGAGGGGCGCTGGGACAGCACGCGCGACACCGAGACCCTTCCCGCAGGAGCGGAGGCGGTTGCGTGAGGTTGCGTGATTTTCGTGTGATGTTTCGTGTGATGAGTGTACCCAATCGAAGCACTTTTTGCATCGGTTACAGCCGTTTTTTTACTGTCAGAGACATAGAAAAAGCGCGTATTTACGCCGTTTTCGACGCAAATACGCGCTTCTTAAAAGAGCTGATGACGGGAATCGGACTTGTCAATAAATGCAGAAAAACAGCATAAAACCGTCTTTTTATTCTTCGCGTGTGATGTTTCGTGTGATGATGTGTCCCAAGCTCTCGGAGATGCGCGAATCGAACATTTGTGCAATTTCCTTTTTCACGCGGGCGCTCTCAGCGTCTATGAGCGTCTGGTAGTTGCGCTTCATCACATCCGACCCCGGCTCCCACCCGCCGTATGCCTCGACATACCGGTCGCCATATCCGGCGAGCATGGACGCGCCAAAGTGCCGGAGGTCGTGGAAGCGGAAGTGCGGGAGCGCGGTCTTCTTAAGCGCACGGGCGAAGCGCAGCGATATGCGGTCGGGTGACAGCGGTATAATCCTGCCCTCATGCGGGAGCGGGAGCGCTTCTATGGCGTCCAGCACAAAGCGCGGGAGCGTGATGGTGCGGTAGCTGGAGTAGGTCTTGGGGGCTTTCAGCTGCCACTCTCGGCGCTCATCGAGCACATACGCTTTGCTGATAGTCACGGCATCGCCCTGTATATCGCTGTACTCCAGCGCGCACAGCTCTCCGCGCCGCATAGCGCCGATGGAGCCGAGCAGGATAGCGCAGCGGAGATAGGGGTCGCTGCTGCTCTCATACAGCGCAAGCACATCGTCGAGAGAGGGGCAGTACAGGCTCGTGCGCTTTTTCGCGGGCAGTGTGATGTGCGGGCGAAAATCGGGGAGATAAAGCGTGAGCGCGGCGGTGAGCAGGCCGGAGGCGTTTCGCACAGTTTTCGGTGACAGCCCTTGCGCCGACAGCCTGGACACCCACTGCTGTATATCTGGGCTCTGGAGCCTGCGCAGGTCGCGAGCTCCAAATTCTCCGGTGAAATAGAGCCGGGACGCGCTCCGATAGTTGCGCACGGTGGACGGCGATAGCACTGCCGCTTTCAGGTCGATATACTGCTCTACGGCGGTCTGCACGGTGAGCACGCTGCGGAGCTGGCGCTTGCTGCGCTTCCAGTCGTCGGCGAGTGCTTGCGCTTCCGCACGAGTGGGAGCAGTGAAGCTCCTATAGTGCTGCTTGCCGCTGGCGTCTATGTAGTCGTACACCTGTATCCGGATACTCCCGGATGGCAGCGTCCCCTTCTTTTTCCTTGGCATGATATACCTCCTATAGCGAAGCCCTCGGCTGCCATGCGGTAGTCGGGGGCTTTTTTTTGTGCTCAGATTACATCGCTCTGGAAAGCGATTGCTTTGCCGAGCACATGCACATGCGCGAGCCGCTCCCCGCTA